>Ga0307408_100002127_pt1 | contig 14211 bp, 13 predicted proteins | sample 322Cmetagenome_FD_202116 | JGI IMG/M metagenome (GOLD analysis project Ga0307408, IMG submission 202116) | Maize rhizosphere microbial communities from greenhouse at UC Davis, California, United States - 322HYB-C-3 | ecosystem: Host-associated > Plants > Roots > Rhizosphere > Soil | place...
CCCGGGCGCCTAGGCTGGACCTGATGAATCCGCCAGCAGCCGTAGTACCCATCCCGCCGGACCTGACCGCCCGATACAGCCGCAGCAGTTCCGGACGTGCCTGGCTTGCCTCGCTGCCGGACCTGATCCAGGGCCGGCTGGAGCAATGGTGCCTCGAAGCGGACCTCCCCGCCGGCAGCGTCCCCTGGAACGGGCACGGCGGCGTGGTGGTACCCGTACGGCAGGCAGATGGTTCCCCGGCGGCCCTCAAGATTGCCTTCCCGCACGATGAAGCCAGGGTCGAGCGGCACGCGCTGGAGCTGTGGCAGGGGCAGGGGGCAGTAGCCCTCCTCGAAGCGGATGCGGGCACGTGCGCCATGCTCCTGGAGCGGCTGGAGGCCGGCAGCTCGCTTGCCACCGTGCCCTTTGATGCGGCGGCCGAGGTGTGGGGCGGGCTGGTGCGGCAGCTGAGCCTCAGCCCGGACCACCGGCCGCAGTGGCGGGAGTTCGACCACATTGCCGCCCGCGCCGAGCAGTGGAGCGATGACCTGCCTGCCGACTGGGAGCAGCTGGGCCGCCCGTTCCCCCGCTGGCTGCTGGAAGCCGCGCTGGAGGTCTGCCAGACCCGGGGTGCGGTGGGACGGCGGTCCGGACGGGATGCCCTGGTTCATACTGATCTGCATTTCCTCAACGTCCTGGCCAGGCCGGGCAGGACGGACGGACGGCCGACGGCGGTAGGCTACGCAGCCATCGACCCCCAGCCCATGATCGGCGAACCCGAATATGCCGTGGCACCGCTGCTGTGGAACCGGATCAGCGAACTGCCGGCCGGTGGGGCGGCCGAAGCACTGCGGCGCCGGTGCAGCGATTTCAGCGCTGCGGCGGCATTGGACGGCGAGGTGGCAAGGCAGTGGGCCGTCGCGCGGGAGGTTGCCAACGCGCTGGAGTATGCCGGGAAGCCAGGGCACCGGGGCGATCTGTCCCGTTCGCTCTGGGTCGCCAGTACGCTGGCTGGCCGGACTTTGCCGGACCTGCCGCCAGCGCAGGAACTCCCGGAACCGGGCGAGGCATTCGGCAACAGGTGAGCTCAGCCGCTGCGGACTGCGGCAAGAGCTGAACCGACGGCCGCCACGGCGGTGCCGACGTCTTCTCCGGCCGTCTGCCAGTTACTGACCGAGATCCGCAGGATGTCCCGGCCGTGCCAGCGGGACCCTGACATCCACACCCTGCCGTCATCGATGATGCGGGCCGTGACCGCGCGGGTGGTGTGGTCGTCGCCGAAGGCCACGCACACCTGGGTGTAGCCGACGTCGTTCAGTACCTCGACGCCATCAAGCACGGCCAGCCCGGCCGCGATGTCGGAGGCAGCCGCTGCCAACCCGTGAACCTGCGCTGCCACACCATCCCCGCCGAGGCTTTTCAGCGCAGCCCAGACCGGCACGCCCCGTGCCCGCCGGGAAAGCTCAGGCACTTTCTCGAACGGATCGCCGGGCCCTTCAGCGTCATGCACCAGGTAGCTCGCGTGCAGGCCCATGGCGGAGCGCAGCGCGGCTGCGTCCCGGACGATGGCGATCCCGCAATCGTAGGGCACGTTCAACGTCTTGTGCGCGTCCGTCGCCCAGGAGTCCGCTTCCCCGTATCCGCTGGTCAGGTGCCGCAGTCCGGGTGCTGCTGCCGCCCACAGCCCGAACGCACCATCGACATGGACCCAGGCTCCGTGCTTCCTTGCGACGGCGATCGCCTCGGGAAACGGATCGAAGGCGCCGGAGTGCACATTGCCGGCCTGCAGGCAGACCAGCGCCGGTCCCCCGCCTTCAGCCAGCGCCGCATCCAGCGCCGCAGGAATCAAGCGTCCCTCGCGGTCGGCCGCTACTGCCGTCGGCTGCCCCAGCCCCAGGTAGCGCAACCCGAGATCTACGGTGTCATGCCGTTCCCGGCCCACGTAGCAGCGGATGCGCGGAGCCCCGGCCAGCCCGTCGCGGTCCAGGTCCCAGCCGGCGTCGGTGAGGAGCCGCCACCGGGCGGCCGCCATCCCTGTGAAGTTCGCCATCGTGGCGCCGGTGACGAATCCGACGTCGGACTCACGGGGCAGGCCCAGCAACTCCAGCAGCCAGGCGCCCGCGCTTTCCTCGATTGCCGCGGCGGCGGGGGTGGCGTAGCGGAAGCAGGCGTTCTGGTCCCAGGCGCTGACAAGCCAGTCCGAGGCAAGTGCTGCGGGCAGTGTGCCGCCGATGACCCAGCCGAAGAACCGTCCGGACGGCATGGCCATCAGCCCTGGTTCTGCGTTCCGGGCAAGGAAATCAATCACTTCTTCGGCCGGCATTCCCTGCCGCGGCAAGGGGCCCCCGAAGACGGCACCAAGGTCGTGTGCCGTGCGGCTGGGGCCCACCGGGCGGTCGGCAAGGCTGTGCAGCCAGGCGGTGGAGTGGTGCACGGCCCTTGCCAGTGCACGGGAGTAGTCAGCATCACGCCGGGGCATACCTGCATGCTACGCCTGGCAACACCCTGCCACGATGGGCCCGGCACCACTCCTGGGCGAGCCGGTCAGGCGAAGTTTTCCTGCCAGATGTCGTAGCCGAGTTTGATGATGAGGGCGGCCACCACCACCAGGAAGACGATGCGCACAAACCGGCTCCCCTGCTTGACGGCGGTCCTGGCACCGAGATAGCCGCCGGCCATGTTGGATGCGCCCAGCAACAGACCAAGCCCCCACAGAATGGAGCCGTGCGGCATGAAGAACAGCAGCGCTCCGGCGTTGGTGGCCATGTTCACGATCTTGGCCTTGGCGCTGGCCTCGAGGAAGGCGTAGCCCATGGCCGAGACCAGCGCGATCACCAGGAAAGACCCCGTGCCCGGTCCGATCAGGCCGTCGTAGAAGCCGATGACCGCGCCGATCAGGCAGGCCACCACATAGTGCTTGTGGCCGTCATGGCGCAGCGCGGTGATGTCGCCGACGTCGGGCTTAAGCGCCGTGAAGAGGGCGACGGCGACCAGGGCCGCGACAATGATGGGTTTGAAGACGTTGGCCGGCAAGGTGGCCGCGAGCACTGCCCCGCCGAAACTTCCCGCCAGGGCGATCACCGCCATGGGAAGGGCGGTCTTCAAGTCCGGCCCCACCCGGCGGTAGTACGTGGTGGCACTGGTGGCCGTTCCGAAGATCGACCCCAGCTTGTTGGTCGCCAGCGCCTGCACCGGCGTGATGCCGGGAACCAGAAGGAGGGCGGGGAGCTGGATCAGCCCGCCCCCGCCCACCACGGCATCCACCCAGCCGGCCGCGAAGCCGGCCAGCACCAGCAGGAGCAGCGTTGTCAGTTGGAGGGATTCAAGCCCAAATTCCACTGCCGCGGTTCAGCTGTTGCGGACGGCGTTGACCACGTAGTCAACGGCCTTATCAACCGCCACGTTTTCCGCTTCACCCGTGCGGCGGTCCTTGATCTCCACCACGCCATCCACCAGTCCGCGGCCGACCGCCAGGATGGTGGGGACGCCCACCAGTTCCGCGTCACCGAACTTCACGCCCGGCGATACCTTGGGGCGGTCGTCGAAGATGACCTGCAGGCCTGCCGCCTCAAGGTCCAGTGACAGCTGTTCAGCAGTGGCGAAGATGTCCTCACCCTTGCCGACGGCCACCACGTGGATGTCGGCAGGTGCAACGGCACGGGGCCAGACCAGGCCCTTGGCGTCGTGGTTGGATTCGGCCAGCGCTGCCACCGCCCGGGTAACACCCACGCCGTAGGAGCCCATGGTCACGGTCACCTGCTTGCCGTTCTGGTCCAGGACCTTCAGGTCCAGGGCCTCGGCGTACTTCCTGCCCAGCTGGAAGATGTGGCCCATTTCGATGCCGCGGGCCGTTTCCAGGGGGCCGGAGCCGTCAGGCGCGGGATCGCCGGCGCGCACCTCGGTGCACTCGATGACACCGTCCCAGGTGAAGTCGCGTCCGGCCACCAGGCCATAGACGTGCTTGCCGGCTTCATTGGCGCCGGTGATCCAGGTGGTGCCGCTGACGACGCGGGGGTCCACCAGGTAGAGGAGCTTGGTGGAGCTTTCGCTGCCCAGCAGGGGTTCGTCCAAGGACAGGCCAGGGCCGAGGTAGCCCTTGACGATAAGGGGCTGCTTCTTGAGGTCGTCGTCGTTGGCTGCTTCCAGTCCGATCTCCCCTGCGATGGGGAGGAAGGAACCGATGTTGGCCTCCACGCGCTTGAGGTCAACGCCACGGTCACCCGGCAGGCCGATGACCACAAGCTGGCGTTCACCGGTGGGCAGGGTGACGGCGAGGACAACGTTCTTGAGCGTATCCGCGGCAGTCCAGGCGCCGCCGTCGGCCTCGCTGCGGGGGGCCAATTCGTTGGATGCCGCCACCAGGGTTTCGATGGTGGGGGTATCCGGGGTGTCGAGCACCTGGGCCGCGGGAGCGTCGCTGAAGTCGATCTCGTCGGGGACCACGGTGGTCACGGCCTCGACGTTGGCTGCGTACCCGGATGCCGAGCGGACGAAGGTGTCCTCGCCGATCTCCGTGGGGTAGAGGAATTCCTCGCTCTTGGAACCGCCCATGGCACCGGCGGTGGCCGCGACGGGGACAACCTCCAGGCCAAGCCGGGCAAAGATCTTCAGGTAGGCGGAGCGGTGCGCGGCGTAGCTGGCGTCCAGGCCGGCGTCGTCCACGTCGAAGGAGTAGGAGTCCTTCATGATGAATTCGCGCCCGCGCAGCAGGCCCGCCCGGGGACGGGCCTCGTCACGGTACTTGTTCTGGATCTGGTAGAGGCTCAGTGGCAGGTCCTTGTACGAGGAGTACAGGTCCTTGACCAGCAGCGTGAACATTTCCTCGTGCGTGGGGGCCAGGAGGTAGTCGGCGCCCTTGCGGTCCTGGAGGCGGAACAGGCCTTCGCCGTATTCGGTCCAGCGGTTGGTTGCCTCATAGGGCTCACGCGGCAGCAGCGCCGGGAAGTGGACTTCCTGGGCTCCGATGGCCGCCATCTCTTCGCGGATGATGTCTTCGACCTTGCGCAGGACGCTGAGTCCCAGCGGAAGCCAGGTGTAGATGCCGGGGGCTGCGCGGCGGATGTATCCGGCGCGGACCAGGAGCTTGTGGCTGGCGACCTCGGCGTCGACGGGATCTTCACGCAGGGTGCGCAGGAAAAGCTGGGACAGTCTTAGGACCACGGGTGGTATCCGTTTCTGGGGAAGTGCTGGATCAGCAGGGCCGGACAATTTTCGTCTGGGTACTAATCTACCGGCACCCGGCGCCCGGTCCCGACTGCAGCCGGCACCGGCAGGACACATCCGGCGCCGGACACAGTAGAGCCACGCCCGGAATAACAAAGCCCCTGGCCCCCCAGTTGAGGCTGGTCATCGCATCCGGGCGTGGCTCAACGCCGTTATCGCCCAAGTACTGGTGAGGACTGGTGAGACCGCCCAAACCACTCCAGCGCAGCTAGTTCGAACCTATGTGATGGCGCGCACGTTGACAAGTATTTTTTCGGCACCGGCCCTTATTGACCGGCAGCACAGCGGTGCCTAGCTTTAATTCATCAGGTGGTGAATTCTCTGGTCCAGCAAGGTCCGGGCAGCCTATACGACGGCGGAGGCGTCCATGTCCCACGCGGCAACCCGACCACAACTTCCGGATTCTTCCACGGCCGTGGCCGCCTCAGGGCTGATGGTCTCACGGGGCCGGCTGCAGGTCCTCCGGGGATTGGATTTCACCGTGCCTGCAGGCCGGATCACTGGGCTACTGGGACCATCCGGCAGCGGCAAGACAACTCTTATGCGCGCCATTGTGGGGGCCCAGATTGTCGCGTCCGGGACAGTGCAGGTCCTGGGGATGCCAGCGGGCAATCCCATACTGCGGCACCGGGTGGGTTACGTGACCCAGTCGCCGAGCGTGTATCCGGACCTTACGGTGGAAGCCAACGTCCGGTACTTCGGTGCCATGCACCGGAAAGGCAAGGCCGACGCGGCAGAGGCAATCGCCGCAGTCGGACTTGAACGGGAGGCCCGCCAGAAGACGGCAAGCCTCTCCGGAGGCCAGCTCAGCCGCGCCTCACTGGCGTGCGCCCTGGTGGCGCGCCCCAGGCTGCTGGTGCTGGACGAGCCCACCGTGGGACTGGATCCGGTGCTCCGTGCGGACCTCTGGAGCAGGTTCCGGTCCATGGCGGAGGCTGGAACCACCCTCCTGGTGTCAAGCCACGTCATGGAAGAGGCCAGCCACTGCCACATGCTGCTGCTTCTTCGCGAGGGCCTGCTGTTGGCGCAGCTTACTCCGGAGGAGCTGGGCAGGCGCGGACACAGCAGTGACCTGGAGCAGGCATTCCTGTCCATCATCCGCGAATCAGGTGGCGGCAACGGGGACCAGCCGCCGCCTGGGGACCCGGGCAGGCACCAGGGGCTCCGCGGCGCTGGAAATGACAGGAGTGCACGGTAATGGATGCCAGGATGATGTTGGCCACCGCGGGCCGCGTTTTGGACCAGCTGCGCCATGACCGGCGGAGCATCGCCCTCATTCTGGTGGTTCCGGCGCTTCTGCTCACGGCGGTCTACTACCTTTTCGAGAATGAGGTGCTTCCGCCGGGAATGCCGCGCACCTTCGACCGGGTGGGCCTCATGATGCTGGCGATCTTCCCGTTCGTGGTGATGTTCCTGGTCACCTCCATCACGATGCTCCGGGAACGGACTTCCGGAACGCTTGAACGGCTGCTCACAACACCGGTGCACAAAGCCGACCTGCTCTTCGGCTACGGCCTGGCGTTTTCCATCATGGCGGCCCTGCAATCAATGGTGGCGACCGCCGTGGCCTACTGGATTTTCAACCTGGACATCGAAGGCCCGACGGGCTACGTGGTCATGATCGCCGTGATCAACGCCGTGCTGGGCGTGGCGCTGGGGCTACTGTGTTCGGCCTTCGCCAGGACCGAGTTCCAGGCAGTGCAGTTCATGCCGGTGGTCGTGGTCCCCCAGATCCTGCTTTGCGGACTGTTCGTGCCCCGGGACCGGATGAATGACGTCCTGGAATCAGTGTCCAATGTTCTTCCCCTGACGTTCTCCGTAGACGCCCTGCAGGAAATCGCGGCCCATCCGGAGGCCACCGAACAACTCTGGCAGGATGCCGGCATCATGGCCGCCATTGTCCTGGCGGTGCTGGTGCTCGCAGCATTGACCCTGCGAAGGCGCAGCGCGTGACGTCCCCCGGACAAGGCGGCGCCATGGCCAGGCGGGGACGTCGGCGCGGCGCCGCCGTATCCCGTGAGAACATTCTCGACGCCGCCCGGCGGTTGTTCGCCGAACATGGCTTCGAGGGGACAAGCCTCCGCCAGGTTGCCCGTGCGGCAAGTGTCGACCCGGCCATGATCCACCACTTCTTCAAGGGCAAGGACGAACTTTTTGCCCTGAGCGTGGAGCTGCCGGCCGATCCGGAGGAGGTGCTTCGCGGAGTGGCGGATACGGACCCTGGCCAGCGGGCCGAGCTGCTCGTGCGTACCGTCCTGCACCTGTGGGAAAGCCCCGCGCAGGCGAGTCTGGTGGCGTTCCTGCGCGGGACACTCGGATCCCGTGCGAAGACGGCACTCCTGCGGGAGATGGTGGGCCGGACCATCATCAGCCGCATAATGGCTGGCGTACCGGGGGAGCCTGCGGAGGTGGCACTGCGCGGAGACCTGGTGGCAAGCCAGATGGTGGGACTGATGATGGTCCGCTACGTGGTCCGGCTGGAGCCTCTGGCGTCTGCCGGGCAGGACGAGGTGGTCCGGCTGGCCGCCCCGAACGTGCAGCGGTATCTCACCGGCGACCTATTTGAGCAGGGCCGCCGCTGAGTCCAGGAGCGCACCGGTGCGGGCTACAGCTTCCGCCTCGCTCTCGCCGCCGGCGGCGACAGCTGTGAACAGCACGCCCTGCTGCAGTGCCTGGGCGGTGATCACGGACTGCACCTGGCCGTCCGGCAGGAATGTGTCCGTGCGGAAGGCCAGAGTGCCCGGAATGGTGCCCACTGCGTCCAGCGGCGTCAGCGTGACGTCCGCCGTCACGCCGGACACGGTCATGGTCATGGCGGAACAGGCCGCGAGCTGCTGCTCCTGCGCGGCGGCTCCGGCGGCGAACGCTTCGTCAAGGCCCGTCGCGAGTGTCAGCATGGTCATTGAGCCGGCCGCGGCGTCCAGACTCTGGCCCGCTGCCATGACGACGCCGTCCAGGGCGGGCACTCCGGTGGAGGCGGCCATTTCCTTGCACTCCGCGGGCTGGACGTCCATGGATGCGATGAGGGCCTTGCCCTGTTCGATGCTCCCGGCGAGGTCGGAGCTGGCCATGACGGACAATTTCCGGCCGCTGGAGTCCTGCAACTGTGCCAGAACCGCGGACAGTTCCTCAGCCGTATAGGCCTTCGGGGTGGGGGTTGGTGTTGGGGTGGGGGCGGAGGCTGTGGTTGCCGCCGGGGCGTCCGTGGCGGCTTGGGAGCCGGTGGCCGGGGCGGACGTGCCGCCGCAGGCAGTGATTGTCATGGCGAGCAACGCGGTGGCCGCGAAAGTTCCCAGCACGGACGTCTTCAATTTTTCCCCCAATATTCAGATTCAAGCAGGCGATGGCCAGCTAAAAGAGAACTGTAGCGAACGTTCCTACCTGCCGGAAACCGACGCGTTCGTAGGTTGAGCGCGCCCGGACGTTGAAGCCGTTGACGTACAGGCTGGTGATGGGTGCCACCTTTTGGGCATGCTCCACCACCGCAGACATGTAGCCGGAACTGAGCCCCTTCCCGCGGAAGAGCGGATTCATCCAGACACCCTGAACCTGGGTGACCTCGGAGGTGACCGCCCCGAGTTCCGCCTTGAACACCACCTCCTGGGCCTCGTTGAGGTGTACCAGGGAATGACCCTGCCGGATGAGGCCCTCCACGCGGCGGCTGTAGAACTCCCGGCCGCCGAGGTAGGGCGAGTACCCCACCTCCTCCTCGAACATCGCGGCGCAGGCAGGAAGGATCCGGTCGAAGTCCGCGAGGCTCCCCAGCCCGAGCCCGGGGTTTGGTTCCACGGACGGCGGCCCGTCGATGATCATCAGGGGCTGGTCCTCACGGACCTCGTGCGCCCGGTGCCCCAGTTCCAGGAGTTCGGCGTAGATGGCCAGCACGGCAGGTGCCGGCCCGAAAGCGGAGGCGTAGCGGCGGCCGGACCTGTTTGCTGCGCCGGCGACTGCCCCGGCCAATGCGGGGTCCAGCTGGACCGGCACCAAATTGGCGCCCGCCCAGCAGGCACCCACCAGCACGCCGTCGTCGAAAACTCCGATAATCCCGGCGCCCCCGCTTGTGGGCGCCGCGGTGCCGACAGCCCCCAAATGGGCAAGGATGAACACATTGGCCACCGGGTCCTGCTGCGCAAGCGACTTCAGCGCCGCCGTGTCCTGGCCGTCCAATGTACGGACGGCGAGCCCGGGCGGATCAGGAATGTCCCTACGAGACGCTAACCACGGGGCTACCCTTGACAGCATCTTCGCCATCGGCCTCCCCCATCTCTTCCGCGATACGCATGGCCTCTTCGATCAGTGTCTCAACAATCGCGCTCTCGGGGACAGTCTTGATGACTTCGCCCTTCACAAAAATCTGGCCCTTGCCGTTGCCGGATGCAACACCCAGGTCGGCTTCGCGCGCCTCGCCCGGCCCGTTCACCACGCAGCCCATCACGGCCACCCGGAGCGGGATTTCCATTCCCTCGAGTCCGGCGGTGACCTGTTCGGCCAGCGTGTACACGTCCACCTGGGCGCGGCCGCAGGAGGGGCAGGAGACAATTTCCAGCTTGCGGGGGCGCAGGTTGAGCGACTGCAGGATCTGGTTCCCCACCTTGATCTCTTCCACCGGCGGCGCCGAGAGGGAGACGCGGATGGTGTCACCGATGCCGCGGGACAGCAGCGCGCCGAAGGCGGTGGCTGACTTGATGGTTCCCTGGAAGGCCGGTCCGGCCTCGGTCACGCCAAGGTGCAGCGGCCAGTCACCCTTCTCGGCCAGCATTTCGTAGGCGGCCACCATGATGACCGGATCGTTGTGCTTCACGGAGATTTTGAAGTCGTGGAATCCGTGCTCCTCGAACAGGGACGCCTCCCAGACGGCGGACTCCACCAGGGCCTCGGGGGTGGCCTTGCCGTACTTCTTGAGGATCCCGGGCTCCAGCGAACCGGCGTTCACGCCGATGCGGATGGACGTGCCGTGGTCCCGCGCGGCGGCGGCGATTTCCTTGACCTGGTCATCGAACTTCCGGATATTGCCGGGGTTCACACGGACGGCGGCGCAACCGGCCTCAATGGCGGCAAACACGTATTTCGGCTGGAAGTGGATGTCTGCAATGACCGGGATCTGGGACTTCCGGGCGATGATCGGCAGCGCCTCGGCGTCGTCTGCCGAGGGGCAGGCAACACGCACAATGTCGCACCCTGATGCGGTCAGCTCAGCGATCTGCTGCAGGGTTGCGTTGATGTCAGTGGTGGGCGTGGTGGTCATGGACTGCACGCTGATGGGATAGTCGGAGCCGACTCCGACGGAACCGACTTTGATCTGGCGCGTCTTGCGGCGGGGGGCAAGGACGGGTGGCGGGGCGGACGGCATTCCCAGGCTGACCGAGGTCACGTGGACTCCTAAAAGGTGAAAAGTGGAAACGGCTTAGGCGGTGAGCCCGGCGAGCATGCCGGTGACGGGAGACCATTCAGTGATGCGGATTCCGGCGATGACTCCGGCAGCGGCGAACGGGTCCTGCTTCAGGATCGAGTTGAGCGCGGCTTCGTCCGTTGCCTTGAAGATCAGGAGCGCGCCTGCGCCGTCACCGTAGGGTCCGCTGGCCAGGATGGCTCCGTCCTGGGCAAGGGTGCCGGTCCATTCGCGGTGGGCGGGCCGTGCCTCGTTCCGGGCTTCGGTGGAATCGGCGGCGTAAACGTACTCAACGGCAAAAACTGTCATACCGCTACCCTATCGCCATGCCTGCCCTACCACCCATCCTGGAAGCTGTCCGGCCCTGTGGGAGGACGGGCGGACGGAGGACGGGCGGCGGGACGCCAAGGCAGCGGGATGCTAGGTAAGGAACAGGACCTTGGTGACAGCGGCGATGCCTGCGGCCCAGAGCATGGATGCCAGGGTGCCAATGATGAAGCGCTCGGCCGCTACCGGCGTCTCCTTCAACTCGGCAAACCTGCCAAGGCCCTTGATGGCCACGATGTAGGCAATGGCGACCGGCTGGCCGGTGAGGATCGCAAGGCAGACGCCCACCCGCTCCAGGATGCCGATGATGGCCCCGCCGCGCAGGATCCGCTGGCTGGGGACTGCCGGTTCGGCAGGCGAAGCGCCCGACGCCGGCCGGCCGGGTTCCGCGGTGAGTTCACCGTCCACATTCTGGTGGGCCGTGTCCGGCCGGTGGCCGGCGGCAGGATCCACCGTGACATCGGCGGCGGGATCCTCGGCCGTCCTGCGCGCCTGTTCCGCCGCCTTTGCGGCATCGGCCTTGTCGTCGATGGTGCGGGCGAGCTTGAAGACGAGCGCCGTGACAGGCCACCCGCCAAACCCGGCCAGCAGCAGGGCGGCAGCTATCCAGAATGCGGTCACCGGTCTCCTTCGGTCTGGGCACGTTCAGTGCGGGTGCCTTGGGCACGGGCGCCGGCAGCCACCAGGGCGTGGGCATGGTCAAGGAGCATGGCTGCTGCCGGCCTGGCAGCCCATTCTTCCTGCCAGCCGGACCTCAGCACGGCACGGCTCACCGATTGCTCCGTAATTCCCAGCTCCCCTGCGACTTGTTTCTGGCCACCATGCCGGCCGGCCCCGCCCTCCAGGGCGCGCAGCCGGTCTACGACGCGCCACTGGGCCGGGGTCCGCTGCTGCACGAGGCGTCCAATCAGGCGAAGCACCGCCTGGGCATGTGCGCTGGTCATGTCCCCTTCCTGGGCCGGGGTCCGGGTATCACCGCCCATCGTGCCGGCCACCACTGACAGCGGAACCTGGCCGGCCGCGCCCTTTGCCAGTTCCACAGCTTTGCGCGCCGCCACAAAGGCGCTGCCGGAGCCCTCGCGCGGACTGGCGCCAGGCGCAAGCTGCACAACTCCCAATCCGATCCCCACGTACCAGTGCCCGCCGCGCAGCGCGTGCAGTGCTGCATCCACCACATGCTCGGCGGAGTCCAGCACGCCCTGGAGTTCGTCACCTACGGAGCGTTCAAAGGTGGCGGACGTGAGCCTTGCCAGGTCGGAGATGAGCTCCGGCACACGGTCCACATCCGAGGTGCTGCCACGCTGGTCAATCGTGAGGACGTACATGGTTCAACCGTAAGCGGCTGATCGCTGCCAATCAATCGAAATTAGCTGATTATCTGAAATCAGCCGGAAACGGCTGATAGGTCAGCCGAAGAGGTTCACGGGCTTGACGATGTCGGCGTAGATCAGCAGTGCGCTCATTCCCATGAGCAGGGCTGCCACCACGTACGTGACGGGAAGCAGTTTCGCGATATCGAATGCCCCCGGATCCGGCCGGCCAAACAGTCTTGCCACTTGGCGCCGGGCACCTTCATAGAGCGCTCCTGCAACGTGGCCGCCATCGAGCGGCAGGAGCGGGACCAGGTTGAAAACGGCCAGCGCGAAGTTGAGTCCGGCCAGCAGGCCGATCAGGGTGGCCACCCGCGACTGAACGGGTATCTCTTCCATCGCGGCCACTTCGCCGGCAACCCTGCCCACGCCCACCACGCTGATGGGCCCATTGGGGTCCCGCGGTTCCTCGCTGAACGCCGCCTTCGCCACGCCCACCACCCGGGCCGGCAGGTTGAAGATGACGCCGGCCACCTGGCGGATGTTCTCCCCCGCCATCGGAAGGACGGACGACGCCGGCTGCGGCACTAGTTCCGTCTGCGCGCCAATGCCCAGGAAGCCTACGTCCTGGTAGAGGAGGGTGCCGGCGTCGTCCGTTGCCTGCCGGCCGTCGGCGCCGATGATGGGCCGGGCGGACAGGACCGGCGTCACGGTGGTGGAAACGGAGGCGCCGTCCCGCTCCACTGTGATGTCCACTTCCCGGCCGGCGGAGGCGCGGATCCATTCAGTCAACTGGTCCCAGCTGGTGACCGCCTTGCCGTCGAAGGAGGTGACGGTGTCGTTGGGCTGAAGGCCCGCCGCGGCGGCCGGTGTCAGCCGGCAGTCAGCAGAATCCGGATCCACCGTTTCGCCCTCTGCCACCTGGCATTTGGATACGTCCGAGATGGTGGTGGTGGCCGTTGCCATGCCGAAGCCCATGAGCAGGACAGCGGTGAGGATCAGGCCAAGGACCATGTTCATGGCCGGCCCGCCAAGCATGACGATGATCTTCTTCCACACCGGAAGCCGATAGAAGACCCGGTTCCCGTCGCCCGGGCCAACTTCCTCGTGCGCCAGGGAGCGTGCCTCCGTTGCGAGCGTCTGGAACATTCCGGTGCTGGAGGGGCGGACGGAGCCATCCTCTTTATTGGGCGGGTACATGCCGATCATGGACACGTAGCCGCCCAGCGGGATGGCCTTGATCCCGTACTCGGTCTCGCCTTTCCGCCGGGACCACAGCGTGGGGCCGAAGCCGATCATGTACTTGGTGACCCGCACCTTGAAGAGCTTGGCCGGTACCAGGTGGCCCACTTCGTGGAGCGCGATGGAGGCAGCGATGCCGATCGCCACGAAGACAACGCCGAGGACGAAAAGGAGAACGGGGGTCATGGAGGGTGCTGCTGCTTCCTAGAGACTGCTGACTGCTAAACGTTCGTGCGCGCGGGACCGTGCCCACCCTTCAGCATCCAGCACTGATTCCAGCGTCAGCCGGGAAGAACCTGAATGTTCGCTGAGGACACTCTCCACCGTATCCACGATGTCCGTGAAGCGGATGCGGCCGGCGTGGAAGGCCGTCACGGCTTCCTCGTTCGCGGCATTGAAGACCGCAGGGAAGGTGCTCCCCTGCCGGGCGGCGTCCTTGGCGAGGTTGACGGCCGGGAACGCCGCTGCGTCGAGGGGCTCGAAGGTCCAGGTGACAGGGTTGGTCCAGTCACAGGCGGCGGCGGCCTTGGGCACCCTGTCCGGCCAGCCCAGCCCGAGCGCGATGGGCAGGCGCATGTCCGGCGGTGACGCCTGCGCGATGACGGAGCCGTCAATGAACTGGACCATGGAGTGCACCACGGACTGCGGGTGGACCACCACGTCGATCCGGTCCAGCGGAACATCGAACAGCAGGTGCGCCTCGATGACCTCCAGGCCCTTGTTCACCAGCGTGGCCGAGTT
>Ga0307408_100002128_pt1 | contig 14210 bp, 18 predicted proteins | sample 322Cmetagenome_FD_202116 | JGI IMG/M metagenome (GOLD analysis project Ga0307408, IMG submission 202116) | Maize rhizosphere microbial communities from greenhouse at UC Davis, California, United States - 322HYB-C-3 | ecosystem: Host-associated > Plants > Roots > Rhizosphere > Soil | place...
CACCAGCATTCGACCCGCTTCGGGCCGATCGCTCGTGCGCGTTGCAGCGTTCAAAGGTCAGATGCCCCCGGGCGGAGGTTGCGCTTAAAGCGCACTTCCCAAGCTCTCTTCACCAGAGGCCCGGACACCGCAAGGTTCCGGGCCTTTTTGTTTTTTGTTTTGCCATTTCGGGTGTGCCTTCGCCACACCGCCAGTTTCCAGCCGCGTGGACGGCCTGGCGGGATGTGCAGGAAAGTGGACCGTTCCTGTGCGGCGACGTCGTACGGGGCAGCACCCCAGGGTGCTGTCCGTCGCGCGAGGACACAACCGAAATGGAAAACCCACGCCAACCCAAGGAGCCACCATGCGCAAGCGCAGCAGCAACACCCCCATCCGGATGATCGCGGTCCGTCCGGCGCAGCCGCGCCGCCGCATGGCGTGGGCGCTTGCGCGGCGCCTGGGCATCGGCGCGGCGGCCGGGCAGGGCGCAGCGGCGCCTTCGCTTGCGCCAACGGACCGCAGCCTTGAATATCCCGATCTCGACCAGCGCGTGCGCGAGGTCGGCGAGTGGTAGTGCTGCAAGGCATCGATACGAACATGAAGGAGTGAGTGCCGCATGGACAACAAGCAAGCCATCATCGAAAGCCTTGCGCGGGCTTTGGAAAGCTGGGTGCGCCATGCCAGCGCCGCCCAGCTCTGGCAGGTGCAGCAGCAAGGCGGCCTGGGGGCGTCCATCGCGGTGGAAGAAGACATCGTGCACGTGCGCATCGAACTCGGCGGTCCGCGCAACCCGCTGTCGGAACTGGGCCGCACCGATGGGCGGCTGCCCGTGACCGAGGCCTTTCTCGTCAACGGCGCTGCATCGTGGGGCGCACCGCCCCCGCATGGAGACCCGGCGCGCGAGGCCTGGTTCCTGTCGAACGAACTGGCCCAGGAGCATGCGCGCCAATACCTGCTCGCAGAGTTCAGGGAAAAGCGGGAAGTCCTTGCGCGGTTTGGGCAGGCCTGGCTGGACAGCCAATAAAAAAGCCTGCTACCGGTGAGGTAGCAGGCTTTTCAGCGTTTCCGCGATGTTGGTTGGTGGGCCCTGAGTGACTCGAACACTCGACCTACGGATTAAGAGTCCGCTGCTCTACCAACTGAGCTAAGAGCCCTTGCACAAAACGTTTTGCGTTTTTTGGCAAGACCGCAAGTATAGCGTAAAAATTCCGGGGCTCAACGATTTTGTGTCCGGCGGCGTTAGGATTCGTCATCATCGACGGGGCCGCGGTCCCTCCATCAGGAGATCTTCCATGACAGATACCACCACCATGTCCCATGTTGTGATCACCGGGGCCGCGGGTGCGCTGGGCCGTGCGGTGGTCCAGCATTTTCTCGAGCAGGGCGCGCGCCTGGCGCTGGTCGACCACCGGGCGGACCGGCTGGCCGAGGTCTTTCCGGGCCTGGACAATTCCCAGCACCTGCTGCTCGCGGGCGACGTGACCTCGGCGGCCGACATGTCGGAACTCGCGAGCCAGGCGCTCAAGGCCTTCGGCCGCATCGATGCGCTGGTCCATATTGCCGGCGGCTTCGAGATGGGCGAGGCCACGCACGCGCTCACGCGGGCGAGCTGGGACCGGATGATGAACCTCAACGCCTGGTCCTTCGTGGCGGTGACGCAGGCGGTGCTGCCTTCGATGATCGAGCATGGCGCCGGCCGCATCGTGGCGGTGACGGCCAAGGTGGCGGCGCGCGGCCTGCCGGCCATGGCGGCGTACATCGCCTCGAAGAGCGCGCTGCAGCGCCTGGTCGAGGCCATGGCCGCCGAGGCTGCCCCGCATGGCGTGGCCATCAACAGCGTCGCGCCCAGCGTGCTCGACACGCCGGCCAATCGGCAGGCCATGCCGGACGCCAATCCCGCCGAATGGGTGTCGACCGCCGTCGCGGCGCAGACCATCGGCTTTCTCGCCTCGCCCGCGGCCGCGGCGCTGCATGGGCAGCACCTGACGCTCGACACCTGAGCTGAGGCAAAGAGCAGCAGCAAGGGCCCTGGCGGCAACGCCAGGGCCCTTTTTTTGTTCCCTTCGCGCGCCGCTTGCGGGCAGGCGCTTTGTCATGGTTGCGGGCCACGAGGACGGGGCGCTTGTCTCCCTGGAAAAGGGGCGCACTGCTCATGTGCGCATGCGGCGCGATTTTTACAGTGACTCCACGGCAAGACGCTCCGGCCCGGCAAGGGGAAGGAAGCGGTGCCGGTCGACAACCATCACTGGGGAACACGCATGGAAACGCTCAACCTGCTGCCAAGAAGCTTCATGACCCTGCTGCGCGAGGACGCGGGCATGTCGTTCATGGAAGCCGCGCTCATCGGTTCGCTGGTGGTGGTTGTGTGCCTGCTCCTGCTGCTTGCCGTGCGGCGCAGCGCCTGAAGAGGTTCACACCATGCAGGAATTCAACGCTGTCCTCGATCTGCTGACCATGCTGGCCTCGGACTTTCGCATGGGCGGGCTCTTCGTGCTGCTGGTGATGGCCGCGGTGAGCGACGTGCGCTTCTACCGCATTCCCAACTGGCTGACCTTCGGCGGCATGGCGTTCGCGATCGTCTACAGCATCTTCGCGGCGCGCACGCCGATGACCGGCGTGCAAAGCGCACTGGGCGGCCTGGGCACCGGCCTCGCGATCATGCTGCCGTTCTATGTGCTGGGGATCATGGGGGCGGGCGACGTCAAGCTGATGGCGATGGTCGGCGCCTTCCTCGGCCCGTACCCGACGCTGCAGGCCATCCTGTTCACCTGCATCGTCGGCGGCTTTGCGGCCGTGGCGGTGGCCATTCACCGTCGCCGCCTGGGCCACATGCTGGCCAACGTCAAGGGTGCCGCGCAGGGCATCGTCGTCTCGGGCATTGCGGGCATACGGCCGAACGGAACGATCGACACGCGGCAATCCATCGGAAAGCTGCCGTACGGCATCTGCATTTGCGTGGGGACGATCGCACAGGTCCTGGCGCATCAGTTGGGCTTCGTCTAGCCCGTCCCTTCCTTCATCCATCCATCCACGGCGGAGATTCGCATGAAAAACATCAAGGCGCTCGGGCTGCTTCTGCTGGCCCTCCTGACCGGCCTGGCGGCCGCAGTCTACGCAGCGGGCTGGGTCTCCCGGCAGGGCGGCATTGCATCCAACAAGGTGGTGGTGGCCGCCGTCGACATCGAGCTGGGCAGCAGGGTCAACCCCCAGATGCTGTCGCTGGTCGACTGGCCGAGCGGCTCGCTGCCGCCCGGTTCGTTCAAGGACGCCAAGTCGCTCGAGGACCGCGTGGTCAAGGTCGGCGTGCTGCGCGGCGAGGCCATCCTGGAAGGCAAGCTTGCGCCGGTCGGCACCAAGGGCGGCCTCTCCGCCGTCATTGCCAGCGGCAAGCGCGCCATGACCGTGCGGGTCAACGACGTGGTGGGCGTGGCGGGCTTTGCACTGCCGGGCAACTACGTCGACGTGATGGTCAACGCGCAGCAGGACAAGAACCGCGGCGAGGAGAACCGCCAGATCAGCAAGACCGTGCTCGAGAAGGTGCTGGTGCTGGCGGTGGCGCAGGAAGCCAACCGCGACGACACCAAGCCGAAGGTGGTCAGCGCGGTGACGCTGGAACTGTCGCTCGAAGACTCCGAAAAGCTCGACCTGGCGCGCAGCGTGGGAACCCTCTCGCTGGTGCTGCGCAACCAGATGGACAAGACCACGGTCGCTACCGCGGGCATCACCAAGGGCCAGTTGTTCGGCGAGAAGGAAATCCTGCCGATCTCCACCACCACCGTGGCAGCGCGGCCGGCCCCCGCGCGAGTGGCGCGTACCGCCCCCGTGGTGCTGCGGCAACCAGAGTGCGTGGAAGTGATCCAGCACGCAGCCCGCTCGCTCACCTGCTTCTGATCACCCGCCTGGAGGAACCACAAGTGCAACATCTTTCTTCTTCATCCGCCTGGCTGCTGGCGGCGCTCACGACCCTGGCGGCGCCCGGGTTTGCGGCGGAGCCTGCAGCAGCCCCGGCTCCGGCCCTGACCCCGGTCGCGGCGCCATCGGCACCCGCGCCGGCCGCCGCACCCGCGATGCGCCGCTGCACGGCCATCATTCCGGATGACCAGCCCACCTACGCGGTGCTGGGCAAGTCGGTGGTCATTCCGCTCAAGGCACGCGTGGCGCGCATCGTGGTCAGCGGGCAGCCGCCGAGCAATGCCCCGGCAGCCGCGGCGCATCCGGCACAGGCGCCCGCCGCGGCAAAGGGCGCAGGCGACGGCGTGGCCGATGTCGACGTGATGCTGCTGAGCCCGAACGATCTCTTCTTCCGCGGACGGCAGGCCGGCTCGATGAACGTGGTGCTGCAGAACGCCGAAGGCACCTGCTTCATCAAGGACGTCATCGTCACCATCGACCCGGGCGCGCTGCAGTCCAAGCTCGCCGAGCTCATGCCCGAAGAGAACCGGATTCGCGTGCGCAGCGCGGAAAAATCCATTGTCCTCACGGGTGAGGTGAGCGACGCGCTCAAGCTCGACGACGTGCTGACCCTGGCCTCGGCCTACGGCGCGGACGGCAAGAAGGTGGTGAACCTGCTGCGCGTCACGGCGCCGCAGCAGGTCATGCTCGAAGTGAAGATCGCCGAAGTCAGCAAGACACTGCTGGACCGGCTGGGCGCGCGTGTCGGCCTGCTTCGCACAGCCAGCAGCGGGCTCAACACCTATTCGCTGATCTCCGACTTCCTGAGCGGCGGCTCGGGGCTTGTCGAGGCACTGCGGATCGGCCGGGCCTCGATTGGAATCGACGGCCAGAAGGACGACGGCCTGGTGCGCATCCTGGCCGAGCCCAACATCATGTCCATCAGCGGGCAGCAGGCCAGCTTCCTGTCGGGCGGCAAGATCTTCATCCCCGTTTCGCAGAACTCCAACGGCCGTGCCGGCTCGACGATCACGCTCGAGGAAAAGGAATTCGGCATCGGCGTGAAGTTCACCCCCACCGTGCTGAACGGCGGCCGGGTCAACCTCAAGATGGTGTCGGAAGTGTCGGACCTGTCGCAGACCGGCTCGCCCTTCACCACCGTGGGCGGCGTGACCGCGGTGCTGCCTTCGCTGACGGTGCGCCGCGCGGACACCACCGTGCAGCTCAACGACGGGCAGAGCTTCGTCATTGCGGGGCTCATCAAGAGCAACGTCACGGAGACCATCAAGCGCTACCCCGGCCTCGGCGAGGTTCCGGTGATGGGCGCGCTGTTCCGCAGCTCCGAGTTCCAGAACGACCAGACGGAGCTGATGTTCGTGATCACGCCGCGCCTTGTCCGGCCGCTGAGCGAAACGCCCCGCGTTCCGACCGACAACCACGTCGTTCCAAGCCGCGCCGAGGTCTACCTGAACGGAGCCCTCGAAAGCAGCACCCCGGCCCCGGTCGCACCGGCAAGCAATCCCCTGTAAGGAGCACCACCATGTTCAAGTCGACCATCCTCGCGCTGACGCTGCTCGTGAGCGCTGGCTGCTCCCACGTCACACCCCACTACGACGCGCGCTTTGGCGACGCGGTGCGCGACGCCAGGAAGAAGATGACCATCAATCCCGATGCCGGCAAGGATGGGAATCCGGTTGCAGGCATGGACGGCCGTGCGGCGCGCGAGTCGATGCTGCAGTACCAGGAGTCCTACAAGACGCCGCCGCCTGCGGTGAATGTCATCAACATCGGCGGAGGGCTTGGTGGCAGCACCAAGTGATCGCGGATTGCATTTTCAGCCCCACTTCTGAAAGGAGAACGCCACCAACTGCAACAACCCAATTGCCCTATCCCGTTTGATGAACCAACGAAATCCATTCGTTTATTTGAACCTTGAAAGGAAAGACTCATGAACAACTTTTTCCAGGCCATCGGCCAATCTACCCGCAGTTTTCTTCGCGACGAAGATGGCGCTCAGGTCATCGAGTACGCGCTGATCATTGCTGTCGTCTCGATCGCCCTGATCGTCTTGCTGAAGGGGCTTACGGAAACCGGTGGAGGCTTCACCAGCTTCATTACCCGTGTCACGGAATGCCTTACCGGATCAGCCGCCTGCGACTGAGGAACTGGTGGTGGGGCGGGTAGGGCCACGTCCGGCTCGCTGCCCGCCACCACCATTCCTGATGGTTCTCTTCAAAAAAAACGGGGTAGTCACCATGTTCAAGTCATTCCTGACCGACGAGAGCGGCGCCCAGGTGGTGGAGTATGCGCTGGTCATCGCCGTGGTTTCGATCCTGCTGATCATCGCGCTGCGGCCACTGGCAACAGGCAACAGCCTCAGCGATCTCGTCGATCGCGTCTTCACCTGCCTTGGCGGCGTGGAGTGCGACTGAAGCACAGGGATTTCTCGAACCGCTACCACTGCACAGGAAGCCGATCATGCAAGTCCACACTCCCGGCCACCGCCAGCGCGGCGCGATGATCATCACCGCTGCACTGGTCGTGCTGTTCCTCCTCGGGTTCATGGGTATCGCGCTGGACTTCGGCCACCTGTTCGTCGTAAGGACCGAACTGCAGACCGCTGTGGACAGTTGCGCACTGGGTGCAGCACGCGAACTCGACAAGCAGAGCACGGCGATTGCGCGGGCGCAGAGCGCCGGGCAGACGGCCGGCAACGCGAACCGGGTCAACATGCAGTCGGCCACCTGGAGCGGGCAGGGCCAGCTCGTCTTCGCTGACATCACCTTTCGTGACGCTTCCTACGCCATCACGACCGATCCCGCGGCGGCCGCCTATGCGCAGTGCGTGCACACCCAGCCCAACATCGTCATCTGGCTCATGAAGGCCATGGGGGCCTTCTCCGGAAATGTGGCCGACTATCCCGCGACGAGTAGTGTCGCGGCCAGCGCAGTGGCGACCCGGGCCAGCGCGCAGACCACCTGCCCGATCCCCGTCGCTCTCAAGCCGAAAGCCGGAGGCGTGGCGCCGAACTATGGTTTCAACGTCGGCGACTGGGTGAAGCTGATCCAGGCGCAGAACGCATCTGCCGGTGGCGAAGTCGGCTGGGCCAACCTCGACGGCAGCAACAGCGCCTCGGAAACCGAATCCGAACTGAACAACCATTGCGGAACGAAGGTGGGTGACACGCTCGGTACCCCAGGGGTGCAGACATCGGTGGTCGATGTCTGGAACCAGCGTTTCGGCATCTACAAGAACAGTGGCGACCCGAGCGTGCAGCGGCCCGACTACAGCGGCTATGCCTATACCGCGCTCACCTGGCCTGCGCAGTCCAATGCCTTCGACGACTTCCTGTCCAAGCGCGCGGCGTACGCGTCCTGCATCGATACGGGCAAGGTGAAGGACTGCGAAGACCTCACCGGTCTTTCGCTCAACAGCTTCCAGAAGCTCGCGGCTTCCGGCGACGTCGCCGGCGGCCACAAGCAATATGGCCTGGATCGGCGCATCGTCACGGTGCCGGTGATCGATGGCGGCGGTCACGTGATCGACTACGCCTGCATGCTGATGCTGCAGCCGCTGACCATTCCGATGAGCGACACATGGCTGGAATTCCGCGGCAATGCCGGCGCGGACGACAGCCCCTGCACAACGAGCGGACTCGCTGGTGGCGTGGCAGGACCGCTGGTCCCTGTACTGGTGAGGTGAAGGGAATGAAAAGAACTTCAAATCACAGGCAGCGCGGCGTCGCGCTGGTCGAGCTGGCACTCATTACGCCGCTCCTGCTGCTGCTCACATTCATCACGACCGAGTTCGGCCGCGCCATGTACGAATACAACCTGGTCGTCAAGTCGACGCGCGACGCGGTTCGCTACCTGTCGGTCCAGACGCCGGGCACGCACATCAACGAGGCACGCAACCTGATGGTGTACGGCAACACCGCCGGCGACGGTACGCCGCTCGCGCGCGGACTGAGCCTCGATAACGTGCCCGTGGGCACCTGCTGCACCTGGCAGACGGCGGGGGCGAACCCGCTCATCACCACGGTGACGGTGCGCATCAGCAGCTACAGCTTCCATTCGCTCTTTCCGTCGGTGATGGGCGTCGTGTTTGCCGATGCAAACGGCAACATCGTCTTCAGCGACATCACCGCCACCATGAGGGCTCCGTCATGAGACACCGCACATCAGGGGCGACCACCGTGGAGTTTGCGCTGGGCCTGCTTATCTTCCTCATGCTGCTGCTGGGCATCCTGGACTTCGCGCGCATGCTGTTTACCTGGAGCATGGCCAGCGAGGCGACGCGTGCAGGTGCGCGCTACGCGGTGGTTTGCGACGACACCGGTCAGCAGGCGCTGGTGCTGGCCCGCATGCAGGCATTGCTGCCGCAGATCACCACGGTGAGCGTGGCCTGGACGCCATCGGGCTGCACGGCCGCCACGTGCCAGGGGGTCACGGTCAGCATCACCGGGCTCAACTACCAATGGATCTCGCCCATCGTGGGCGCGGTGGCGCCGCTGATTCCCATGCCCGGCTTTTCCACCTTCCTGCCGCGCGAAGTGATGCGCAAGGACCTCCACAGCCCGACCATCTGCTCGTAGAGACGAAACGGAACCCACCATGAAGATCTCCATCATCTCCCCCAATCCCGGCCACCTGCAGGACATGCGCAAGGTACTGGAGGCCCGCTCCCATGTGGTCTCGGCGTTCGAGGGAGGAAAGAGCCGCATGCAATGGGTGGTCGAACGATCGGCGCCCGAGCTGCTGCTGGTGGATGGCATGTGCTGCGACCCGCATGAACTGGCGATGGTGGAGCAGCTCACGATGCGCCATCCCGCGATCGCGGTGGTGCTGCTCTGTGCCATGCAGACCCCCGAGTTCCTGATTCTTGCCATGCGCTCGGGCGTGCGCGAAGTGCTGCCTTCGCCACCCGAGCCCGCGGCCCTGGAGGCGGCCGTGGAGCGCATTGCGCTCAAGATGGCCGGCACGCAGGCGCGCGAGCCGGGGCAGGTCGTGGCGTTCATGCCGTGCAAGGGTGGCAGCGGAGCCACCTTTCTTGCAACCAACATCGGGCATCAGCTCTCGATGCGCCGCTCGGTGCTGCTGATCGACCTGAACCTGCAGTTCGGCGATGCGCTTTCCTATGTGAGCGACCTGCGGCCGACTTCCACGGTGGCCGACGTGGCCCGCGATATCGGCCGGCTCGATGCCTCGCTGCTTGCCGCCAGCACGGTCAAGGTGGCGCCAGGCTTCAGCATTCTTTCCGCTCCAGAGGACCTCTCGCGCGCCCTGGAGGTCAAGGCCGAGCACGTCGACGCGATCCTGCAAGTGGCCGTGGCGCAGTACGACTTCGTATTGTTCGACCTGGGCTTGCGTGTCGATCCGCTCGCCATCCGCGTTCTGGATCGGGCGGACCGCATCTTTCCGGTGCTGCAGCCGAGCCTTCCGCACATCCGCAACGTGACGCGCCTCATGCAGGTGTTCAAGTCGCTCGGCTATGCGGCGGGCAAGGTCGAACTGCTGGTCAACCGCAGCTCCGGCGGCGGGGAGATCGGCTTGTCCGACATGCGTCGATCGCTGGGCGGTGCCACGCTGCTCAGCGTGCCCGACGGCGGCAAGGATGTGGACGCCTCGATCAACCGCGGCGTGCCCCTGGCGGAAATGTCCCGGGGCAGCGCGCTCTGCAAGCGGCTCGAGGAGATCTCCCACACGCTCAGCCCGCGTCCGAAGGAAGCGCCAGGCTTCATCGGGCGGCTCTTCCGCCGCGCCTGACGTCCGCATTGCGTCCTTCCGAATCTTCTTCTTTCAACAGCAAGGCAGGTCCACATGTCATTCCGAGAACAGCTCAATGCGATCGAGGCCGAGCCGGTCGCGCGTCCGCCGGCACCGCCCTTGGCCAATGCGGCGCTTTCCTCCTATGCCTCGGATTCCTACAAGCTCCTGAAGGAGCGAATGCACCTGAAACTGCTGGACCGTTTCGACCTCGCGGTGCTCGAAACGCTGAAGCCCGAGGTGCTGCGCCATGAGATCTCCACCATGGTCGCGCGGCTGCTGCAGGAAGAGCCCGAGGCGCTGAACGACATCGAGCGGCGCACGCTGATCCGCGACATCCAGCACGAGATGCTCGGCTTCGGCCCGATCGAGCTGTTGATGGCTGACCCGACGGTGTCGGACATCCTGGTCAACTCGCACGACCAGATCTACGTTGAGCGCAAGGGCCGGCTGGAGCTGACGGACGTGAGCTTCACCGACGAGAAGCACCTGCTGCGCATCATCGACAAGATCGTTTCGCTGGTGGGGCGGCGCATCGATGAATCGAGCCCGATGGTCGATGCCCGGCTGCCGGACGGGTCGCGCGTCAATGCGGTGGTCGCGCCGGTGGCGCTGGACGGGCCGATGATGTCGATTCGCCGCTTCGCGAAGATCCCACTGAAGATGGAAAACCTGGTAAACGACCTCAAGACGCTGACGCCGCAGATGGGGCTGATGCTCGAAGGCTTGGCTGGCGCAAAGATCAACATGCTGATCTCCGGCGGCACCGGCGCCGGCAAGACGACGCTGCTGAACATTCTCTCGGGCTTCATTCCCGCCACCGAACGTATCATCACCATCGAGGACGCGGCTGAACTCCAGCTCCAGCAGCCGCACGTGGCCCGGATGGAAACCCGGCCGATGAACATCGAAGGCAAGGGCGAGATCACACAGCGTGCACTGGTGCGCAATGCGCTGCGCATGCGGCCCGACCGCATCGTGATCGGCGAGGTGCGCGGTGCCGAGGCGGTCGACATGCTGCAGGCCATGAACACCGGCCACGAAGGCTCGCTGACCACCATCCACGCCAACAGCCCGCGCGATGCGCTGGCGCGGCTGGAGAACATGATCAGCATGGCCAACCTGAACCTGCCGCACCACTCGGTGCGCCAGCAGATCGCATCGGCCATCACCGTCGTGATCCAGGTCCTGCGCATGGTCGATGGCCGGCGCAAGGTCACCAGCATCCAGGAGATCACCGGCATGGAAGGCGAGGTAGTCACGATGCAGGAGATCTTCGCGTTCCGGCAGACCGGCATGGGCCCCGACGGCCGTGTGCGCGGCTACTTCCATGCCACCGGCGTGCGGCCGAAATTCGTCGAACGCCTGCACTCCTTCGGTGTGGTGCTGCCCGACACCATGTTCGATCCCGACAAGCACTACGAATAGGAGGCCGTCATGTTCGACAACCTGGTTGGCGACACGCTCATCACGCTGTCCGTGCTGGTCTTCGTGACGGTGCTGATGGTGATCGAGGGCCTGTACATGCTGTGGCGTTCGTACCGGGGCCCTGAGGCAAAGAAGATCGGCAAGCGCCTGCAGGCGCTGTCGGCGGCCACCGACCGCATCGCACAGGCGCGGCTCGTGAAGGACCGCGTGCTCAGCGACGCGCCGTGGTTGCAGCGGGTTCTGCTGAAGCTGCCGCGAGCCCAGGGCCTGGACCGGTTCATTCTCCAGGCCGGGCTGGAATGGACGGTGTCCCATGTGCTGCTCGCCTGTGCGCTGTCGGGCATCCTTGTTTTCTTCGCGATGGCGTCGCTTGCGAACCTGCCCGCTTGGATTTCCATGCTGGTGGGGGCCGCCGGCGCGGCCATGCCGCTGTTCTACCTGAATCACCGGCGCAGCCGCCGCCTGGCCCATCTGGAGCGGCAGCTGCCGGACGCGCTGGACCTGGTGACACGCGCCCTGCGCGCGGGCCATTCGTTCGCGAGCAGCGTGCAGATGATCGGCGAGGAAATGTCCGAGCCCATTGCGGGCGAGTTCCGCATGGTGGCCGACGAGGTCAACTTCGGGGTCTCGCTGCAGCAGGCGCTCACGAACATGAGCGAACGCGTGCCGCTCACGGACCTGCGCTATTTCGTGGTGTCGGTGCTGATCCAGCGCGACTCCGGCGGCAACCTGACCGAGGTGCTCGGCAATCTGAGCCGGCTCATCCGCGACCGTCTCAAACTGCTGGCGCGGGTGCGGGTGCTGTCGGCGGAAGGGCGGCTGTCGGCCTGGATCCTCGGGCTGATGCCCTTTGCGCTGGTGGCGCTCTTGAGCGCCTTCAACCCGGAGTTCATGTCGCCGCTGTGGACCGATCCGATCGGCATCACGGTCGTCAAGTACATGCTGGGCCTGATGGTGGTCGGCGTGTTGCTTCTGCGCAAGATCGTGAAGATTCGTGTTTGAAGGAGAAATGCCATGCTGTTCCCCATCCTCGTGTTCGTGACCGTGTCCCTCGCCATCAGCGGATTCGTGATCTGGATGCTGCCCACGCGCACCGAGCAGCGCCTGCGGGCGGTGGCGCCTTCGTCGGCCAAGTCGACTTGGACCGAAACCGCCGTCAAAGTTGTCGGCCCTTTCGCCCAGCTGTCATCGCCCACGGGCGACGGCGAGACTTCGCCGCTGCGATTGAAATTCCTGAACGCGGGCATCCGTCATCCGGATGCGAGCCTCTTCTACTTCGGCCTGAAGACGCTGCTGCCGCTGGGTCTTGCCGGCCTGGCCTTCGTGGCGATGCGCACGGCCGGGGCGGGCGAGGGGCTCACCACCCTGCTGTGGCTGGCCATGGCCGCGCTCTTCGGCTGCTACCTGCCCAACATCGTGCTGCGCATGATGATCAAGGGGCGCCAGCGCGAGATCTTCGAGAATTTTCCCGACGCCGCCGACCTGATGCTTGTGTGCGTCGAGGCGGGCCTCGGGCTCGATGCCGCCCTGGTCAAGGTCACCGAGGAGATCCGCGTCAAGAGCGAGGCGCTGGCGCAGGAGCTGCACTGGACCAATCTCGAGATGCGCGCGGGCGGCACGCGCGAGAAGTCGCTGCACAACCTTGCGCTTCGCACCGGCGTGGAGGAAATCGGAACCTTTGCGACCATGCTGACCCAGGCCGACCGGTTCGGCACCAGCGTCGGCGAATCGCTGCGCGTGTTCTCGGACGACCTGCGCCACAAGCGCCAGGTGCGCGCGGAAGAACTGGCCGCCAAGGTGCCGACCAAGATGCTGCTGCCGCTGGTGCTGTGCATCTTCCCGTGCATCTCGGCGGTCATCCTGACGCCGGCGGCCATCCGCATGGTCCGCGTCATCGCTCCGATGCTCGGCGGCGGGCACTGAGCCCGCCACCCGCGCTCAATGGGGCGCGGCGTCGAGCTGGTGCTTGACGGCGTAGATGTACAGCTCGAGCCGGTTCGCCACGTCGAGCTTCTGGTAGATCGACGTGAGGTGGTTGCGGAAGGTGTGCTCGGTCACGAACAGCCGCGAGGCGAGCGTCTTGTTCGCGGCGCCGCTGCCTTCCACGACGGCACGGATGATCTGCCGCTCCTTCTGCGTCAGGCTCGCGATCTTGGCCGCTTCGGGATTCACCTTTGCGGGCTTCTTCTGCGAAGTCAGCTCGGAGAACACGCGGCCCATGGCCTGCGCGTCGATGCACAGCTCGCCGTTGTGCACGCGCGCGATCGCATCGATCACCTCTTCGGCCGAAGCGTCCTTGCACAGCACGCCCCTGGCGCCGCGCAGCACCGCAAGATCCAGCGTCTGCTGCTTGCGTTCGGCCGTGAGGATGAGCGCGCGCGAGACGTCGTTCGACAGCAGCTTGGGAAGTATGTCGAGAGAGCACCGGCCCCCCAGGTCCAGATCGAGCAGGATGACGTCGGGCACCACGTGCTCGGTCTGTTCCAGCGCCTGCTCGAAGCAGTTGGCAGTGGCCACGACCTTCATGCGCGGCTGCTCGCCGTCGATCAGCTTCGACAGGCCCCACAGCATGGTCTGGTGGTCGTCCACGAGCATGACGCCGATGGGGTGCGTTGTTGTGGCTTGCATCTTGACACCTTCGCCTTCCTAGATGGGTATTTCGATCAGTACTGCCGTGGCGCCGCCCGCGCCTTGGCCGACCTGCGCGCTTCCGCCGAGGGCGGCTGCGCGTTCGCTGATGGAACGTGGGCGGAAATCCGAGAAGTCCATGCCGCAGGATTCGTTCTCGATCCTGATCTGCAGCCTGCCGTCCGTGCAGCCGATGTGGATGCGGCCGCAGTGCGCATGGGTGTGCTTGCAGATGTTGTTCAGTCCTTCGCGCACCAGCTGGAGCACTTCGGCCGTCATGCGGTCATCGAGGTGGACGTCGCCATCGACCAGTATCTCGATGTCGATGCCGTAGAGCGTCTTGATGCGCGCGGCCTGGCGGTGCAGGTGCGGAAGAATGAACTCGCAGTGGGTTTCCCCGCCATGCTTGACGATGCCCGCATAGTGGCGCAGGTCGGCCACCACGCCATCGGCCATGCTGGCCAGCTTGTCCAGGTCATCGACCAGCGGGTTGTCGGCGCCCGCCTTCTTGCGCAGCGC
>Ga0307408_100002130_pt1 | contig 14205 bp, 9 predicted proteins | sample 322Cmetagenome_FD_202116 | JGI IMG/M metagenome (GOLD analysis project Ga0307408, IMG submission 202116) | Maize rhizosphere microbial communities from greenhouse at UC Davis, California, United States - 322HYB-C-3 | ecosystem: Host-associated > Plants > Roots > Rhizosphere > Soil | place: USA...
CTTTGATTAAAGCCACATCAACCTCGGTAACACGTGATCTGTAGCTATCAATAACAAAAAGCGTGCCTGCACAAATTATTGATATGCAGGTTAACAAATCGACATAAAATGGAACGTGTTTTCTCATGGAATAGAATCACCTGAGTGGAAGCGCAATCAGTTATTTAATTATTAAAATCCAATAGGTTTTTAATGGGGCAATATGTTACTTAGGCGAAATCATCTTCTTCATCTATTGTTCCATTAATCGTTTCTCTTTCCAAATATTTATCGGCAAGCTTTTTGTAGTCCTCAATAGCGTGAGATCCGTTGTTTTGCATAAATTCACTTATAAACTCTTTTGTGGTTTTTAACAACTTAAGAAAATCTTCCACATCAGATGATTTCCCAAATGCGGAATAAATTTGTGAGGGTGTCATTTCAATTGCTGCTTTTCTGCAAATAAATTTCACCATCGGCTCCCGAACGAACCTGTTTGCTTTTGATAGTCTTAGTTTTCTGTCTGAATCACCAATTATCTTTTTCGATCTGTCCGGCTGAAGCTCTCTAATAATCGATTCGTTGTAGGACTTTAAAACATCTGACAATTGTTTTAACTCTTCAATCTGTGAGGACAAATTTCTTAAGGTTGTGTCTGCACTTTTTTTGGAAAGAAAGTCAGCAAAAAGGCCTGCCCATTGATCGGTAAGCCAAGTTGCAATTTCATCAAATTTTTCGAATTCTTTTGTTAAATTATTCCTTCCTTGCGATAATATTTCTTCAAGCAAATGAAAAACTCCCACGCTGTCGACATGGGCATAAATAATGCTATTGTTATTTTTATTTCCTTTATATGTTTCGAACTCAGACATTACTTGCTTTTCAACAAATATGTAGATTGGAATGTCTTTTTGTCGTGCTGTCTCATATTCTTTTTTTGTTATAGACCTATACAGCTTGTCAATTTCATCTTTGGCTTTATCTTCACTTGTGGCACTTCCATACCGCCCACCGATAATTAAAACGAGAATGTGGCAGTTGTTGATTTCAGAGTAGCAAGATTCGTCCAATGGCTGAGAGTGAAAGAAAGGTATATCACCACTTTCAAATAGCACCGATTCGTACCCTAACTGGGATATAAACGACTCTAAATTGTTTCTAATATGCTTAAGATCATAGTAGGTTGAGCTCACGAAAACTCTGGGCTTTGCCATGACGTCCCCTAGGTTTAATTGTTATGCATATAGCCAGTTAGTCTTGGCTCACCAAATTTGTCATATGAAATAATAAGCGACAGCCTTGGAAATGTCGAAAAAGTGTCGAAATCATTGTGCCGTAAAGCGGTTTTTAGTGGGGACGGAAAAAGGCGAAACCCAGTATTCATGCGGCTTAGCGGGGAGTAGTGGAGCAATGAGAGGCTGGGGGAGGGGGTTCGAATCCTCCTGAGGCACAATATAGAGAAAGGCTTACCAGAAATGGTAAGCCTTTTTTCGTTTACGTTGTTTGGTTTTTTGAGTGGGATATTTGAGTCGAAAATTCAAATTGTTGATTGTATTGATTGTGGCTCAGTGCATCAGAAGTCCTTTTCTGTGAAGTGTACTTTTTATTGGTGATTGTTAGTCTGTGTGCGCTGCATGCAGTGCCTTGGTAAAACAGGCCTCAATTTCTACTGGTGTGGTTTTACGTTTTATTGCTTCAAAAAATACTTGGGCTTGCGGATATTGCCTACTTAAATACATTAACCATTGTTTTACCCGATTGCCACAGTTGCGCTCGCAGTAGAGTGGGGTGGTGAGTTTGTAGTAGTCATACAGCATTTCACAAATCGCTTGCCAGGTGAGCGGTATGTAATCCTCTCCTTTTACGTGCGCTTTAATTTGTCGTGCGAGGTCGGGGCAGGCGAGTAAGCCGCGCCCGAGCATGACATCGGCACCTGCCGATTGCTCGCGGCAGCGCAGATAATCTTCCACTGTCCAAATTTCACCATTGCCTACCACCGGAATTTTTAATTCTGCGCGAATATCGGCAATGTAATGCCAGTAAGCGGGTGGTTTGTAGCCATCGGCTTTGGAGCGTGCATGCACGGTGAGTTCATTTGCACCGGCAGCTTCTACGGCGCGCGCGTTATCCAAATAGCTGCTGCGATCTTCAAACCCCAAGCGAATTTTTGCAGTGACGGGAATCTCGCGCGGCACAGCATCGCGTACCGCTTTAATGATGGAATAAACGCGATCCGGCGTGCGCAGTAAGCAAGCGCCACCTTCATGGGAATTTACGGTTTTGGCGGGGCAGCCAAAGTTCAGGTCGATGGCTTTTGCGCCGTAGTTAACCAGCTCCAGTGCATTGATCGCCATGGGTTCCGGTTTGCTGCCGAGCAGCTGCACGCGCACTGGTGTCCCGTTGGGCGTTTTACAGTCGCTCTCAAGTTCCTGCGCGTACTTATAAAAGACTTTATAGGGCAGCTTTTGATCGGTAACGCGGATAAACTCTGTCACACAGCCATCCAATCCGCCAATGCGAGTCAGTATGTCGCGTACATGGTGTTCAACAACGCCCTCCATAGGGGCTAACATAATTCGCATGAATCCACTCTGGCTGGTGATAAAGGTCGGCATTTTAGCGGTTTTGGTTGATAATTGGCGCCGCTCTGCGTAGATTGCGCGGCCTTTTGCGGGTAAAACCTGCCTTTATTGAATGAATTTCGAGGTTCTTGATGACTCAGCCCGGTTTCCACGATCTGATTAGTGATACCCAGTTGCGTAAAGCGATTGACGTTTTGGGCTACGAAGCCCCAACGCCAGTCCAGTTGGCGGCGATTCCCGCTGCGACCGCCGGTAAAAATCTGATTGTGAGTTCCAAAACCGGCAGTGGCAAAACAGCCGCCTTTTTATTGCCTGCAATTCAGGCGATGTTAGCGCGCCCGTCCTCCAATCCCAGTTCAACCCGGATGCTGATTCTGACTCCCACGCGTGAGCTGGCACGGCAGATTGTTAAAAACGCAGAGCAGATTCTGAAATTCACCAGCTTTAAAGTTGGCATGGTGTGCGGTGGTGAAGAGCTGAAATATCAAAAGGCGATGTTGCGCAAGAACCCGGAAATTATCGTCGGCACGCCTGGCCGTTTGGGGGAGCATATTTCCCATAAGTCGACCGAATTTTCCGGCTTGGAATTCTTAGTGTTGGATGAAGCAGATCGCATGCTCGATATGGGGTTGAGCGATGATGTATTAAAAATCACCAATACCTGCAGCACCGAACGCCAAACCTTGTTGTTCTCGGCCACCATGGAACAGAAAGGTTTGCGTCATCTTATTAAGCAAGTGATTTTGGGTGAAGCGGAAGAGATTTATATTGACGAAAAGCCCAACGCTATCACCCAGCAGATGTTGATTGCCGATGAATTCAAGCATAAAGAAAAGCTGCTTTTGGCGCTGCTGCAAAAAGCGGATTTTGAAAAGGCGATTATTTTTACCAATACCAAAGCGCGCGCTACACAATTGGATAATTTTTTACGCTACAACAAATTCCGTGTGGGTGCGTTGCATGGCGATATTACCCAGGATCAGCGCAAAATTACCCTCGACCACTTCCGCCAGGGGCGCACCAGTATTTTAGTGGCGACCGATGTAGCGGCGCGCGGGCTGGATATTCCCGGTGTTGAGTTGGTAGTGAACGTTGATATGGCCTATTCAGGCGATGAGTATCTGCATCGTATTGGTCGTACCGGGCGCGCCGATAAAGAGGGTAGGGCTGTTTCTCTGGTGGACGCCAAAGAGTGGAATCTCACCAAGAGTATTGAGCGTTACCTTGGCGTGACCTTTGAGGTGATTAGCATTCCTGGTTTGAAGGGTAAGTATCAAGGGCCGGATAAAACCAAGTCTTCCGGTAAATCAGTTGGCTCTAAAAAGAAAACCACTAGTAAAGATAAAAAACCTGAGAGCAAACCTAAAGTCAAGGTGCGTGATCGCGATCAGAAAAATATTGGCAAACGACGTGTGCCAAGTGCGGTTCATAGTGAGCCATTGGTTGATGGTTTTGCTCCACCCAAAAAGAAAGTGACCAAACAAATCGATGATAACGATGAATAAGCTGGGAATTAAGCGCTGATAATAAATTATCATGCGTTCAATTTTATTTTAAAGAAGTGATTGATCTTTTCCATAATAAGATTAATATCAAAGTCACAAGGGTGAAAAAGCAAGTAGCTCTTGTGTGCTTTAGCAAGTTACGCATCAAAAATTCACTGGCTTTGCCAGCGTAGTCTATCTGTCACACGTTTTTGCTTTACTCAGTTTGTTTTATTGTTTTGAAGTAGCGATTTGTAGTCGATCCTGTTTATCTTGATCTTTTTAAGTCGGTATTCGTAAACTAGTAACAAGGGGGGTAATAACATCATTCCACAGCAAGTTTTTTATCCGGGGTAAAATCGATCACGAAGCTGTTGTCAGTTTTCGTGTTACTCAAAGGCTGAAGGGGATTTTTTTATGGCAAAAAAAACGCATGCCAGACGTAGTGCGAACCACCATTCTTATGACGATACCAGCTTCTCCGGCTCGCGGCATAAATCGCGAAGGAATCAACGAAGTGATGACAATATCGTCGAAATAAAGTCCCGCTCCCAGCAAGTCGAAACCGCTTACTCTCCTCCTCGCTCTCCGCAACCACTCCGCGCCAAAACAAAATCCCAGCAGCAATACATCAACGCTATCAACTCACACATGCTTACTTTCGGTATTGGTCCTGCCGGTACCGGTAAAAGTTATTGTGCGGGAGCATTAGCCGCAGAGGCGCTGGAATCGGGCCGGATTGAGCGGATAATTTTAACCCGCCCAGCCGTGGAGTCCGGCGAGAACCTTGGGTTTTTACCGGGCGATCTCGATCAGAAATTCTCGGTTTATATTGATGCCTTCCGCGATATTTTGAATGAGCGCTTGGGTGCGGGTACGGTAGATTATTGCTTGCGCCATGGTCGCATAGTGGCAGCACCGCTGGCGTTTATGCGCGGTAAAACCTTTAACAGCAAAACCTTTGTCATTCTCGATGAAGCACAAAATACCACGCCTGCGCAAATGAAAATGTTTTTAACGCGTATCGGTGAGGATTGTAAAGTGGTTATTAATGGCGATATTTTGCAGAGCGATATTCGCGGCCCCAATGGTTTGGCTGACGCCGTAGAGCGCTTGAAAGGCTTGCCTAATGTGTATCTGCATGAGTTTGAGCGTGAAGATATTGTGCGCAGTGGTTTAGTGCGCGACATTATTGATCGCTACGAAATACCTGACGAAAATTAACTTTGCTGAATACCGCATCTTCTTAAACAGGATGCGGTATTTTTCGTGGTTCTTGCGTGACTTGCTTATTGAAGAGTGAGTCGGCATTCTGCGCGTTTGTATTCCCCCTCTATTTATTATCAGATGACTACTCATTTATTGATTGGTCGATGTTTCGATCATCAATACTCATTGAATTTCGCCTATGAATGCTTTGTCCTGTCCGCTTTGCCGTCTACCCTTGGTCGTGAATAGCCAAGGAGTAGGGTGTGAAAAACATCATCAATTTGATCGTGCTAAAGAAGGTTATTTCAATTTATTGCCGGTACAGCACAAGCATTCGCTGGAGCCGGGTGATGCAAAAATACAATTGCAGGCGCGGCGACAATTTTTGCAGGCAGGATTTTTTGAGCCGCTCAAAACCCATTTGCAAATGCTATTACCCCGGTCTACCAAAAACCTGTTGGATATAGGTTGCGGTGAAGGCTATTTCACCGACGCTTTTGCCGAGGCATTGCCTGCAGCAAGCATCTATGGTGTGGATATTGCCAAAGCGGGCGTAAGGCTTGCCGCCAAAGCAGCCAAATCGGTTGGGCTGGATTCTCGGTTGGTGTATAGCGTTGCCTCCAGTTTTGACTTGCCGGTGGCAGATGGATCTATGGATGTGGTTACCCGCATTTACGCACCGAGTAAGGATGCAGAGTTATATCGTGTAATGGCATCAAACGGTCTGTTGGTTATAGTGGCGCCCGGTGAACAACATTTGCTTGGGTTGCGCCGCCGTATTTACCGCGAAGTGCGTCCGCATCAGTGCACACCGGTTCCAGAAGGATTTCGACTCATCGATCGACAACAAGTCCAGGCTGGGTTGGTGATAGAGCCGCCGGAATTGCGCGCAGCACTACTGGATATGACGCCCTTTGCGTGGCGCTTATCCCCGGAATTAAAGGCGGATATTGTGCGGGAAGTGTTTACCGATCAATTGGATTTTACTATTTCGATTTATAACAAAATATGATTAGATTTTTGCTATCAATAGCATTACCTTTGGTTTCTGGCTTTTTTGTGATCTAAATCCCATATTTTATACAGTTCTATAAGCATCGCTCTTGCGATAAACGACGGAAATTTTTCATGACGCTCCTTTTTTCCGGACATCTGTCCCGCGTAGTTCAATCATTCTTGTTGATGTCAGTTTCACTGGTTTCTACTCAACTTAACGCGCAGGAAGCTCCAAATACTGTTAAGGATGTGGCACTGCAGGCGCTGGAGACCAACCCGGAAGTACAAGCAGCCTGGCATGAATTTAAAGCGGCAGCGCAGGACGTGAGAGTCGCCCGCGGCGGTTATTTACCGACCGTAGATATAGGCGCATCTGCAGGAAAGAGCAATCGCGATTACGACGGTCGTGGCGTTTACAACACGGCACAGGGGCAAATTACCCTTAGCCAAATGTTATTCGATGGTTTTAGTACCTCGGGGCAGGTTGAACGTTTTGATAATGCGCGCCTCGTGCGCTACTACGAATTGCTTAACGTTGTCGAATTGACAGCGCTGGAAGCAGTACGGGCGTTTGAAGATGTAAAACGCAATCGCGAATTGGTGGAGTTGGCGCGTTCCAACTATGCCAAACACCGCGATGTATTTGCCCAGATTGAAGAGCGCGCCGTTTCTGGTGTTGGTCGTCGTGTGGATTTGGAACAGGTCGCTGGTCGCTTGGCGCTGGCCGAATCCAATTTGTTGACCGAGGCCGCTAACCTGCATGATGTAACCGCCCGTTACCTGCGGGTAGTGGGTCAATTGCCTGCGGAAGACTTAATGCCCACTCAACTGGCCGAGCAAAAACTGCCCGACTCTATTCGCGCGGCGCTGACCATGGCGTATCAAGGCAATCCGGGTTTCCATGCGGCGATTAAAAATATCAGTGTGGCACAGGCAGCGGTCAAAGTGGATCGTGCCGGTTACTACCCCAAAGCGGAACTGCGTGCACGTCAGGTTACTAGTCGCAATCAAAATGGTTTTGATAACCGCGTTGATCCGAACAGTTTCGGCGATGAAAGCGCAGTTGAATTAGCGATTACCTACAACCTTTACAGCGGTGGTTCTAATCGTGCTGCCGTGCGTCGTTCATTGGAATTGGTAAATCAGGCCAAAGACTTGCGCGATCAAGCTTGTATCGATTTACGTCAAGACACGCAAATTGCCTATAACGATTCGCTGCGTTTACGCGAGCAATTAATCTCTCTGGAGCAGCATCGTCTTTCCAGCGATAAGGTGCGCAGCGCCTATGCGGAGCAATTTAATATTGGTCAACGCACCTTGTTGGATGTGTTGGATGCGGAGAACGAATATTTCCAGGCCAGCCGTGCCTTGGTCATTGCGCAGGTGGATTTGGAGTTGGCCTATGCGCGCTCACTCGCGGCTATGGGGAGCCTGTTGCCAGCGCTCGGTATAGTGCGTGACGGTTTGGGTATTTTGCATGACACCCGCGTGGAGGATTCACTAAAAATTTCTGAGTCCGCCTGCCCCGCAGAAGCCCCGGTCGCAATGAGCCGTGACGATTTAATCAGTCAGCTGACCCCTTTGAGTGGCGATACGCTGTTTGATCTTGGCAGCTCTGAGCTCAAAGCCGGTTCATCAGTAACTTTGGATCAACTCATTGCCAGCATCAAAGCAACGCCTGGTGTTGTGCAAATTGCGATAGAAGGCCACAGCGATAGTAGTGGTACCGACGAATTAAATATCCCGCTTTCCAAAGCCCGTGCACAACGTGTGCGCGATTATTTTGTGTTGAATGGCTTGGAAACTATTCCTATGTCAGTTGATGGTTATGGCGCGTCGCGCCCGGTAGCAGACAACAATACCGATGCCGGAAAAGCCGCCAACCGTCGTGTTGATATCACCGTGACACGCAAACAATAAAAACGCCTGCTGGTCTATGCAATCATTTGCTAGGCTTGAGCGAATAGGGCAGCTTGTGTAAACAGCCGCTCGCGTTGTTCGATTTTATGTCCCGGAGCCCCAATGACCCTTGATGTTCAACTCCCCCCGGATACTGCGAGCGTACCAGCGGGCCCTTTGGTTGACTGTTTGTTATTGGTGGCACGTGCACACCACATCAGCTGTACGCGTGAATCCCTCCTGGCGGGCTTGCCGCTGGATAAGTCCGGTCTGACTCCATCCTTGTTTGCGCGCGCCGCCAAACGTGCTGGCTTAACCAGCAAGTTGGTGGCGCGCTCACTCCCTGAGTTAAATAGCGCGTTATTTCCTGCGATTTTATTGCTCAATAATAATCAGGCGTGCCTGCTGCTCGAATTGAGTGAAACGGGTGCGCGGGTGATTTATCCAGAGTTAGGCGAGGCGGTTGTTGAGCTGGGGCTCGATGAGTTGGCAGGGAATTACACGGGGCGCGCAATTTACGTGCGCCCGCAAGAGCGCTTTGATGCACGCGCCGCTGATATCAGCAAAACAAGCACACGCAAACATAAAGGGGCGCACTGGTTTTGGAGTGTGATTAGCGAGTACAAATATCTCTACCGCGATGTCTTGCTCACTGCGCTGCTAATCAATTTTTTTGCGCTGGTTTCCCCATTGTTTGTGATGAATGTGTACGACCGTGTGGTGCCCAATCACGCGACGGATACGCTCTGGGTGTTATCAGCCGGCATGTTGATTGCGATTAGCGCTGATTTTGTATTGCGCATGATGCGCGCCTGGTTTGTGGATCTCGCCGCGAGCCGGGTGGATGTCACCTTGTCGGCGACGATTATGGAGCGCGTGCTGGGCATGAAATTGTCCGAGCGCCCGGCATCGGTCGGTTCGTTTGCTGCTGGCTTGCAGTCGTTTGAATCCATCCGCAATTTTATTTCTTCCGCCACCATTTTGGCCTTGGTGGATTTACCTTTCGTTTTGTTATTTTTATTGGTGGTGTTATTAATTTCATGGCCGCTGATATTACCTATTGTGGTGGGGGTATTGCTGGTGATTATTTACACCGCTGCCGTGCAGAAAAAAATGCAAATACTCACCGAAAATTCCATGCAAGCATCGGCGCAACGCAATGCAACTTTGGTGGAAAGTTTGTCGGGTTTGGAAACCATAAAAACCTTGGGCGCAGAAGGGCGTATGCAGGTGATTTGGGAAAAATCCACACTGGTGTTATCGCGCGTGGGGGTGAAAATGCGCTTGCTGTCCGGTTCGGTGGGCAGCAGTACTCTATGGATTCAACAAGCAGTATCTGTCGTTATTATTATTGTCGGTGTATATCAAATTATTGAAGGCAACCTCTCGCAAGGTGGTTTGATTGCAGCCTATATGCTCGCGTCGCGCATCATGGCGCCGGTGGGGCAAACGGCCGGCTTGCTGATGCAATATCACAGTGCCGCGACCGCTTTAACGGCCTTAAATGAAATCATGGAAAAACCGGTTGAGCGACCATTGGATACGCAGTGGATCAGTCGCCCGCGGTTGCAAGGTGCGATTGAATTTAAAAAAGTGGCATTCAATTACCCGCAAGATGAGCGCGAAGTGCTGCGCGATGTCTCGTTTAGAATTAATGCCGGGGAGCATGTGGCGATTTTGGGGCGCAATGGTTCCGGTAAAACCACACTGGAAAAATTAATTGCCGGATTGTATGCGCCGAGTGCGGGGACTTTGTTGATTGATGGCATCGATATTCGCCAGCTCGACCCCGCCGAATTGCGCCGCAATATTGGTTATGTATCCCAGGATGTAAATTTATTTTTTGGCAATTTGCGTGAAAATATTGCCATGGGTGCACCTCATGCCAGTGATGAAGCTATTTTAGAAGCGGTGCGTTTGAGCGGGTTGACCGACTTTGTCAATCAGCACCCTATGGGCTTGGCCATGCCGGTGGGTGAACACGGTCAGTTATTATCCGGTGGGCAACGTCAGTCGGTGAGCATTGCCCGTGCTTTATTAAACGATGCGCCCATTTTATTAATGGATGAACCCACCGGCGCTATGGATCACACCAGCGAAGAAGAATTTAAGCGCAACCTGCTGCAATTTGCTGCGCACAAAACCTTAATTGTAATTACCCATCGCACCTCGCTGCTGGAATTAGCGAATCGCATTATTGTGATTGATGCGGGAAAAATTGTTGCCGATGGCCCTAAAGAGCAAGTCGTGGAAGCGCTGCGCCAAGGCAGAATCGGGAGGGCGTCGTAATGAGCCAACCGACAACTGTGACGCCGGTTTCGCGCGATAAAATGTTATTCGAAAAAGTGGGGCACTGGTTGGATAAATTAGGTTTACCAGCAAGCCGGTTTATCGACAAACTCTATTCCCGTTGGCTCGATCCATTGCACGAGCAGCCGAAAGATTGGGTAACAGATTCCGATTGGGCGCGGCTGCAGCAAGAACCGATAAAAGCGCGCGCATTGTTGCGTGTGATTGCGCTCATTATTTTTCTGTTGTTGCTTTGGGCTGCCTTTGCGCCGCTGGATGAAGTGGCGCGCGGTGAAGGTAAAGTTATTCCCTCGTCGCAACTACAGGTGATTCAATCCTTTGACGGTGGTGTAGTGCAGGAAGTGTTGGTGCGTGAAGGGCAGGTGGTTGAGAAAGGCGATTTATTATTGCGTATTGATCCAACCCGTTTCATTTCAACCTTCCGTGAAAATCGTGCGGAGTTTTTATCGCTGCAAGCACGCGCGGCGCGTTTGCAAGCATTGACCTCCAATACTCCGCTAGTGTTTCCCGATGATTTGTTGACAGACGCACCGGATATTGTGAATCACGAACGCAGTTTGTATGAATCCAATCGCAAGGAATTGGATGAGCAACTTGCGATTGCGCGCAGCCAATTGGATCAGCGCTCGGAAGAATTAAACGAGGTGCGCGCAAAGCTGACGCAAGTGACTCGCGCGTTGGAATTATCCACACAAGAATTGAATGTTACGAAACCGCTGCTGGCGAGCGGTGCGATTTCTGAAGTGGAAATTTTGCGTTTGGAAGGTGAAGTTTCCATGGCGCGCGGTGAACGTGAACAGGCGCTATCGCAAGAGTCCCGTTTATTGCTGGCGGTGGAAGAATCGCGCGGTAAATTGCGTGAAACAGAATTATTAGCCAGTAATAAATGGCGCAACGAATTATCGGAAGTGTTGAGCAAAATTGCTTCCTTATCGGAGTCTAGCACTGGCCTTGCCGATAAAATTAAATACGCGGAAATCCGCTCTCCCGTGCGCGGTACGGTGCAACGGGTATTTACCAATACGGTTGGTGGTGTAGTGCAACCGGGGCGTGAAGTGATCGAGATGGTACCGCTGGATGATCAGCTCATAGTAGAAGCAAAAGTATCACCCAAAGATATTGCTTTTTTGTACCCAGGGCAGGAAGCGATTGTTAAATTCACCGCTTACGATTTTGTGGTTTACGGTGGCCTGCGTGGCAAAGTGGAGCACATCAGCCCGGATACTATTACCGATGAAAAAGAGCGCACGTTTTACATTGTGCGTGTGCGCACTGAGCGCGCAGGTTTTGACCCTACCTTGCCGATTATGCCCGGCATGATGACGCAGGTAGATATTCTTACTGGCAAGAAAACGGTGTTGGCTTATTTGCTCAAACCGGTTTTACGCGCCCAACAAAATGCGATGACGGAACGATAATGCATCAGTTGTTTGTTGCTCCTGCCCACATACGTTCGCCGCACTGGTTGCAGGCATTTCCCCATGCGCAGATTGTTGATGATTTGGCCGGGGTTGATGCACGCGGTTTGGTGTGGTTACTGTTGGGTGGTATGCAAAGTTTTGCACAGATACACACACTGAATGCGGAGGGTTTTAAAGTTATCGCCATGACCGCGATAGAACAAACGGCTGAAGCGCGCAAAGCGCTGGAAGCGGGTGCCAGTGGTTATGTGCATTATTTAGCTGTGCCTTCGGTGCTGGAGCAAATCGCCCAATCGGTCGCGGTGGGTGGCGTGTGGATGGGTGCTGATTTGATGCGTCAATTGATCTTGGGCGCACAACGTTTAGCGCCTATTGTTGCGCTGCCCAGTGCCGATTTGAATTTACTGACTGGCCGCGAGCGTGCCGTGGCCGAGTTGGTGGCGGCAGGAAAAACCAATAAAGAAGTTGCGCGTGAACTGGATATTACCGAGCGCACCGTAAAAGCACATTTGGGCGCCAGTTTTGAAAAGCTGGGTGTTCGTGACCGCCTGCAATTGGCGTTGGCCTTCTCCAACAACGCTAAAGCCTGATTTAGCCCTCCTTTCCCTTCCTTATTCCAAAGTGGTATCTAAAAAAATACTGTTTATTGTCCTTTAGTCCAATGGCGTTAATTTCAACTGTCGCTAGACTCCGCATATCACCAGTATTTTGTGATCTGGTTCACTTTTATGGATTCGGAGTTAAGTATGAGCAATGCCGTTGCCACTGTAGCCTTTCTTCAAGGACAAGCCTGGGCCAAGTCACCCGATGGTAGCCTCCGCCCCTTAACCGTGGGTGCTGTACTTAACGACAATGAAATTTTGGTAACGGCGGAGGGCGCGCGCGTTGAGTTGGATATTGGCGGTGTAGAAGCGCTGGTAATCAACGGTGGGCAGGAAGTCGCCATGAGCCGCGACATGAACCCGCAAAGCGCGACATCGGCCGATGAAGCTTTACTTGACGACGCCAGCGTGCAACAAGTTTTGGCTGCTTTGGAACAAGAAGGCGACTTGCTTGAGGAGTTGGAAGAAACGGCTGCAGGCGACAACTCTGCCACCGGGGGGGGCTCCAGCAGTTTTGTACGCTTGGATCGAATTGCTGAAGCAACTAATGACCAGGATTTTGATTATGGGATTTCGGGTCAAGCTGAAATAGCTCAGGTCGTTACTGATGGCGAGTATGTTAATCGTGCTCCACAAATTGCAGATCAACTCTTCAGCACAGACGAAGACACGCTACTGACCGGCCAAATTATTGCCACAGACGTAGAAGGTGATCTGTTGACCTATACGCTTGCGACTCCGCCTGCCAATGGCACCCTGCAATTAGATCCTGTCACCGGCCAATTTACCTTTACTCCCAACGCGAATTACAACGGTGCGGATAGCTTTGTCGTCACCGTGACCGACAGTAGTGGCAACAGCAGCACGGCGACTATTTCATTGAATATCGCACCCGTTAACGATGCTCCCGTATCTGCCGATCAGACGCTCACTGTGGATGAAGATACCCAGCTTAGTGGTCAAATCGTCGCCAGTGATATAGAAGGCGACGCATTGTCCTATACGGTTACTACCAACCCGGTGAACGGTACCCTGACCCTGAATCCTGCCACCGGCAGTTTCGTCTACACCCCGAACACTAACTACAACGGCAGTGATTCGTTTGTGGTGACCATCAGTGATGGCAATGGTGGAACGACTACGAGCACCGTGACTATCGGTGTAACTCCGGTTAACGATGCGCCAACTGCCAGCAATCTGAACCTGACTACCAACGAAGATGTCGCGGTTCCCGGGCAAATTGTGGCGAGCGATCTTGATGGCGATACTTTGGCTTACGCCGTTTCCGGCGCGCCGACTAACGGTGTGGTCACGCTGAATCCCGCCACTGGCAGTTTCATCTACACCCCGAATGCGAACTACAACGGCAGCGATTCGTTTGTGGTGACCATCAGTGATGGCAATGGTGGAACGACGACCAGCACCGTGACGATTGGTGTGACCCCACAAAATGATGCGCCAACAGCAAGCAATCTGAACCTGACTACCAATGAAGATGTCGCCGTTCCCGGTCAAATCGTCGCGAGCGATCTTGATGGCGATACTTTGGCTTACGCTGTTTCCGGCGCGCCGACTAACGGTGTGGTAACGCTGAATCCCGCTACCGGCAGTTTCATCTACACCCCTAATGCGAACTACAACGGCAGCGATTCGTTTGTGGTGACCATCAGTGATGGCAATGGCGGAACGACGACCAGTACTGTGACGATTGGCGTTACTCCAC
>Ga0307408_100002131_pt1 | contig 14202 bp, 7 predicted proteins | sample 322Cmetagenome_FD_202116 | JGI IMG/M metagenome (GOLD analysis project Ga0307408, IMG submission 202116) | Maize rhizosphere microbial communities from greenhouse at UC Davis, California, United States - 322HYB-C-3 | ecosystem: Host-associated > Plants > Roots > Rhizosphere > Soil | place: USA...
CTTTTTTTGCCGCGCAGTGTTGTCGAATATAGTCGCCGTGTTTTGGCATTTGCATTACAGTTGAGTAGATATCCTGTACATTTTCCTGCAACGTTTTTGCCAAACCCTGACTATCAAATCCATCCATTAACGGATGGTATTTTTTTGGCCGCACGTTCATGCCTTCCAGAATTGAACACCAACTATCCTGGCTAAAAAATTGGCCATAGCTGTGTTCCAACTCACCACGCTCACGAAACCAGTGGATTTTTTCGTTCAATGAATCAGGTATAGGCATATTCTGGCACCAACGCCAGAACTCTGTATCGTCCCGTTTGGTGGTGCAATAATGCAAAATAATAAAGTCGCGCACTTCTTGATAATCAAGATTGATCTTTTGGTTAAACGCTTGCTCTACTTGAGGGGAAAAATCCCGGTCAGGGAAGTGATTAATAAAACGAAGTAGTATTTTATACACCAAGTGAATTGCCGTAGATTCCAGAGGCTCTAAAAAACCGGAAGCAAGCCCTACCGACAAACAGTTGTTGTGCCAAATTTTTTTGCGGCGACCAGTAGTAAATGGAATGACGCGCGGCTCAATAAGCAATTCGCCGGCAGTCGCTTTTAGCAAGGTATCAATAGCCTTGTCATCAGAACAATATTCGCTCGAAAATACATAGCCATTGCCCGTACGATGTTGCAATGGAATTTTCCAGCTCCATCCCGCTTCGCGGGCGGTAGCCGTGGTGTAAGGAGGCGGCTCTCCGGTATTAGTGGATTGCACCGCAACTGCACGATCACAAGGCAAATAATGCGTCCATTCCTCGTAACCAACGTTTAATGCATCAGCAATCAATAATCCTTTAAAGCCTGTGCAATCCACAAAAAAATCGTTGGTAATAGCCGTACCATTGTTTAGCTCTAATACGCTGATAAATTGGTGCTCATTAACTATCACCTTATCAACTGTTGCTTCAATTCGCGCTACCCCGCGACTTAATGAAAATTCTCGTAAATAGCGAGCAACCAAAACTGCATCGAAATGCAACGCATGACCGGTATTACGCAATACCCAATTCTGATCTTGAGGAGGGCGCAGCATAAAGCGATGATTTTCAGCCATGATTGCGCAAGGCGAATGATCGACCCAACGGGACGCATGTCCATCAGCACAGGTTTTTAACCATGCCTGATAAAATTCAAAACCATGCAGATCCTGCCCCACTCGGCCAAAAGGATGAAAATAATGCTCGCCAGGTTTTAGCCAATCCTCAAAGCGAATTCCCAGTTTGAAACTCGCCGATGTTGCCTTAACAAATTCTTTCAGGTTAATCCGACAGACACGCAAAAACTCCAGTATCGAAGGGACAGTAGATTCACCTACGCCAATTATGGCAATGTCAGGTGATTCAATAACAGTAATTTTGATACCCGTACCTTGCAGCGAAGATGACAACAAACTGGCAGCCATCCAACCGGCAGTGCCGCCACCGACAATACAGATGGAGTTCAAGGGATTTTTTTGCATAGCCAATTTCTACTCAGAGCGCTATTTATCTGTGGCGATTGTGACAAAAAAGCGCGCAGTATTACTACTGCGCGCTTTTTACCGAACCTCTATTCTATTAAAAATAACAGATTAGAAAGTCGCACGTACACTCAAGGCGTAACGACGGTCAGTGGTGAAGCTTAATGCATCAGTTTTCATACCGTCCTGGTTCATCTGATATTCCGTCTCGGTATCAGTACCAAGCAGATTGCTGCCTTCGACACCCACTTTCCACGTGTCGTTGATGGTGTAGTACAAGCTCGCATCCATCATTCCTGACGCCTTGGCGAATACCGGGGTGTAATCCTCAGATTCACGCAGAGTCAACAGGTATTCAGAACGCCAAGTGTAAGCCAGACGGAACGAGATATCCTCATACTCGTACATACCAACAATATTCAGGTTTTCGTCAGAGTAACCTTGCAACGGCAAACCGCTAAATACACGGAAGGTATTGCGATCATCAATAATCGGCTCACCCGCGGCGTTAAAGCGAGAGGTCGGAGGTACTGCACCATTAGGGTCTTCCAGACCATTTTGGTCGATATAGGTATAGTTCAACTGCAAACCTAAACCACTCCAGGCACCTGGCAACATATCGTAGAACTGCGAGTAGGAGAACTCCGCACCGCGGATCGTGCCTGAGCCAGTATTCGCCGGACCATAGGCAGAGACAACATTCTCTGCACCATCTTGAGTGAAGCTCAGATCAAATTGTTTGTTGCGGATGATGTTGTCCAGCTCTTTGTGGAACAGGCCAACAGTCAGCGAACCCGCCTGAGCGAAGTACCATTCAGTGCTCAAATCGAAGTTAACCGACTCTTCCGGTTCCAGGAAGGGGTTACTCGCCTGAGCGGTCAGAGCAACACTTTCGATACCAACAACCGGGTTAGTAGTATTATCCTGCGGCTTTGACTCATCCTGAAGCTTCGGATCAACATCCAAGCCAAGGATCACACGGTTGCGGGTATCCACCAGGCTTGGGTAATACAAACCTTGGGATGCACCGAAGCGAACGACCACATCATCAGTAATGCCAAAGGTCAGGTTCAAGCTCGGTAAAACAGCATCGTAGTCTGTACCGTCAACCGTACTTAATTGCGACTCACTACCCGCAAGGTTATAAACGCTCGGGTATGCAGCCTGCAGAGCTGCTGCTGTTTGCGCACTACCGCGACTGGCTTCGGGCGGCATCACCGTGTAACCGGTAGATTCCAGCTTATAGTTAACATGGCGAAGACCCACATTACCTTTAACCGGTACGGCCAAATCTGCAAACTCGAAATCACCACGCACGTAAAACTCTGTACGCTTCTCATTCGATTCGCTTATATCGTGCGGTGCAAAATGACTGATACGACCTTCCATATCCTCATAAGGAATGGCACAGCCGCCACTCTTATCTGCAGCATTACCGGTCTCATCACCCGGGGTAGACCAGCCAGCAGCACAACCGTCGCGCAGTGTTTGAGCGTAGTTTTTTACCAAATCGACGCGAGGGAACAGGAAGCTCTGTAGATCGCCCTTCAGGACTTCACCGTTATAGTAATCCGAGAAGTCAATTCTTTCGTACAGTTCAGGGTGATAAGCCGCGGCTGAAGCAGTACGTTGCGCTATTGTAGGATCGTCTGGATTTGCTTTTGGATAATTGGCCCAAGCGGTCGAAATGGGTGACCAACCAGCATACTCAGTATCACGTACGGTCAGAGATTTATCACTGACATAGACACCACCCTTAACAGCGGTAATGATGCCGTCAAGAGCATATTCCACATCAATTTTAAAGCTGTCTGCTTTAGCGGTATTGAGCTCTTCCTGTTGCATACCGGAGCCGATGAACACTTCTGGCTCTTGGGGGGCGCCTGTTACGGGGCTATCAATAAAGCCGGTAAAATCAGTGTTATTCAGGTACTCGATAGTGGGGAGATCGCCACGCAAATCGAGGAAGAAGGGCAACAGCGTACCCGAAGCATTTGCGCCGCCGCGCGTCTGGCCGGACAGACTGTAGTTATGCACTAGCTTTTCAGAATCAATGTGCTGAAAGTCAAGATCGATTTTCAGACGATCATTAGGAGTCAACGCCAGATTGAACGAAGTATCTTCAACCGTATTTTCGTTGTAGTTCCAACGAGTAATATAAAAGAGCGGCACTTCAGCACTGGCACTCACACCTACACCCGACGTCAAGTGATTATTGGCATCAAAGGTTCTGGGGCGACCATCATTAGCTTGATCCAGCCAATTATGCGAGCCACCCATAAAGCCCTTGAAGCCTTGGGCAGCTTGACCGACACGGCGCTCATCATAGGTCAGCGAGGCTTCGGAGTTGATATGTTCCAGAGTAGCGACAACGGTTTCATCGGTATTAGCCCACTGTAGCGAGGTGGTAAAACCGGTACGCTCGCGGTCATTCTCAGCGGTGCTCATATGATACTGCGAAGGCGTGTACCAGGTTACCCCTTCCTCTTGACCAGTAAGTGCCGAGCCCTCATAAGGCGCATCAGCAGCAGTGTATTTTTTAGCGTCAGGGTACTTAGTACCGCAAGCACGCCAACCAGTGTCACCAGGAACACAAGGATGCGAGAAAGTACCGGGCGTAATACCTACTGAAGGAGTACCCCATTCATCATAAACGACGGTGTTATCAACCCCGCGCGACTGGAAGTTACCCAAGCCAACACCATCACCACGGGATTGATATTCTGACTGGGAACCCGCAATCAAGAAACCAAACTTACCGGCACTGGTCTCCCAGCTATCTGCAAACAGCGCAGAGAATGACGGGGTAACTTCTTCACGGAAATCCCCGTAGTTAGCTTTTGCATTGAAAGAAAGCAAACGTTCGTCGGAATCGAATGGCTTACGGGTAATCAGATTAACAGTACCGGCAATACCGCCAGAGATTCTGTCTGCAGTTTGGTTTTTAGCAACTTCTACAGCGCCCAGCAATTCTGCCGGGAAGTCTTCATAACTCAAACCACCCCATGGGTTTGCACTGAATGCATCGCGTCCGTTAATTTCTGAACGCACACGGTCAAGACCGCGCACCAATACACCAGTACCTTCATCGGCATAGTGCTTTGGGTCATCTGAAGATGCAAAGCGCTCAATGGTTACACCGGGAACACGTTGCAATGCTTCGGTAACGGATTTATCTGGCAGCGCGCCAATGTCACTTGCTGTAATAACATCTACAACAGTATCAGAATTACGCTTTAATTCTTGCGCAGAATTAATACTGTTCTTCATACCGGTAACAACTACTTCTTCCAGATTCTCATCTGCAGGAGCAGTTTGCGCGAACGTGGGCACGCTCAGCGCCATGATTGATACTGCAAGCAAGGATTTTTTAAATCGCTTGCCCGACATTTCTGTCATGTTGTTTTTACTTTTAAACATATCCAACCCCTTAGTTGTTTTCTCTCGTATTGAACCCATAGAAACGTATAGTTGGAGACAGCTATACGAATCCAAATTAAACACTCCATCTACTTCATTATTGTCAAACACAAATACGGAGCAGAGTCCGAATTTAACATCCACCTTTTGCTGATTCTATACACAAAGAAAAATCGAACTGTTAATTACTAAAAGTCGAACTTTTCGCATAAAACCACTTAAAAATGTGGACGCACTCACAAAAGCTGACACTTGAATAATGCAACAAGATTCTCGCAACAACCCAGCCAATGTTCTTACTGTCATACGTTATAGTTCGCATGACTAATTACTATTTGCCGCAGATTTTATATCGTCCTCTGCAGTTAATGTCTGTTTGTACAAATACGCAGACTGTGTGGGCATAGCCTCAGCTGCACTGCGTATCATTTTTTTCATTTTTTCTAACTGCTGTTCAATCCAGTTTGCATCCATCGATTGGATCAGAGGATCATAGCGCTGCGGCCAAAAACCATTGCCCAGCAATAAGGATGTCCATAGACCAGCTGAAAAGGTTTCACCTTCATAAAACGCTACAAGACCGCGCTTCTTAAATAATTCCAATTTGTGCAATAGCCTGCCGGACAGGGTTACACGTGCAAGTTGTTGCCAATAGGCAGTGTCTTGCGTAGCAGCGAGTTGATAATGCAACGCATGAAAATCTTCGATGTGATCGTATTCGAGATTGGTGAGGCGGTTATATTCTGCCGCATTAAAATCGGCCGCCATCTGCGCGGGGAACAAACTAATAAAACGCAATATCGCACTTTGTACGAGATGTAATTTTCCTGCGCCTAATACATCAAGGTTGCCCGCAGACTCGCCAATCGCCACACAGTTTTTATGCCAGAAGGTTGTGCGCCTGCCGATGCTGAGTGGTTTTGCCTTTGCATTTTCCGCTGCACCTACAGCAGCGCGCGCAATCTCTGCACTGGTGAATCCAGCGTGATAAAAATATTGTTGCTCAGTGTGAGTTTGGCTGGATAGATTTTGTATCCAACCCGCTGCACCCGTAAGCAATTCGCGATGGGATGGAATGACTTGCACAGGGGATAGTGGTTGCACATGATTGATAACATGGGTCACCGGTAAACGGCCGATGAGTGGTTGCCACTCCACATGTAACGCCTTATCAATAATATTTGCCTGCGCCCCAGTGCAATCAATATAAAAATCGGCGGCCATTACCCCGTCACTACTAACCCGGAACGATGCCCCATCAATGTGAATATCGTTGAGCGTAATTGACTCGATATAACCGTCATTATTGAGTTTTAATGCACTCGCTTCTGCAATCACATGGCTAACGCCAGATTGCAACGCAAGCCCGCGCAAATAGCTGGCGTAAGCCTGGGTATTTAAGGTTAAGCCATAATTGAGCGTGGAAAAAAGCGATGCGTCCCGCACAGAGGGATGACAAAAACGCCCTGCTTTTGCAGCCATTGCAGCCAGTGAATAATCATCATAGCTAACCGGATTACCTTGCAAATAGCGGCTGATTGCATACTGAGGAAATTCAATCCGGTTAAGCATAAAACCGTGGTCGCCAAACGGCATAAAATATTGCTGTTGCTGATCGGCCCAGGCATTAAATTGCGTGGCCAATAAAAAACTGGCACCCGTGCGCGCAACCAGATCTTTCTCCCCCACACCTAGCCATTGGTGAAATGCGACGCAGGCTGGTGTGGTAGCTTCACAGTGCAAATCCGTTTCGGTTTGCAGCGCGCTATCAATCAGCACAATCTCAACACCCAAGCCACGCAGGCCATTGGTCAATGCAGCGGCAACTGTCCAGCCAGTCATACCGCCACCCAAAATAGCGATGCGCTTTATCGGTTTGCCCTGAGTCGTGGAGTTAAGCATTATGAAAACACTCCATATAAACTCATTGCAGCAGGCGGCCAGAATTTTTCTGTTGCATCGCCATGACAATAGCGTTTGATGCATTCTGCATGACTGGGCATAGCGCGCACACCAGCAACAATAGCGCCGCGCATGCAACGCAATTGCTGTTGCAATTGTGTCGAATCAAGGGCATTAACCAGAGGATGATATGTTTTAGGAAAAAAACCCTGCCCCATATAGACCGCCACCCAACTCGGCTCCAAAAACATCCCACGCTTGTAGCGTTCGACATGCCCCTGCTCGCAGAACAAATTCAGTTTGTACGCAAGACTCTGCGGAATTTCCATGGTGCGGCAATAATTCCAAAATGCGGAGTCATCGCGCTCGGTAGCGTGATAATGCAGAATTAAAAAATCGCGAATGCGTTCATATTCGGTAGCCATATCGCGATTGAACTCATCTGTATTAGCCGCCTCCATATCTGCATAGGGAAAAAATTCCACCAATTTCATAATCGCCAATTGGATTAAATAAATACTGGTGGATTCAAGCGGCTCCAAAAAGCCACTGGATAAGCCTATAGCAACACAATTCTTATTCCAGGATTTAACGCGACGGCCGGTTTTAAACCGTAAATAATTTAAATTGGCCAATGGCTCGCCATCCAAATTATTTAATAGATTATTCGCAACTTCATCGTCGCTAATATACTGGCTGGAATAAACCTGGCCATTACCCGTGCGGTTTTGCAGCGGAATCCGCCACTGCCAACCGGCGGTGCGCGCAATGGCTTTGGTGTAGGGCAGAGGTTGGCGGGTTTTCGCTGAGGGCACAGCGATTGCGCGATCGCAAGGGAGCCAATGACTCCAATCTTCAAATTCGGTTTTTAAGGTTTCATTAATCAATAAACCGCGGAAGCCGGAGCAATCAATAAACAAATCGCCAGCCAACATTTCACCAGATGTAAGCTGCACCGAGCTGATAAACCCAGTGTCAGGGTGTTGATTGACCTGGTTAATTTTCCCTTCAATGCGTTTCACACCGCGTGCAGTACTGTAGTCGCGCAAAAAACCAGCATAGAGTGAAGCGTCTATATGAAAGGCATAGCTGTACTTAGAAAATAACGACTGTTGATCGCCTGATGGATAAACAAATTTTTCTGCATAGGCAGCAACGACACCGACGGAGTAATCGCTAATGCTGCCAGCATCACCCGTCTGTTGTGATTTCAACCAATAGTGATGAAAACTGATGTCGTTGCGCGACTGTCCATAAATGCCAAATGGGTGGATATAGGAATCGCCCAACTTTCCCCAATTGGAAAACTCAATGCCCAACTTGTAAGTGGCATTGGTTTTTTTCATAAATTCATTTTCATCAATGCCCAGCACTTCGTTGAAATAACGAATATGCGGTACAGTGGCCTCACCTACGCCCACCGTACCTATCGCATCGGATTCTACTAACGTGATCTGGTATTGTTGCGGATGCAAAAATTTTGCAAGCGCGGCTGCAGTCATCCAACCGGATGTGCCGCCACCAACAATAACCAAATTACGCAAGCAGTTCATAATCAGGCCTTTTTCCCGATGCGAGCAAGCGAGGAAATTTGCAAGGAAAGCACCAACAAGGACAGCAACACAATTTCCAACAAACCTGCGCCGCCACCACCCGATGATGTATTGCCGCTCACCGCAGAAGCAGAAGACGCAGCAAGCGATGAAGCCGCAGGTGCAACAGACGATGCAGCCACTGAACTTGCAACAGACGCCAGTGATGATGAATTGCTTGACGATTGATTGATTTCATCATCAATCACTTTTAATAAACTGTTGGCACCGGCGGCGTCTTGCGACAATTCCCAAATCATAATGCCCGAACCTTGCTCAAGGCCGAGTTGGGTTTTGGCTTTGATAGTGGCAGCACCGTTGTAGGTAATGTAATTGCAACCAGCACAGGCATTGCCGATTAGATCTTTAGTCGCTGCGTCTGCGCCAAATTCGGCGAGAATACTGGCGTAGGTGTAATCGGATTTGTAAGTGCCAAATCCATAACCGTAAAAAGGTACACCTAACACTAATTGCTCCTTGGTGAGGCCGCGGTTTTTCCACACATTCACATGATCAACCGCCATTGCATAAGTTGAATGCTGTGTTCCAGCTTGCCCCCAACTGGGACCAATGGCGTCGTAAGACATGATGTTGACGAAATCGAAATATGGGATAGATGAAATGGGAATCATGCCGCCGACATAGGAGGCAGTCGCACAAGTTAATAATTTTTTCCGCGCGTCCAATTGTGCAGAGAGCGCCTGGATAAAGGGAGTGTAATTGCCTGCGTTATCGATACTGGTCAGTACCGCGCCTTCGATATCCACGTCGATGCCATCCAAACCAAACTCTTCCATAAAAGCAATCAGGTTATCGACCAATGCCTGGCGATTAGCTGGTTGCAATAAGGTCTCCCAATTACCTGAGCATGCGGGAATCACACCACCGGCAACCGATGCCAACACTTTTACACCCGCCGCCTGCGCCTTATCGATCACATAGCGCACGTCGGCCGCACTCACATTACCGCCCGTCATACCGGGCATACAGGTCATAACATCGTTCTCGACTAACTTGCCTTGCGCATTGGGATTAGTGAACGACAAATTGATATGGGTCAGCTTGCTTAAATCAGTTTTGTCGATTGCCGCTTTCATATCGGTAAAGCTGGCGATATAGCCAATCACTTTGGTTTCTGCTGCAACGCTGCTGGCCCACAAATTAATTGAGCACACACAGAGCATAAAAATGCCGGACGCAAACGCCATGCGTCGCGCTATCACAATAATTGAGTGTTTAATGATGTCTTTCACAGTTAGCTCCACCGCTTCGCTTAACTCATTACACCTATTTGTAATGAAGCTGAATTAGTAACAGCCCCATCGAAACCCGCGCTACGGGCAGCCCCAAACTAAAACCCGAACTACCAAAAGTATTACCTGGCCAGTGTGCATTAATGCAAATGTTGCTGCCGGTAATGGCTCGGTGTTACACCCACGGTTTTCTTAAACGCTTGGTTAAAGACCGATTTACTATTGAAACCACAACTTTTCATAATTTCGCTGATTGGCTTTTGGCGTAACTCAGAATCGGCCAAACGCTTTTTAGCTTCTGCGACGCGATAGGTACCAATCAATTCAAAAAAATTCATATGCATTTGGTTGTTGATGGTGCAAGAGAGCAATTTGGGCGAGACATTTAATTTAATCGCCAACCGCTCTACCGTAATGTGCGGCTCCAGATAAGGTTTGTTCTGCTCCATAAAATCCGTCAGTTTTTCCACCAACTGTTGCTGCGGTTCTTCCGGCAGCGGTTCAGGCGCGATGGTGTGCTCAATCTGGATATCCGAAAAACCATTGGAATTTTTCAGCAGGTAGACCACCAACACACTCATATAAATAAGATAGAAATGGCTCTCAAACTCACCCAAAAACTCAGCGCTGAGCAAGCTAATAAAACGGGTATCAACCAGCGTCAGTAAGGTCCAGCAATTTATCGCAAAAAAGCCAATCACCAGCAATTTCAGCCACTGCAAATCCACCTTGTTCAACACGCAGTGATGCGCGCGCAAATGGTGGATGTATTGATGCAGTTGATAGGCGCACAGCAAACTGTAAGAAAACAAAGCCAAGCGCTGCGCCCAGATCAAACCTTCGAAGTAGGGGTCGCCAGTCACATGGGACCAATCGTGCACATACTGCAGTTTTTGTTCGGATGGCAGCTGGTGAAAAATTTGATAAATATAAATCGGGTAGCAAACCGCCGGGATCAAATGCAAAGCATCGCGTTTGGTTAACGCAAAATCGCGAAAAATTGCCGCGCGCGTAAACCAGAACAACAAAGGTCCCTGCAGAAAAAACGCAAACCCAAACAAAAAGAAAAAATTGGCCGAGACCAATGACAAGGTGTCGCGCACATTAATGTTCCAATAGACCAGCGTATCGAAAGCACGCAATGCGCCCAGGAAGAAAAACAGCGCCAACAACTGCCAATAAACTTGTTTGATGCGCCCCTGCTGTTGGGTAAAAAACAACAGGCACGCGAGAACCAGTGCAAGAAAGCCGCTAAATAACAGCGAAATATCGTTGATATTAAACAGTGCTACTTCAACCATATCAGTCTACCGATAGCGCAGGTCATCATAGATAACGTATTTATATTTAACGCAGTTGTAATCTACCCCGTGCCGCTCGCTCCAATAACCCTCTCCCGATTATCGCTTTCATGAGCATCGCGTTATGCACCACATCCCGGGTTTATTACTTCTGCGCACCTTAAATTATTGTTCGTCACCTGAGCCAAAAACTCTAGCTTTTGGCTCCCCCAACTTACATCCAGCAGGACAACGTTGTCAATCCTATTTACAATTTTCCCGACCAGCGCAACGCATTGATCAGGGTTGTTTAAACGAATCCAGGATTTTTTCCAACGAAGTGGCTGCTGCAACCACCAATTCCTGATCCAACTTTTGTGCCTGCCGGATCAATTCCTTTACATTTTTGCGCTCACTTTGCATAAGCACGGTTGTTTTTACGCGTGCATCAAGCAAGTCCAGGCAAGTGCGAGCCACTAAATCAACGTTGTTTGCCAGCGATGTCCATTCCGGATGCACACCCAACACTGGTTGTAGCTGTGCGCGATTAGCGCCCCACCGCTCCAACTCCGCACGAAGCGCATAATAATCAGCATTCTCTTGCGGATTTTTCAGCCAATTTTCCAATCGTTGGTTGAACTGGCGCAGATAGTCATTCTCTGCGGGTAATGCATCGGCCAATCGATTCAGTGGATCAGCTTTGGAATAGGTTTCATAAGCCGATTTTTCATGTTGACGATGGTAGTAGTGCGCAGGCTCCAACATGTCCGCAAATAGTTTCATTGGTGCTATTTCATTTTTACCAGCCAATTTCTGCAAAGCAGTGTGTTGTTGCTGGCGATGTAATAAGCCAATTGATTTTTCTGCCCAACGCTCAACCGAATTCACGCGCACATACATACTATTTTCATCTTGCAAATCCCGCGCCGACCAGAGCCTTTCTGCAACAATAAATGCGCGCGGCCACAAACGCAGGTCAATACTTCGCTCATCGACAATCTCTGCCCAGAGCGCAGCCTCACCACCGAGAATTAACGACTCTTGTTCTGCACTCAAATGTGCCACCGGCTCAGTTTTGGGTAACTGTTTTTGTGCATGTTTTTGTGACGGGTTTATTGTGTTTTTTTGCTCATTCCGTAAAGAAAAGTTATCGCTAATTTTTTCACCACTAATGACATAAGGTGTGTTGCCCACTATGGCGTTCCCGTGAACTCGATTCGCAACAAAATTCACGCGAAACTCAACTGGTCCCATCCATGTATCCACTGAAAATATTGCATTCCCTTTTGCGTAATGTTTGAGCAAAACTTCACGACGGGATTTTCCGGTGAAATCAATAAATGCTTGTACAATTTTTTTATCATCGCCAATAAAGGTAAACGTACCGGTTACTGGCTTACCGCGTTTGCGTGGCATTTCAAAACGCCAACTGTTAATTGTTTCGTCATCCAAGCCGCTTTCGATCACTACTGGTTTGGGTGGAATAGGATCATTGCGATAGTGATAAGCACCGGTTTGCGCCTGATCCAGATAATAACCAGTCGATAAAATGGATTGGAAACCATGGCTGACCGCATCGCTCACACCATCCGGCCCGCGCCAGGAGTGTATGACAATATCTTTGGGCAAATCCTTGTGCTGGATTTCGTCCCACCCAATCATTTTGCGCTGATGTTTTTGCAAAATTTTCTGCAACCGCTGGTTAAAATAGGCTTGCAGTGCACGGTGATCTTTTATTCCTTGTTCCTGCATAAAAGTCTGGATAGCAGGATTGGTATTCCAATGCTCGGGATCAACTTCGTCACCGCCGATATGCACATATTCAAAGGGAAATAATTCAGTTACTTCAGCAATAATTGCATCAGCAAATTCGTACACTTTCTCATTAGCCGGATTCAAGGTGGGCTTATGCACACCCCAGCGATATTCCATCGCATAAGGGCCGGGAGCTGACATCAATTCCGGATAAGCCACAGCAATTGCACTGGCGTGACCGGGCATATCAATTTCCGGTAGCACCTGAATTCCGCGCGCCCGTGCATAGGCAACTACATCGCGAATTTGTTTGCGTGTGTAATATTCGCCGTCGGATGCCAGCTTGTGCAACTTGGGATATTTTTTCGATTCAAAGCGCCAACCCTGGTCGTCAGTTAAATGCCAATGGAAAATATTGTATTTTGCGGCGGCCATAGCATCTATCTGGCGCTTAATAGTGGCGACAGAAAAGAAGTGCCTTGAGGTATCTAACAGTAATCCACGCCATTTAAAGCGGGGATGATCATTGATACTAACCAGAGGCAAAGATATGTTTTGATCTGTGCCGATTAATTGCAACAGGGTTTCCAATCCGCGTTGCGCACCCACCAATTGTCTGGCAGTTAATTCTATTTTCTCTGGGCGGATATTGAGCTGATAGGATTCATCCCAATCGTCGATGTAGTTTGATATCGGTTGTGTATCTTCAATACGAATAATCAGCTGTGCTTTGCTGGAAGCTGGTTTTTTTAAACGCAGCGTCTTGCCAGTTTGCTGTTGAACCCGTTTACCCAATTCTTTTACGAGTTTATGTGCTGCACTCGCTTTTTTACCTTCTACTGTAAAATGTACTGTTTCAACTAATACCAATTGCCCCTGCTGATGCTCTACCTTCTGTGGGTAGGGCATCAATAACAATGGCTCTGTTTGGGCATTTACCCAAACAGAACAAAACAAACAGGTAATTAACAATAAGTATTTAGTCATAACCATTTTTTAATTATTTAAGGTTTTTTGTAGGCAACACAATCCACTTCTACTTTGCAATCCACCACCATGCTGGACACAACACAGGCACGTGCCGGTGGGTTAGCGCCAAAATATTCCATAAAGACGCGGTTAAACGACATAAAATCGCGCGGGTCGTCAAGCCATACACCGCAGCGCACAACATCTTCTGGGCCGTAACCGGCTTCCGCTAAAATGGCAAGTAGGTTTTTAATGGTTTGGTGCGATTGCGCAACAATGCCGCCATCGATAATTTCACCGTTGACCATCGGCACCTGACCAGACACAAACAACCAACCATCAGCACCGGCTGCTCGCGCAAACGGCAAATGCTGCCCACCGGTACCTTTTCCACCTTCAACGCCGTAACGCTTTATTTCTGACATTTTTTTCTTAACCTATTTAGTATGTGCCATGGATGAACCCCGTCATTCATTCGGAGACGCGCCGTAAATACATCCATGTAGGCTCGGGCACAGCATCCA
>Ga0307408_100002133_pt1 | contig 14190 bp, 9 predicted proteins | sample 322Cmetagenome_FD_202116 | JGI IMG/M metagenome (GOLD analysis project Ga0307408, IMG submission 202116) | Maize rhizosphere microbial communities from greenhouse at UC Davis, California, United States - 322HYB-C-3 | ecosystem: Host-associated > Plants > Roots > Rhizosphere > Soil | place: USA...
TGGCAAAAGTTTTTTGAGGGTTTTGATTTTGGACGTGGTTCTGAAGCAAATGTTGCCGGTGGCGAAACTCCAGAGCACTTTTTAAAAGAAATTAAGGTGTTAAACCTTATCCACGGATATCGTGACAGAGGCCACTTATTTACTAAGACAAACCCTGTTCGTGAGCGCCGCAAGTATTTCCCAGGTAAAGAGCTTGAAACATTTGGATTAAGTGATGCTGATTTAAATACTGTATTCAATGCTGGTGTAGAAGTAGGCTTAGGCCCTGCAACTTTAAAGGATATCTTAAGCCTTGTTGAAGAGACTTATTGTCAATCAATAGGATCTGAGTATACATATATCCGTCACCCAGAGAAAGTAAAATGGTTTCAGGAAAGATTAGAGAGAGAACGTAACAAACCAAACTTTTCTATCGATACAAAAAAACGCATCCTTAAGAAATTAAATGAGGCTGTTGTTTTTGAAAACTTCCTTGGTACAAAATTCTTAGGTCAAAAGCGTTTTTCTTTAGAGGGTGCAGAGGGTGTAATTCCTGCACTGGATTCTGTAATTGTAAAAGGTGCTGATTTAGGTATCGAAGAGTTTGTTATTGGTATGGCTCACCGTGGCCGCCTCAACGTTCTTGCCAATATCATGAATAAAACATACAGCGATATTTTTGCCGAGTTTGAAGGTAAAGGTTATGATGAATCTAAACCTTTCGACGGTGACGTAAAGTATCACTTAGGCTTTTCAACTGATGTAACTACTGATTCTGGCAAAAAGGTACATTTAAGCCTTTGCCCTAATCCTTCACATCTGGAAACAGTTGATCCGGTAGTGGAAGGTATCGTACGTTCGAAGATTGATTTCAAATATGGTGGTGATAATAGTCGTATTGCCCCAATCCTAATACATGGTGATGCTTCAGTTGCCGGACAAGGTATTGTTTATGAAGTATTGCAAATGGCTAAACTTGATGGTTACAAAACCGGTGGTACCATTCACTTAGTAATTAATAACCAGGTTGGTTTCACCACCAACTTTAAAGATGCCCGTTCATCTACTTACTGTACTGATATTGCTAAGGTAACTCAGTCTCCGGTTTTCCATGTAAACGGTGATGATGTTGAGGCGTTGGTTTATGCGATCAATTTAGCAGTAGAATATCGCCAGCGTTATAATAATGACGTCTTTATTGATGTTCTTTGCTACCGTCGTTACGGACATAATGAGTCTGACGAGCCAAAATTCACTCAACCATTATTATACAAAGCAATTGAGAAACACCCTAATCCAAGGGAGATCTACAATAAAAAACTACAAGAGCAGGGCAGCGTTGACGCAAACCTTGCAACAGAGATGGAAAAAGATTTCAGAGCACTTCTTCAGGAGCGCTTAAACGAATCTAAAGAAAATCATCATTACGAGCCAAATCCAATGTTCTCGGGAGCATGGACTGGTTTAAGGCTAGCTACTGCAGAGGATATTGAAACTAAAGCGCAGACTGCTGTTTCAGAAGAAAGCCTTCTTAGCGTTGCTAATACATTAACGACACTTCCTTCAGACAAAAAATTCTTTAAGAAAATTGAGAAGCTTTTTGATGATCGCCGGAAAATGGTTGAGAATAGGAAGTTCGACTGGGCAATGGGCGAGTTAATGGCTTACGGAACTTTGTTAAGCGAGGGATTCCGTGTGCGTATTAGTGGCCAGGATGTTGAACGTGGAACATTCTCTCACCGCCATGCTGTGGTTAAAGTGGAAGATTCAGAGGAAGAATATATCCCATTAGCACAAGTTAAAAATGGTGACATCCCTGCTAAATTTGATATTTACAACTCACACTTATCTGAATACGGTGTTTTAGGATTTGAGTATGGTTATGCCTTAGCAAACCCTCATTCTTTAACCATTTGGGAAGCACAATTCGGAGACTTCTTTAACGGTGCACAGATCATTGTTGACCAATTCCTGGTAAGTGCTGAAACAAAATGGCAACGTTCAAACGGTGTAGTTATGTTACTTCCGCATGGTTACGAAGGCCAGGGCCCTGAGCACTCTTCTGCGCGTATTGAGCGTTTCTTAGAGCTTTGTGCAAATAACAACATTCAGGTTGCAAACATAACAAGTCCAGGCAACTACTTCCATTTATTACGCCGCCAGCTAAAACGCGATTTCCGTAAGCCGTTGGTTGTGTTTACACCAAAGAGCTTATTACGCCATCCGCTTTGTGTAAGTACAGTTGACGAATTCACTGAAGGCGGCTTCCGTGAAGTTATTGATGATACTTTTGCAAGTGCACAAGATGTTAAACGCGTATTGTTCTGTACTGGTAAAGTGTACTACGATTTATTAGAGAAACAACAAGCGGACCAGCGTAAAGATGTGGCAATTGTTCGTGTTGAACAATTGTACCCGACTCCGATAACACAGCTTCGTGAGTTGAAGAATAAATATACTCATGCCGAGTTCTTCTGGGTACAGGAAGAGCCTGAAAACATGGGTGCATGGCCGTATATTTGTCGCAAATTCAGAAAGTCTGAACTTAATCTTGACGTAATTTCAAGAAAAGAAGCTAGTAGCACAGCTACAGGTTATGCTAAACAACACATTTCTCAACAATTATATATCGTTGGAAAGGCATTTGAGGATGTAGCCGGCAAGGAAGTTAAAAAAGCAGTAATTGATACAACTAAAAAGGTTGTAAACGTAGATTAACCAATATTACATAAGAATATAGAAAACTATGAGTTTAGAGATCAAAGTTCCGCCGGTAGGCGAATCAATTTCAGAAGTAACCCTATCTCGTTGGATTAAAAAGGATGGTGACCATGTTGAAATGGATGAAGTTATCGCTGAACTTGAATCTGATAAAGCCACTTTTGAGTTAACGGCTGAAAAGGCAGGAACTTTAAAAGTAATAGCACAAGAAGGCGATACGTTGGCAATTGGTGCTTTGGTTGCTTCTGTTGAAGAAAATGGTGCAGTTGTAAATGCTGCAGCAGCTCCTGCTACCCAAGCTGAAAATGCACCTGCCGCTCAGGGCGAAAGCAAGACTGTAGAAGTAAAAGTTCCGCCTGTTGGTGAGTCTATTACTGAAGTAATACTTTCACGCTGGTTAAAACCAGAGGGCTCAGTAGTTGCTATGGATGAGCAAATTGCAGAACTTGAGTCTGATAAAGCAACATTTGAATTAACCGCTGAAGTTCCGGGTGTTTTAAAATACGTAGCCAAAGAAGGCGATACATTGGAAATCGGAGCGATTGTATGTGCAATTGAATCTGGTAGTGGTGTGGCTGCTGCTCCGGCTCAACAAGCTGCCCCGTCTGCAGAAGCTAAGCCTGCAGTTCAATCAGATAAATCTTATGCTGCTGGCACTCCATCTCCCTCTGCTGCGAAAATTTTAGCAGAAAAGGGTGTTAATGCAAGTTCTGTTTCAGGAACAGGCGTAGGCGGCCGTATCACTAAAGAAGATGCATTAAAAGCAGAGAAGAAAGCTGAGGCCCCTAAAGCTGCAGCTGCTCCTTCAGCTCCTGTTGTTGAGGCTCCTGTTGGTTTGAGAAACGAGCGCAGAGAGAAAATGTCTGGCTTGCGTAAAACGATTGCTAAGCGCTTAGTATCTGTTAAAAATGAAACGGCAATGCTAACTACTTTCAACGAAGTAGATATGAAGCCGATCATGGATATCCGTGCTAAATACAAAGATAAATTTAAAGAAACTCATGGCGTTGGCTTAGGCTTTATGTCTTTCTTTACCAAAGCTGTTTGTGAGGCTTTGAAAGAGTTTCCTGCAGTTAACGCACGTATCGAAAATGAAGAGGTTGTTTATAGCGATTTCGTTGACGTATCAATTGCAGTTTCTGCACCTAAAGGCTTGGTTGTTCCGATTATTCGTAATGCAGAGCAATTATCTTTAGCAGGGATTGAAAAAGCTGTAATTGGTTTGGCTGTTAAAGCTCGTGAGAACAAGTTGACAATTAGTGAAATGACTGGCGGTACATTTACCATTACTAATGGTGGTGTATTCGGTTCAATGCTATCTACTCCAATCATTAATGCTCCTCAATCGGCAATCTTAGGTATGCATAACATTGTTGAGCGTCCGGTTGCAATTAACGGACAGGTTGTTATCCGTCCAATTATGTACGTCGCCTTATCGTATGACCACCGTATTATTGATGGACGTGAGTCTGTAGGTTTCCTTGTAAAAGTTAAACAGTTACTTGAAGATCCAACAAGGTTATTGTTAGGAGTTTAAGATTTGAAGTCAGAAGTCTGATAACCATATAATAAAAAGCCGTCCCGATGAAGGACGGCTTTTTATTTGGAAATATTCTGAACTGCGATTATCCTCATTCGCTCCCACTCCGGTGCCTATAACTTTCGAAACAGGTTTATGTGGCGGGATATCCAGATAACCATTTATGGATAAAGATGTTATTTAAAAAAAATGATCTCTGAGATCTGTTATTACGAAACCGGAAAATGTACCGGTAGTAAAATTGGGGCTTATCCGTAATCGATCTTTCCATACTGATTTTTGATAGCCGAAGGACAAAAGGGTTCCTACTTCTGTTTCTTCTTCGGTCATTTAAGGCCAATTCCAATCCTGTTTTTAAACTGCTAGTAGAAAAATCAGGTTCCTGTGCGTAAAGCAGTATGGAACTAAAAAGGAGACTGAACAGCAAGATGTGTGTTTTTCGGATTTTTATAACGCTTAGGATGCTTTCCTTAAATTATTAGCATTATGTAAAAATATAGTCTGTTGCTGTGGTGAAAAAGATAAAGCGGCCAATCTTCATCAGCCGCTTTACCTAACCATTTATAAAAGCTTTTTATTACTTATTTAACTTCACCGCATCCTGATAGTCTTCCGGTGTAAAGATGTAACGATATTCATTGCTCGTGAATTTCTTAGAACTTTCCAATATCTTGTAAGTATAGTTATTTCTATTTTTCAAGTTTCGTGGATGTTCATAAGCATAGCTTCTAGGAATAGCTTTTTTATTCATTCCAAGATGGGAGACTTTTAAGGTATCGTCAAAAGTGACTACAATAGAATCTCCTATGTCTGCATAGGTATATCCTATTGCTGATCCCCTGCCTTTATCACCTACAACTAATTTAACGTCATTTGCAGCTAAATCATAACGATATATTTCTATTGAATTATTTGCCCCATAGGGCTCAATGGTTATTTTATGTCCTGTTCTGTTTTCAAAATAGGTTTTGGATTCATAACTGCCATCGCCACAAGAGAAAATTAACAAACAGCTAATTGCTAAGAAAGCTAAAACAGAATATCTGTTCATAGATTAATATTGTCCTAATAATTGATCAATTTGCGCATCAGTAACCCCTACCGGTTTATGGGCTTTTAATTGTTCATTTAAACTGCTCAATCCATAAATATGTTTCAGAAATCCTTCAATTTGAGGTAATGTATACCCTCTGACATTATCGGTTATGCTTCCTATGCCAGTTGAAGCCTGGTTATAATCATCAATAAGATCTATGTATAATGGAGTGTAGTTCGGATCATTAAAATTACGATTCCAATATTGGTAAGCTCTACTAATAGGATAAGAAATAGTGCCGGTCCGATCATATTCAGGCCCCGAGTAATTAGTAATCCCCCTTTCCCTATACTCCTTTTGGGTAATCATCCACTCTACTCCAACTGCCCAACTTTCGATTAATTTTGAACTCACTTGTGCATATTGAATCAATCCCGAATTCATTCTAGTTAAATGTGAACTATGTGCGGTTTCATGTACGGCTGTAGAGAATATTTCATCAGAAGAGTATTCTTCACCATTACTCTTATATCTCCAAATACTAATATCGGGCCAAACAATATGAACCATTACATTCATTCCTTGTGAAGAACCTCTTTTGTCATATGCTGCATACTTTATATTGTAGGGCTTATCCGGACGATTTAATCCACCAATATCTCCATGATGATATCTTCTGGCGCCGCGAAACACATGAGCATAGAATCTTTGAACGCCACCGCTGATATCGACACTCCACGGGTCGTTCGTATGCGGGCCATCCAACCAAGCTTGACCAAAAGTTCCACTTCTCACATCAAAGTCATTGGTTTCATAAAAAATAGATAAATTGGTATTTCCTCCAAAATATCCCAACGAATAATTTCCATTCGCATCGGTATATGTACGCTGAAAATTGAACCAGCGTCTGCCTCTTATCTGAACTCCAACTAAAGGGATATAAGCATTTAAACGGGTGTCAAACACTCTTATTCTGCCCGAAGGCCGATATAATGTTTTAATGTCATTGGTGCTTTTGAGCGTGTCCTTCAAATTATTAGTTAGTTTCATAGACTCATTAACCAGATCTATAGTAAACTGGTTGGGATTCGATTTATTCGATCCCAATGCCGAAGTGGTTGTTGCTTCGACTGTTTCCGGGATGTATAATTCTTCCAGTATTTCATATTGAATATTAGGATCAAATTGGTATCCCTTTTTTACCGCAGTATATTGCCACGTTGGTTTTCCTGTGGTATCCTGGTAGTTAGACCCAGATGAAATTATTTCATAGTCCAGAGGGATTTGATATAAATGAAGGGTTGTGTCTGTTTTCAATCTATCATACTCAGCAGTGTCTTTAGGCAGAAAACGAACATAATAATGAGTTGTGGTTACCGCATTTTCGTCTGTAGCAGAAGTTTTTACGGAATAATTCTTTTTTCCCATTAATCTCTTGTATGCTATACGCATATTTTTTACAGAATAGGGATTTTCTAATTTTTTCCCTAAAACCATTGGACCTTCGTCCTGTGTATTATTGGAGACTTCTGTATTGGGGTTTTCAATTGGGGTTGTTTCCTCGCGTTTTTGACATGCGGCAAGGAAAAATACAACCAGGAATAGGTAAAATAAATTTTTGTTCATTGAGGTTTTAAGTTAAAAATGTGAACGATTTTTGTTTGAGAGGTTTATTCAGAAGCGATGTTAGTTTTTTCTCCATTTTAAAACGATAGCTTTCAGATATCATGCTTGTAAAATGTGATTACAGTGAACGACTATCAAATTTCAGCTTCCATTTATATAATTTGCTCCTCCTTTTCTAAAAATTTTAATTATTGAGATATGAAATAGAAATTTAGGTTATCAATCAGCCTGGAGTGTATTAATAAACAATTCTTGCGCTTAAAAACACGCTGGAGGTTTTGTGCGAGGACCTGCCTCCAACAGCATTAAAGAAGGTTAGGTCTTTCATAGATTCGTTCCAGTTAACCTTAATATAGTTAAGATCGAATCCCATCGCGATTTTTGAGGACATTTTGAATTGAATACCTGTCAGAGGTTGCATATTGCCACGGAATTTAGTTTGAGAATTTTCAGTTTTGACGGTTGATGAGGGTGTATTGTTGTTCTGATAACTATATAGATTAGCTTTGGAAATAAGCTTCTGATAATTTAATCCCAGACCTAATCTAAGTCTTGTGTTTTTGTTTAATGGGATACTAAACACCGGTTTGCCTTGGAATGCAAAAGCTGAATTAGTTACAACCAGTTCATTGTATGGTGAACTAGTTGTAACGGGTTGTTTTTTTTTGTAATAATTAATGACGAAATATTCAATTCCTGATTCCAAAAAGAAGGACCTGTGTACTTTAACGCTTACGCCTGTATCAAAAATAACACCCTGTGATGTTGTTGTATTCGGATCATTATTGTCATTAACAAGGTATACAACATAATCTAATAGGGGCACTTTTAAGGATGTGTAAAAATTCACCCTTTGCGCATAAGTTCTTTGAGAATAACTAAAGCTTAATAGCGTTAACAGTAAAAACTTTTTTATCATTAAACAAGCAACGTCAATATGCAATTAAAAAGAAATGCCTATGCCGAGAAGAAGTGAGCTAATCTTTCCGTTCTCTTCATTTCTTCCATAAGATTGAAATCTATAACCTATTTCTGGGGTTAGTGCGGCACTCTTCCAAATTTTAAATGCCCACCCTATACCGGGTTCAATAATTTCGCCGTCGTGAAAGCTTTTATCTCTGAGGGCTAATCCTGCATTTAGAAATAAAAAGGGCGATGATACTCTTGATCTTAAATAGTAGGCAGAACTTAGATAAATAGGAATTGTTGTTGTGGTTGGGTTTACATATGCCGAGATGCCTACTCCTCCTCCTAAATAAAAAGTAGAAGCTACTCTCCTTAAATGAATTAAGGAGATATCAGTTCCACTTCCAGTTTTAAAGGCTCCTGTAAGTACTGGAGTTTCCTTAACCCTTCCCAAGGCTCCAAGTCTTAACATCGTCATTTGTTTTCTATTTTCTTTTTGAGCGTACAGGCTATTTGAGTACGCAAGTAAAAAAGCAAACAATAAAAATTGGGTTATCAGATTATTGCGCAACAATTCTAGCTCCTTTCCAAATATTGCCATATTTTACTAATCCGTAAACAGATGCCTTACGCAGTTCGAATTTCAATGCAGGGTTCATTATATTCTTTTGGGCATTAAAATTAATATTTTCGAAATTAGATTTAACAGTTATACCCACAGCCCAATCAAAAACCTTTGATAGGCTTTCTCTATTATAACCCTTCACTTCATCTTGGCCTCCAATTATTGAGATGCTTTTTTTAGTAAAGTCATTCCATGCTTTGTATGCATAATTTACATTAGGGGGTTGAGGGAAAAGACCTTGAATGTTACTTTTTGCAAAATCATAGGCTTTTTTTACGCCTTGCTGTATGCCTTTATTGATGTCATAAGTAAAGGGATAGCCTAATAAATCTACTTCGACATATCTTTTGCTTACGTATGGAAGATCGAGTGGATTAAACCTTTGAGGACCCCCAGGTTGTGTAGGAGTAGGAATTGACGGTACTGTTCCGCAATAATACTCTAGGCCATCCCATCCTAATCTTAATTCCGGAGCATCAGTTCCAGACCACCCTATCCAGTTTTTTTTCTGCATTTTTACAGAGGCTCCAATAGAGGAGTAGATACCCCATGAGGCATTGTAGAAGTTTACTCTTATCCGCCTTTTATTTTCGAATTCATCTGTATATACTTCTTCTCTGCCGCGTAATTTTTCGAATAGCTTTCCAGCAATGGTTTTTGCTCCAAAAGAAATAGTTGGTATATTGTTGTAAATGTAATCGTCTCCTTCAGCGCTTACTGTTGATGCTTTTTTATTGCTTAATGCAACGGGCTGGCTTATAGTAGCATCTTCATCCAAACCACCGCTAATACGTTTATATGTGTCAAGTAAAATTATGCCATCTTCAACTTTATAAAAGTCGTCATGTAATAAATGTGAAAAGAATTTGTGCGCTGAGAAATCCTCTTTTTCATCAAAATGGTTTGCTTCGAGTAATTCGATTGTTCTGCCATATTTTTCTGAATCAATGATAAAGGTTCCAAATGGCGTAACTTTATAAATAACGCTGTCTACTTTAATCTCCATGTTTTCATTAAGTACACTGGCAAAAAACTCATCTTGCACTAGATCCAGTGTATCTGTACTCTCTTCATCAGAAGTAAAAATACCGGATTTCTGGTTCATTTTAGCGTTCATCACAGATTGTAAAGAGATGAATTCAGATCCCTTTGTTATGGAACTAATTTTATTTAAGATCTCTGATTTATCTTTACCTACCAATTCATTTGCTAATTGCTCAAAATTATCCTGACTACTAAAATTTAGTCGGGAACTATTAGCCGTTTTTTCGACTACTGGAATTGTAGGGTCATTTTCAAGTTGTTTTTTGCATGATGTTGTAATTGCAAATAATAGTAGGAAAAGTGATAAGGATTTGATCGATTTGATTTTCATGAATTTATTATAGTTATATGTTTGAGAAAAAAATAGTGTGCTTTGCTTAAACCAACTTTTGGACTTGTCGTTATGACTCCGTTTTAATTATAGTTTTATTGTTTGACGAGCAATTAGATTGCATATGAAATATCTTGTTTACATAGTGAAATATTGTAACTATTTCAATGGTTATTTTTTGCAAAACTATTAAAAAAATAGTTAAATAGATATTTTTTTAATCTAATGTATTGTTAAAAGCCTGATGTTTAGTTATAAGGAAATGTTTCTGCCGTTTCTTTTAAATAAAGGATTTAAAAGAAACGGCAGAAACCAATTAGAATTAGGTAGAAATGGAGGGACATTTTTTGTGATAAATTGGTTTAAGTTCTTTATTTAAAATGCTTCAAATAAAGAATTGCCCTGCTTAAACTTAAACCTATCTGAAAAAAGAGGTGCTGCTATGCCCGCAACCGAGATAAGCAAGCACAGGCCATGAGCAGAGTATTCTGTTAAGTATTGAAGCGGAAGCCCTTTTTAGAAGTGCCGGGATTTGATGCTGTGGGTAAAAAAGATTGCAACGGAAAGCTTGGTCCGTAAGCAACGTACTAATCATTATATTTTTGAAATCCAACCAGAGCCACTTTTTGAAACTTTCACCTCCGGGTTGCCTGAATAACGCACTCCTCCAGATCCGCTTAGTTGTGCATTTATCGATTTTTCCGCATGGATATTAGCTTGTCCAGATCCACTTATTTGAATGTTTGTTGAGTCGGAGATAAGCTTTTTACCATTGAAGTTTCCCGAGCCGCTGACACGGATATTAGAGCTTTTTGAGGAGCCTGTGCTTTTAATGCTACCAGAACCGCTTATTGCAGCATTTACGGTTTCAGCTTCGAATGCTGCTTCGATACTACCAGAACCGCTTACTACCATGTTCAGTTTATCGGTTTTGAAAGATTGGCTAAGGTCTAGATTTCCTGAGCCGCTTACTACTGCACTGTTAATTGATTTGGCAGTGACATAAACTTTTACCTTAGCACTTTTCCAATTCCAGCCATTTTTTTTGCTCCTGATTTTAAGTATACCGTTTTCGACTTTGGTTTCCAGCAATTGTATGTCTTCAGAACTGCCTTCTAGTCTGGCTTCCTCTTTAGAGCCAAATGTTACCCGCACTTCGGATGAACCGCTTAATTCAATTCCATGGAAAGGCTGAAGCTGGCGTAGGTCTTCATCGAGGTTATTGCTATTTACCGAGTGAAAGATAGTTTTGGTACCGGCCACGCTTATAAAAGGGACTAAAAGCAGCAGCCAGCCGAACGATGCAAGCGTTGTTTTCATATCATCAAATGTTTAGATAGATATGACGCCCACAATTAAAAAACGTTACATTAATTTGTTGATATTTTCGTTTTAATATAAAAGTTGTCGGTATCGATAAGCAGCTCGGATGCTGGCCCTTGCACAGTTAATACTTTGGCAACATTTGTGGGTTGAATTAGTTGCCACTCACTGGTTCCTGGAAGTTTAACTTTAACCGGCATATTAAAACCTTTAACATCCGATTGCCACCTATAGGCAACCGAATTTTCAGATGTCCACGTTAGTACAAGAGTAGGAATGTCTTTAAAGCGCAAGTATTGATCGAAGATAGGCGTTAAGTTTTTGCCTGATTGTTTGTTAATATAGCTAATAATCTGTTCAGACGTAACTGTTTGCAATTTAAAGGTTTGATTTAAGCCTCTCAAAATACGGAGCCACTGCTGGTCATTGTTAATTATAGCTCGGATGGTATGCAGTAAGTTCGCCCCCTTAAAGTACATGTCTTCAGAACCTTCCCGGTTTACGTTATAAGTGCCTATAATTGTACTATCATTCTGAATAGTCTGGCGAAGCCCATTAAGATACTGCATGCCAGCTTTTTTTCCTTGTTGGCTTTCGATATAAAGTGCTTCCGAATAGGTAGTAAAGCTTTCATGTATCCATAAATCTGCAAGGTCCTTTGAGGTTATGTTGTTGCCAAACCATTCATGCCCGGATTCGTGAACTATAATATAATCCCAAAACAATCCGAGCCCTGTTTTTGATAAGTCAGAACCCAAGTAGCCATTTTTATATTTATTGCCGTATGAAATTGCGCTTTGGTGTTCCATTCCAAGATATGGCGTTTCAATCAGTTTATAGCCATCACGATAAAATGGATACGGACCGAACCAGTATTCAAAGCTTTTTAATATTTTTTTTACCTGCTCGAAGTGTGACTTAGCTCTATCAAGATTTTCGCGAAGCACGTAATAGTCAAGAGTTAGCTTGCCCTTTAATCCAATATATTCGTCGGAAAAGTGGGCGAAATCTCCAATGTTCAGCGTCACATTGTAATTGTTAATCGGATAAGAAACAAACCAATTAAACTTGGTAGATCCATCTGGTTGCACTTGCGTAGAGATTAACCTTCCATTGCTTATATTTTTTAGGCCACGTGGAACAGTGACACTAATTAACATGCTATCTACTTCGTCTGATTGGTGGTCTTTGTTGGGCCACCATGCGCTGGCGCCCAGGCCTTGACAGGCTACACTAACCCAGGGAGCTGTACCTGCATCCTCAGTGAAAACAAATCCGCCTCCCCATGGTGCATCTTGGGCAATCATTGGCGTACCAGAATAAAAAACCGTAAACTCGGCTTTGCTACCTTTTTTTATTATTGTAGGAAATTGAACAAATACGGCATCGTATTCGGCGGTATATTCTAATTCCTTTCCCTGATAGATTATTTTTTCGATTTCGTAGTTATCGAAAAGATCGAATTGGAGTTTGTTAAAGTCTCGCGTTGCGGTGAATTTAAATAAGTTTGAGCCAGATATAAATTGTTGGCCAACGTCTACCCGAATATCGAGATGATAATAGTTGATATCATAGCAGGTTCTTAGCGGACTAAGTGAGCCACGTAATGTATCGGCTTTGGAAAAGCTTTCTAAGTGCTGTGCAGAGGCAGCCAGGCTAAGAAACAGGAGGGGAATTAGTAGCCAAAGTCGAAATCTTTTCATTTTATGTTTAAGGTAAATAATTTGAAACAGTTTTAAATAACTATAATTGTTGAAATACGTCCATAGCGCTTTTTTCCATGAAAAGCTATCTTAATATGATATTAACCGAAGTTAAAACGCTACAGCAGATTAAAGAATTTATAGAGTTTCCTACGTTTCACTATGCCAATGATAAAAACTATATACGGCCCTTGGATGAAGATGTTTCTAAAGTTTTTGATGCGGACAAAAACAAGCTTCTTAAGGATGATAATTGTAAGCGCTGGCTTTTAAAGAACGAGGTGGGTGGCGTGCTTGGGAGGCTAGCGGCTTTTATCAATCCCATGACAGCTAATTTGGAAGAACAACCGACTGGCGGGATTGGCTTTTTTGATTGCATAAATAATAGAGAAGCTGCTTTTTTATTGTTTGATGTGGCGCGGCAATGGTTACAGGAGCAGGGAATGCAAGCAATGGACGGTCCGGTAAACCTCGGAAGCAGGGAACGTTGGTGGGGAGTATTAGCTGATGGCTTTTTCGAACCGGGTTATTGTTGTAACTATAATTTCCCCTATTATCAAGATTTATTTGAGGCTTATGGCTTCCAGTTATACTTTAAACAATTTACTTATATCAGAGCTGTTCACTCGCCAATGCCTAAAGCTTTGATCGTTGTAGCTGAGCGAGTTATGCGAAATGGAGATTATTCTTTTAGACATTTTGAGAAAAGTAAAATTGACAAATACGCAGAAGACTTCAGGCTGATTTATAATAAAGCCTGGGTAAACCATGAAGGGGTGGGGGAGATGGGAAAAGTGGAGGCGTGCAAACTTGTAAATTCTCTTAAGCCAGTTATTGACGAGCGTATTATATGGTTTGCATACTATAAAGATGAGCCAATCGGGTTTTTTATAAGTATTCCGGAATTGAATCAGCTATTTGTAAAGTATGTGGATGGTAAGCTGGATTCCTTCGGAAAATTAAGGCTGCTTTTTAATAAATGGACAGGAGCAACACGTTCAATGTCGGGCTTGGCTTTCGGAATCGTTCCTGGGTTTCAGCGCAAAGGTGTTGAAATTGCACTTATTGTTGCTGCTGCAAAAGCAATAAAGGACAAAGTTCCCTATAAAGATATAGAAATGAACTGGATTGGTGATTTTAACCCCCGAATGATGCATGTTGCGGAGCAAATTGGCGCTAAAATTTATAAAACCCATCATACTTACCGCTATTTGTTTGACCGGAGTAAAGAATTCAGGCGGCATCCGGAGATATAATGGATTTTCTTTTCCTAAAGAGCATTAATCGTTTAACTTTGGGCAACCAAAAATTCATCCATGCAATTCGACGTAACAGTTATAGGCAGCGGGCCAGGCG
>Ga0307408_100002134_pt1 | contig 14189 bp, 21 predicted proteins | sample 322Cmetagenome_FD_202116 | JGI IMG/M metagenome (GOLD analysis project Ga0307408, IMG submission 202116) | Maize rhizosphere microbial communities from greenhouse at UC Davis, California, United States - 322HYB-C-3 | ecosystem: Host-associated > Plants > Roots > Rhizosphere > Soil | place...
GCTATCCGGCCATTCTGAAAAACTCTGGTTGCTTACCACCACTTGATCCGCCTTACTCTCTCGATATCGATTGCTTCCACTTTGCGACTGTTCGTGATGGCCGCTCCCCGCTTGCCGCCTTCACTGAAGTTGCACTTGCCACATTCCGGGGCGTAGTTACTGGCCGTGTCCCCGCCGTCGTCGGCCCTGGCTTCCAGGTGTCCTACCGTCCACTTGCTCTCCTTCGTCAGCATGGTTCCACAGCGCCAGCATGGGGCCGGGAGCATGGCTCCCACGATCTTCCTGGCCGCTGTGACCACTGAGCCAGCCCACTTCTTCCGGGCTGGCCCTTCCCTGTCCGGGCGTGGTTCGTGGGCCATGTCGAACAGGGCGAACTGTTCAGCGTCCACGGCGGGTGTATCCCCTGGCCATGCGTCCCTGGTTCGCCTGGTGTTCCTCCCAGGCCACTTCCTTTGACGCCTTGATTTCCAGGGCTTCCGCTTCGGCCAGCTGGCCTTCCGCTTCCCTGAGTGACGCCCAGGCGTCCACTTCCCCTGGCTTCCCTGTCAGGCTCCAGGCCCGCCGTTGCCTGATCTTGGCTTGCAGGCGGAAGGCGTCCGTCACGCGTGATGCCTCATCCCAGCGGCTCTGTGCCACCGCCAGCGGGCTGATAGGTGCTGTCCGTACCAGGTTCATAGCCGTACCACTTTCACTCGATTAGCGGGGCGCCAGTGGCTTGCAAGCCATGACTCAACATTCCTTCGGTTCTGCTCGACTGTCAGGGCTTCCTCACTGGCCCGCCGTCCGTTGTGTGCCAGTTCCTTGTGGCACTCATAACAGTTGCCGCCGCCCTTGTCCCCCACGGTCCCCGGCCAGTCCGCCGCCTTCAGCCTGGTGTACCGGACTGTCTTCCCACAGCGTCCGGCACAGGACTTCGTGGTCCAGCGGTCGATGGGGTTGCTGGGCGCCCGATCAAGCTTCGGGTAATCCTCCAGCTGTCCGGCGCTCTCAGCCGCCCTCCAGCAGCTGGTGCACAGTCCCCTGCCCCTGATCTTGACCGTTCCCGGCCAGTGGGCGATCAGTTCGTTTTGAGGGCGTCCAGGGCGCCTACAGCGTAAGCAGTTCATCACTTATCCTCCAGAGCTTCTTTTGATCCAAGTTCACCGCGTAGTGCCGCACGGGCCATAGCCGCCCCGCGCTTGTTTCGTGACTTCTGTTCTTCAGGCAGGCCCAAAGGGTCGATATGGCTCTTTGTCGCGTCATTACGTTCAGCCCTGGCCCGTGGGAGTGCTGGCACGATTCCCCGCAGTCCGTGACAGCCACAGCGGCAACCAGGCCAGGCACAGCCTTTACATCCCTTCCCGTCTTCGCACTGTGCGGACTTTTCCACAGGCTCCCCTTCCCTGGTGACACTAGGCACCAAAGCCGGATTCAAGGGGTGGTTAGTTTGATGGTTCTTTGTAGTGCTGTTTCCGTCACTAGGGGTAGTGCTGTTTCCGTCACTAGACCTAGTGCTGTTTTCGTCACTAGTGCTGTTTTCGTCACTAGGTTTCATGGCCCGTTCGTGCTGTCCCTGGATGGAGTTATCCACAGCTTCACCGTTCCGTTTTGCCCAGGACTTCCGGCCACGTTCCACGGCTTCCGGGTCTTTCTCCCTGGGACCGTTGTAGGCGCCCTGGTAGGACCGGCCGAACTTCAGCGCCTGGCCTTCCGCGTTCAGAAGCTGATGCCTACTGGTGCCGTCACAGTTCGGAGGGCAGGCCAGGGTGATTTCATACATGTTCGGAGCCACTTCAGCCCGTACAGCCCTGGGACCGTACTGTGTGCCGCCCTGCTTGATATGGACCTTGACTTCCCCAAGCTCTACCAGCTTCGCCACGGCTTCAGGAATGCGGCGGGGGTGGACGTTGGCATACCGGGCCAGGGTCGCCGTCTTCGGGAAGCTACCGGCGTCCCCGTCGTGGTTCGCGATCCCGATCAGGACCAGCTTTGCCGTGCCGCTGGCCTGGGAATGGTGTAGCGCGATTGCTACAGCCTCGATACTCATTGTTCTTCCAGCATCTTTCTGAAAATTGCGTCAATGTCGGATTCCAGGAAGCGCCTGTATCCGCCAGGGGTTCGATACGCCGTGATGGTCCCCTTACGGTCCCAACGTCGGAGTGTTTCCGGGTTCAGGGCCAGCCTGTCCGCCGCGTCCCGGATCGTCATGAAGCCGTCCGGCTTCGGTTCGTTCTTCAAGTTCACGCCCCTAACTAACCATGCGTAGATATGTATTTCCAAATAGGGGCCATATGGCCAGCGTGTCTAAGGATGTGTAGCGTTGATGGTATGGAAGCCAACCTAGAGACAGACAGCCAGGGACGTCCTGTGTGGACGTTGGGGGACCGATTGCGGAAGGCCAGGCGCCGAACGGGAATGACGGGAGCGGAGTTTGCCGAAGCCCTGGGCGTGACCACGTCCGCCCTGGGACAGTACGAAACAGACAGGGCCGTCCCCCGTGACGTTGTGGACCTGGCCCGCCGTGTGGAAGCCCTGACAGCCATTCCAGCGGCGTGGATACTGGGCGTAGACCCGCACGAGCCGCCCACACAAGCCTTATCCATCATCTGAGCCCTTCCCAAAGCGCCCCTTGTAGGTTCCATACAAGGGGCGCTTTTCCTAATCCGCGTGATCTAGCTGTTTTTGTTTGCCCAGGGCAGCTCGCCGGCCTGGAGGGTTCCTACAGTTTGGACGTCGTGACCAGGGCAATGACTGCCAGGATCACAGCGCCCACCACCAGGCGGACGGCCCACGTCTGCCATTCCTCCAGGCGCTTGATACGCTCCACCAGCTGGGCTTCGATACTCCGAACGTCCTTCCAGTCCGGGCGTTCGTCCAGCTTCGATCCGATGACCGCCAGGGAGTCCGTGACGGTCTTCTCAAACTTCGCCAGGTTCCGCCCTAGCTCCCCCACTGTGACGGCTTCGGATTCCACCACCAGGGGAACGGCGGCGGGCGTCATACTTGCCGCCGTCGTGCCACAGCCTGGTTAGGAATCCCGTAGACACCCAGGCCCGTGGCCAGGGCCGTCTGGACCACGCCCACCCATTCCTGGGCTGTCACGGCGCCATCATCCAGTGCGAAGTACAGGACGCCCAGGCCAGCGCCCACCGCCGCCGCCAGGGCTTTGGCGTACTGTGCCGGGTTCATTCGGCCACGCCCAGCGCGTCCAGGTACCACACTGACTGGACCAGGTCTTCCATGCGGTATTCAGGCCCGCCCTGGAAGACGTCCAGGACGCCCCGGACAGCCAGGTCTTTGATGACCTCGACTTCCCGCCAGTTATCGATCTTCCGCCGCTTGCCGCCCTCACAGCGCCATACGTCTTTGCTGGTGCCGTTCGTGGCCAGGACGATCCTGTTGTTCGTTGACATGCTGATTACTTCCTGTTCGGTTTTCGCTGGTGTTGCCGCGCCCTGGTAGACCAGGCCCGCGTCCCTGGTGCCGTAGTGGTTCGGGTCTACGCGCCCGTAGGTGCCGTTCATGACGTCCCAGCCGTCAGGCATGGCTTCCTCATGCACGTGCGGTCCCGACGTCGCCGAGCCGCTGTTGCCCGAGTCCGCCACATGCTGGCCAGGGCTGACCGTGTCGCCTGGGCGGACGTGGACGGCGGACAGGTGGGCGTATATGGACAGGAACGGGCCGTAGTCGATGACGCATGTCATGCCTGCCCAGTCCGGGCTGATCAGCCAGGGGTTGTCCGCCCAGGTTCCGCCCAGCTGGCCCGCCTGGAGTACCACGCCAGCGCCCCTGGCGGCCAGGGGCGTCCCTGCCGGGACCGCCCTGTCTTCGCCGGTATGCCCGCCTTCCGGGTTGAAGCCGCCAGGGCTGGAGCCGAAGGGCTGGGACGTCCAGCCCGCCGTGGTGGACGGTAACCAGGTCACGCCGTCACCGACGTCTTCCCGGTGTACTGCGCCTGGATGTAACAGGGCTGTTTCGTGGTGGGGTTCGCCAGGACAGCTGATCCGACAGGGCAGTCATAGCCGAAGGTGATTGTCAGGTTCCCGCCAGCGTGGACGTAGTCCGCGATGTAGGCGTGTCCTGGTTGCCATACGGTGTTCAGGTCATGCCGGAAATAGGCGGTCCTGGACCCAGCTGTGACGTACATTGAGCCGTTCGTCGCCGCTGTGGACTTGAAGCCGCCATGGCCCTCGATCCGGTAGATGCCCGCCCTGGCGCCTGTGATGGTCATGCTTACCAGGTTCACGTTGGCCGTGGGGCCGAACGTCACGTCGGAGCCTGTGGCGGTCCTGTCCGCTCTGGCAATGACCACCTGTTCCGCAGCTGTCACGCGGGCTTCCACGCCCTTGACGTCCAGGCCCGCCGCTTCGGCCAGGCGCTGGATTCCCAGGGGACCGTCCGGGGCGTCATTTACGCCTGGGTAGGGATAGTTGCGGTTGATTTCGTTGGGCAATTTAGGCTCCCAGGTTCGATGGTTCGCGGGTGGTTACTTGCATGGTGCCGGACATGAAGTCAAAGACGATCCGGCGGACGATATGACGTGCTTCGGTTCCGTTCGCCAGGGACACCTGGACCGTGTCCCCTGGGCGAAGCCACCAGACAGCTACGCCGTTGCACTGGTAGGAATCTCCCCTGGTTGACTGGTTCCTGACGATCGCCTGGGCGACTCCGTCAGCCTGGGTCTGATTGACGGGATACTTCCTGGTTTCGCTGTAGGTCTTCGTCCCGGAAGCGCCGTACTTCCCGATCACCTGACGGTCGATTCCCCCGGCGTCCCGCCATTCGAACTTCACCGCGGCCGCTCCGTGGTAGTCCTGGCGCGTCAGGACGTCTTCTGAGGAATCCACAATCCCGCCGCCGCCTGTGGACAGGTAAGCCGCCGTGACGCCCGCCAGGGTCGCCCTGGGCGCTATCGTCCAGGTTCCGTCCACGTCCACAAAGACCCGCACGTTCGCCGCCAGGGCGATATCCCCGATGGCTTCCCATATGTCCTGGCCCGTGACCAGGGGAACAGCGTTGACCAGGTCCGGCCTGTACAGGTTGCCCAGGGTGGACAGCACGGCGGGAGCGGTCCCGCCCAGGGCGTACCCTGCCAGCCATGCCACAGCTTCCGTGACTCCAGCGAAGGTCTTCCAGGTGTCGGCGTCCATCCACTTTGCTTCGTGGGCGAAGACTTCCGCCCCGGATGCCTGGAGGTCCACCACGCCGGAAGGGTTCCTGGCTTTGCGTTCCTCCAGCTGGCCTGTGAAGACCGGGTGAAGGTCCACGGCGCCGTCCGGGTGGATGTAGCCCGCCTCCAGGACCACGTCCAGGTCCGTCCGTGGATCGATCAGGGACAGTTCCCCAGGAAGGAACGTGTTCGCGATGGTGGAGCGAAGCTGGGCGAAAGGGCTCCAGTCTTCGGCCAGGGTCAGCGTCCCGGTAAGTGGTTCCACGGTCCAGGTTGTGGTCCCGTTCGACAGGGTCAGCCTCACGCGCTGTTCGTGCGCCTGGCGTATCAGGTCCGGGGTGGATTCCCGGTAGGGGAAAGTCATGGTGTATTCGTCCTTACGTCGCCCCAGGTGCCGAAGTCGTTGAAGACGTCGCCCCATGTGGCATAGGTGTTTTTCAGTTCCAGCCAGGTCCAGCCCAGGGCGCCGGACAGGGGCGCCCCTGGCCGCGCTACCTCCAGGTAGCGAAGCTGGACGCCGAACCTGGTGGTCCCCTGCTCAGTGGTCAGCGTGGTAATGCTGGCGTTACTCGCGTGGAAGAACATGTCCATTCCCGGATGCTCTGACTGGCGCATGAACAGCACCTGGCCGCGCATGCAGGTCTTCCAGATATTCAGCGCTTCGGCGTAGCTTCCGCCCCATAGCTCCAGCTGGCCCGTGCGGGAGCCTGAGCCGCGACGGATCACAATGGGGAAGCTGGAGCCTTCCGGTTCCAGGACAGTTGCCCTGGATTCCCCGTCAGCGCCGTAGCCCAGGACCGCCTGGACCTTCGCCGAGAATTGGGGAGTGACAGGGACGCCCAGCCATACCACGCCTGATAGGTCCAGGACCGCGTCCGCCGTGGACACGTCCGCCGTGCTGGTCACGGTGTAGGTGCTGGTGCCATGGGCCGCTTCATAGTCATCCACCACCAGCGTGGTGGAGCCGCTACCAGGCCAGGGGAGGATGCCTTCCACCAGGCGCACGTCCCTGGTGCCGTTCGCATCCGTCCGCTGAATCCTGTTCACCTGAGCCAGCGACGTGACCTCCAGCTGGTGGGAGCCTGTGGCCAGGTTCGGAGTGATCGTGATAATGCTCATGCGTTAATCGGTTCGCCGTTCTTTGCTCGCACGTCCATATACACCACGCGCCCCTGTAGCCCGCCGATGTACTTATCCAGGGACGTTCCCGTCCCGCCTCCAAAGTCAGGGTTGACCATGACGCCCACACTGCGCGGCTTCCTCAGGAAGTCATTCAGCTGTTCTTCCGCGTCCGGTATGCCGTTCAGGTTCACGTCCGTGCGGACCACCGGGGGCGTCTTCAGAATCTGTTCGATGTACAGCGCCGCCGCTTCCCTGGAGCCGCCGAACGCTGGCGTCACCTGGTTGATAAGGGCGTCCTTCTGGGCATTGAATTTGGTAGTGACGTCGGCGATGTTTCCCCCGGCGTCAATCTGCTTCTGTGCCATGTCTTCGATCCCGTTCGCCAGGTCAATGACAGCCCGCTGGTTGTCCCTGCCCGCCACGGTGGACGTGTCCCAGGCGAACTTTGAATCAGTCAGCTTGGTATTCAGGTTTTCCTGGGCGTCCATAAAGTCAAGCTCGCTGGTGATCTGATCCTTCGTCGCGCCCGTGGCTTCCTGGATCGCCGCTACCTGGTCCCGGTAGTTTTCCGTGGTGCCCACGATGTACTTCGCCAGGTCCGCTTCCGCGTCCTGGGCGGCTTCCTTCGCCTGGATATCCTCACGCATGGCTTCGGCGGTTCCCTCAATGGATTCCCGCCTGGTCTTCTCCACCGCTTCGGCGGCTTCCTGGGCGTCAATGTTGCCCTGGACCAGTTCCCTTGCTTTCTCCAGGGATTCCAGAGTGTGGGCGTCCACAGGTTCCAGGATGCTTCCTGAGGTCTGATAGATCGCGTCCTTTTTGTCCTTCAGTTCACCAATTTTGGTGGTGATTTCCTGGAGGGTCTTCCGGGCGTCCTGGGCGTCACCGAAGCCCGCACGGTACATCTGCTTGGCTGACAGGCCCGTATCGTCCTGGATCTTCTTGAGTTCTTCAAAGCCGGACACGGCGTCTTTCTGGAAGACCTCAAACCATTCCTTCGTGTCCTGGATCGCGTAGCCGTATTCGTCCATCTGCGCGATGTAGTCAGACTCCGTCAGGGCGCCGCCGTTGTCCCGGATGGTCTGCGCCAGGGACAGCATCTTTTCTTTGTTGGTGTTGATCGCGTCCGCTTGCTCAGTCAGTGCTGAGATAGCCAGGCCCACGCCCGCCGCCGCCAGGATGCCAGCGGCCATGCCAGCCGGTCCCAGGCCAGCGAACATGTTCGCCAGGGATTCCTGGACCACGTCCCCGACGTCTTCCAGGGAGCTAAAGGAAGCGGCGGCTTCACGGGCCGTGCCCGCCGCTTCGTCCTTCATCTCGCTAAAGCCTTCGTTGGCTTTGTCGGTCCCGTCTTTGACGCTGGTTCCTATGTCGCGCCCGGCGTCCTTCGCTTCCTTACCGACGTTGCGGAAGGCGTCCGTGACTTTGTCGTCAATGGTCTTCCCTTCCTTGCCCATGTCGGCCAGGTTGTCCGCGACGTCGTCCAGGGCGTCCCCGAGCTTCCCGGCTTCCTTGATCGCTTTGGAAGCGTCCGCCACCAGGTCAACGTTTATAGCCACCGAAGTTCCTTCTTTGTCGAATCCATACAAGCGGGCCGAAAGTCAAACCCGCATGTTCTAGCTGTTTTTGCTTCGCCAGGGCAGCTCGCCGGCCTGGAGGGTTCCTACAACTATTTGCCGTCCGTGGCTTCATAGATGTTGCGGACAATGATCTGTACCCACAGGGACACAAACCGTGGCATGACGTCCGCCACGGCGGGATACACCACGCGCCCGCCAGGCTTCGGCGCGGGGTAGCCCGTCAGGGTTCGCCTGGTCACTTCGTGGGCGCTTCCACCTTTGAAGCGGCGGGTGTAGCTGGACTTCTTCCCGTGCTGGACGTTCCCAGGAAATTCCAGCGCCCGTCCCATCACGTTGGGAACAAAGCCGTTTTCACCTTTGCGAAGCGCCCGCTTGCTGGACGCGGCAACCAGGCGGGCCGGGTTGCCCGCCGCCACCCTGGCGCCTTTACCCAGGGCGACGTTGTCGAACCTGGAGCCGCCAGCGTGTGTGGCCACTGCTTTTTGCCATTCGGGATTCATGATCGTGCGGGTGTCTTTGGATATCTGCGCCCGAATATCCTTGCCGCACGATTTGAGGGCCAGCACAGCGCCACGCAACAGCTGGCTGGACGTGGCGCTGGGCTGGAGCCTCATAGGGCTACGGCTCCCAGGTGATGACCGGGGCGCCGTCCACCTTCAGGGTGACAGTCGCCGTGGCCACGCCCACGGGACCGCCCAGGCCGTCCGGGGCCTTCAGGATGATGTCCCCGGCAAACTTCGGCGTGGTGGTTCCGCCCTTGGGGTAAAACTCGATCTTGCCCGCGACGCCGTGGTTAGCAACCAGGTACTGGAGGAGTCCGCCAGTCTTGGTGTCCTGGCCCAAGTTCAGCACCACTTCATACTTCAGGGCGCCAGTCTGGTTCTGGATGTTCCCGGAAATCGGTACCCACTGGAAATCGTCGGAACTGATGTTGACCTTAGCCTGGTCCAGTGCATCCGAGTGATCCACCCAGACAGGCGTGGTGCGACTGTTCGAGAGCTTCACTACAGCGTTTTTGATGGTCAGAATGTTGTGTGCCATGTGGCGTTATCCTCCAGATAATGCAGCGGTTTTGTAGTAGTCCTGGGACGTCCAGGACGCGTCAATCTCCCAGCCCTGGAAGACGTCCAGGAAGACCAGGCGCTTAGCCTCCCCGAATGTCACGGAAGAGTGTTTACGCAGGGCCGTCAGGACGTTGTCCAGGAGCGTGTCCAGGGCGTCTTCCAGTGCTTCACTGGAGGTCGCCTGGACTCCGAAGACTTGAATCTTGAATGCGTGGTCCAGCTGGGAGCCGTCCTGGGCGATAGCTTCCCGAAAGACGGCAACAGCCGGTTTGCGTAGTTCTTCGGGCTGATACCCGAAGGGGCGGACGTCCACGGGCTGGCCAGCTGGCCAGTTGGTCCGTATGTGGTCCGCCAGCTGTTTCCTTACCGACGTCATAACACCTGGCTCCAGGGACTGACGCGGGGCCGCAACAGCTGGCGTGCCTCCAGGACCAGCGGGAACGTGGAGACTGCATAGCCGTCAGGACCGATGCTTTCCTTATTCCCGGATTTGTCCCTGGCGTACAGGTGTTTGGCCTGGAGCTTCTGCGCCAGCTTCCAGGCGGAAGGGACAGGCGCCCCTTCCGCCAGGGCTGGAGCGTAGGCCAGGCAGACGTCATAGGATGTCTGGAGCAGGGCTGACAGTTCGGGTTCCTGTGGAGCGTCCCACCATTCCGCCGCCAGGGCCGTGGAATCCACCCAGCCTACGGTTGCCACTAGGCGGCGGTCCCCGTGGCGTCCACCCAGCCGGAAGGCTGTGTCTTCAGGAAGACGGGCTTACCAAGGGTCGTATCGAAGTAGCGGAAGTACAGCCCGGCGTCCGTGGGCCGTGCCGCCGTCGTGCCGCCAGCTTCAGCGAACAGGGCAGGGGTGAACATGCGCGTTCCCGCCTGTGTCCCCACCCGCATTTCGGTAGCCGTCGCCGTAGCTGGCAGGGCCACCGAACTGGTGCCAGCGCCGATCGCGGCTCGCGCGGCAGTGGCGTCGATGGCCGTCATGAACGTTTTTAGCCAGGTTCCCAGCGCCATTCTTAGGTCACCTTCACAAGTGCTTTGGGCTGGTGGTTCAGGATGCCCCAGTAGCCGTAGACGCCGTTATCCACGGTGCCCTTCTGGACGTTGATTGCCTCCACGCGGGTAGGACCGCCAGGCAGGGTGTGAAGGGTCGCCGTGGAACGGCTTCCCACCAGCACCTGGCCATTCAGGGAGGTCTGAGACACAGGGGCGCCGATCAGGCGGAACTTATCCAGCTGGCCTTCCTCCAGGCCCAGGGCCGAAGACAGAAGCTCCAGGGCTTCCAGCTTGGTAGTGGCCATTGCCTGGCGCCACAGATCCGGGCCGATCAGTGCCCATTCCGGGAGGTCCACATCCAGGACGTTGTGGGCGCCCAGGATGATCTTCGTCCAGACGTTCGTGGCGTCAGGGCCGGAGGAAACAACGGCGGTCTGGTTCGCCGCCGTGGTCATGTTCGCCAGGACTTTAGCGTCCAGCTTCCGCATGAAGTCATCATCCGATTCACGGATGTAGGACTCCAGGAAGCCGGGGGTGGGAAGGTCATAGTGGATACGCCCGATGGAGTTGCCGCCAGCCAGGAACGCGGCCTGGGTAGTGACCACCGACGTCGTGACTTCCGTCGTCGGAATGTCCGCCATGATCTCGTTGGGAATGGTGCCAGTCGCGGCCTGGGACCAGTCGCCCACGGTGGGCGTCTTACCGGCAGTGTACTGCCAGCCCGTGATGGTGGTGCTGGTCAGGTCCGCGCTGGAGTACAGCGGGATATAACGCGGGATGTAGCGGCGGCGAGAGCGAAGCTCACCGACGTACTGCGGAACGTTGACCTTGTCGAACATGTCAACTTTGGTGATGACGTCCAGCGCGGCGGCGTGGAGTTCGCTCGCCTGGGCGCCAGCGCTGAACGCGGCGGCAACGGCGGACAGGGACGTGTCCACGGGGGCGGGCGCGGGGGTACCAGTGCCGCCTGGCGCGAGTGCCGCCAGAAGCTGGTCCATCTGTTCCTGAGTCATAACGGGGGTGGTGCCTTCCTGTTGGGGTGTTGCGGGTTCAGTGTCTGGCGCCACGGCTTCCGCCGCCGCCAGAAGTAGCGCGTTATCGAACGCTGGTTCTTCCACCAGGCCAGCGCCCACAAGGGTTCCGCTGACCAGCTGGCCGTTGCGGATCACCGGGTTTGCCAGTTCCACGGAAATTCCCGGAAGCTCCCCGGCTTCCACAGCGGCCAGGGCCGCGTCCGCTTCTTCGGTGGTCGTCAGGTTCACAACGGCTTCCAGGCCGTCGTCCACGGCTTCGGCCAGAAGCAGTCCCACGGGCCGGTTTTTGTCGTGCTGACGGTTCACCTGGAGGGCGCCAGCGGGAATCTGTACCGAACCAGGGCCAGCCGTGACGCGCCCCTTGTTGGTCCGTCCAGGCTCCCCGTAGGGCAACAGCTTGTAGCGGAGTGTCCGGGATTCCCTGGAAGCCGTAAGCAGATTGCCCAGGGCTAGTAGTGTCATTCGTCGTCTTCCTGTTCGGGGGCGGGTGGTTCGACTTCAGCCGTTGCGGTTCCGACGTTCCCGACGGCGGCGGGCGCCACGGTCGCACGGAAGGCTTCACGGTTGAATTTCAGGGGAACGGGCCAGGCGTCTTTCTGAGACAGGCGCTGCTCGATAGGGACCAGGAACGTGTCCAGGGACAGGTCCACAAATTCGTCTTTGTCCTGGAGGGTGTTTGAGTACGTGTCTGACTGGCCGTTATTCCCGTCCAGCAGGGAACTGTTTATGTTCGCGTAGTTCGCGACGTCTTTGCGTACTTCGTTCCTGGCTTCAGACAGCATGGCCGTGTCTGCTTTGTCGCCGTGGATAACGACGTCCACGCCAGCGGGAGTCAGGGCTACGGCGCCGTTATTGGCGGACCTGGCAACTTGCCAGGCAGTCTGTGCCGCCTGGATTTCTTCCTTGCTGGCTGTGAACTGGTCCGTCACTTTCAGTTCCACCACAGGGATGGGGTTCCGGGACCGGGACAGGATCGAGTCCCGCAGACCCAGGTAATGCGTCACTGAGTCTTTGCCGAACTGAAGGAAGCCCTGGCCCAGTACGGACCTGATGTACAGGAACTTCTTCGGGTCCACCAGGTCGCCCTTCAGGGTGACACGTCCCATGAAGTCCAGGCCGAACAGCTGAGGGGGAAGGACCAGCATGGAATCGATCAGGCCCTGGCCGTTCCTGGTGGTGAAGACAACAGCCTTCCCGTGCATGAACAGCGACATGACCAGCTGTGAGACGATCGCGCCAGGGGTGAAGGCGCCTTCAGTTGCCGCCAGGAAGACCGGGACGTTCCCGTCCGGGTCTTCCAGGCGGACCTTCTGTGACGCCGTGGCGTATAGCTGGCAGGCCCTGGCAACGGGAGGAACGCTATACGCCTGGGCTTCCCCGGCTTCCACGAATCCAGCGGACGGGCCAACCAGCGTAGCCAGTGTGCTAGTGAAGTCTGAGGCCATACCAAAGTTGGTTTTGCCAAAGTCCACGTTGTTCTGACGGCTGAAGCGGATTAGCTCCGAAGCTGTTTCAAGGATTCCCACGAGTGGAAACTATGCCGCACGGGACAGGGCAAACCGGGGGTGTATCTAAGCATGTGTAAGGAAGTGGGGCGGGTCGTCCGCATGTGGGCGTGTCGGTCCCAGGACACAAGAAAGCCCGGACCGTGGGGGACGGTCCGGGCTTCCAGGACTATTCTACTTTCTTCCCTGCTAAGAGGGTTCCTACTTTATTACAGGTCCGCCATATCCGTGGACCAGCGCTTCTGTGCGGCCTGGCGCGACGTTCCCGCCGCCCTGGCGATATCCGCCCAGGACCGCCCGTGGTTCTCACGCTGGCCCTGGACCGCCAGGGCCACGACAAAGCTAAGGTGCTTCTGAATCTCCAGCAGTTCCGCCAGGTCTTCTACGTCGCCGTCAGCGACACGGCGCCCGTGGGCGTTCATCATGCGCCGCATCATGTCCGCGTAGTCGGTGGTTTCGTAGGTCTTCTTCTTGGTTGCCATGCGTCAACCTTACGTTGACACTGGATCGATTGCTAGCTGGCACCGCCTGTGACCGTCGGGGGAAGGGCTTCCCGGCGCTGTGTGGGCGTCTTTACGGCAGTCTGCAAAGCCAGGCTTCCACTGATCATTCCGCTAATGTCCGCCCCGCCCTTCCGGCCAAACAGTCTGTTGTCCCCTGAGTCGCGCCACGTGGCGTTCTGAGCGGCCTTTGTCATGGTCCCGTCTTCGGATATCTCCAGCGTCCGGCCGTCCAGTCCCTGGGCAACCAGGGCCGCGCCCGCTGACAGGTCTTTCATGGTGACAGGAACCAACACTTTGGGGTTGAAGCGCTGGACCCGCTGGAGGCCCAGGGCGATCACGCTGTTCTGGCCGATCGGGTCGTAGGCGATCCTGGCGCGGGGGTTTGCGAAGTGAGCCTTGGAAAGTTCCTCGACCATCCACTGGACGCCCCGCCTGTGGTCCAGCAGTTGCATACGGTGGACGCCGTCCGGGCGTACCCAGCCGCCGCTGATCGCCCCGGCCTGGCCCGATATCTCACAGTCGAATGCCAGGGCGAAGTCATCCGGGGCCGCTTCCGGGGCCACCAGCTGTTCCGCGAAGCGCTCCATATCCAGGGCGGACTTCGTCACGTCGGAGGGCCAGACGCACAGGTATTCACGAATGAACTTGTGCAAGTCCATTGTTTCGTAGCGCTTCTGGATCGTGGCCAGCTTGGTCAGGCCAGCGGCCAGGCCAGCGTGGACGCGGTACCACATTGACTGGTCCTGGATGTTTTCCGCCGTGACCACTTCGGATTCCTTCGCCGAGTAGTCCACGATTCCCAGGGCGCCAGGGTTCGCCCTGGCCGCTTCCAGGGTTCGCCAGGCCATGCCAGCCCGGACCTTCCCAGGCGTGCCGGACTTGATCACCTGGCCGTCTTCGCGGGTGTCCATCACAGGCAGGGCGCCCGCCTCCAGGTCATCCGTCTTCACCGGGTCAAGCTCGCCAGTTTCGTCGAACCAGATAGCGTCAGCGGCTTTGGAACGGAAGGATGCCGGGTCAGGGGCCACGACGTGCCAGTGTGCGCCTTCGTCCCATTCGACGTACTCGCGCCCGGTGGAGGCGAAGTCGCGCCAGGGCCGTTCCTTCACGTCGCGCCTGTCTACGCGCTTCATGTCTTTGATCATCTGAGTGATGACGCCGGACGCCCTGGTGCCGTCCTGGGCTGTCTGGATCGTCCTGTAGTCCGGGCGCTTGCTGGACCGTCCCAGCAGGACAGCCTGGA
>Ga0307408_100002135_pt1 | contig 14188 bp, 13 predicted proteins | sample 322Cmetagenome_FD_202116 | JGI IMG/M metagenome (GOLD analysis project Ga0307408, IMG submission 202116) | Maize rhizosphere microbial communities from greenhouse at UC Davis, California, United States - 322HYB-C-3 | ecosystem: Host-associated > Plants > Roots > Rhizosphere > Soil | place...
CATGGAATACTCAGTGCGAGCAAGAGCAGCACCGCTTCTTCCAGGAAGTAAGCCATATCATCGAAGCAATCCGCCACGAGGTCGAGGAGCACACCGGCGCGACGTGGATCGAGCAGCCCGGCGACCCCGCCGGCCTCGTCGCTCGCACCGATGAGGAGATGACCTGGATCATCGGCCGCGTCGAAGCGCTGGCCGCGGATGAGCCGTTCCTGGGCTGGCAGCGCAATTCGATCTGGCTGCGCTTCGGCCACAAGAATTACCAGAAGGGTAGTAGCTTGATGGAAGTCGCCCGGCACTTCGGCCTGACGCCTTCACAGACCTTCGCCATCGGGGACAGCCACAACGACTTCGAGATGCTCAGCCCCGACGCTGCGGCGATGTTCGCCTGCCCGTCCAATGCCGTCCCTGAGATCCGCAAGCACGTCACCTCCCAAGGCGGCCATGCTTGCCTGCTCGACCACAGCGAAGGCTGCGTCGAAGCGCTGGAGCATTTCTTCGGCACCGCCAACTAGACCTTCCTCAAGTAGCGGAACGATTTCGTCGTTCCGGCTGGGTGCGGCCTAAATCGAGATTCGTAAGCAACGATCACCCCGCCTGCGACTGGTGGATCGCATAGCGGATCGCCAACAGCCGAATCGTCACCACGATTACCGTCGTCACTCCGAGCACCACCCGCTCCGGCCATCCCAGTTGATCCATCCCGAGCATCGCCAATCCGCCGATGATGCTCGCCGTCGCGTAAATCTCCTTTCGCAACACCAGCGGCACCTCGTTTCTCAAAACATCCCGCAGCAAGCCACCGAAGGTCGCGGTGATCACACCCAGCGCCAGACAAGACCACCAAGGCAGCCCCTTGCCCTCGGCGATGCGGATGCCAGTCACGGTGAAAAGCCCCAAGCCCAAGGCATCCATGATCGACACCACCCGCCGGATCTTCTTCCACCACGCCGATCCTAACAGCGCGATCACCACCGCCCCCATCGCCAGCACGAATGGCAGTGGATCCGTGAGTATTCTCGGCGGCACGTCACCGATAAGCACACTGCGCAACAGTCCCCCACCCGTTCCAGTGATCAAGCCGACCACCAACATGCCGAACCAATCCATCTCCTTCTCCCGCGCCGCGATCGCACCGGAGACGCAGAAGACCAAAGTGCCAAGGATTTCCCAGAGGTAGAGCACGGGGAAAGGAGTAGCGCGAAGAGCATCGGATGGCTCGCCGAAATGCGAGACGCTCCCGCATCCTCTTCCCCGGCCTTCCTCTCTCACTTTGCCTGAGCCCGGAACGACCCGGCCTCGACGCAGATTCAAACGCTCAATGCCCAATGGCAGCCCCTTGCCTTGAGCCTCCGCCATCAAACCGGCGAGCAACGCCAAATTCCTGCCAAAGCCGCGTCAAACCCTCCTTGCCGAAGGCCGGCCGGCTGCGTAGCTTGCCGCCATAATTCCACAAAGGTGCTTTGCCATGCGACCAGTCGCAAAACTTCGCGACCGGTCGGCGAATGAATGTTAGGCACATGAGTTCACACCTGTTGCATCCAATATGCCCACAATCGCCACTGACCTCTTGCAACAACACATCGAGACGCTTGTCGATGACGCAGCACGCTGGGAGACGCTAATCGCCGACGACATATTATGGGAGCTAGCCTACGCACCGTCGGTGGGCCATCCCGCGCGACTGTCCGGGCGAGACGAGGTCATGCGCCACGTTACGTGGTTTCGGGGCGCGGTTGACCGCTTCCGCTTCTTCAATCTCGCTATTCACCCGTTCGAGGATCCCACGGGTGCAGTCGGAGAGGTAGAGGCGGAGGGGATCATCAAATCTACCGGGCGCGTTTATCGACAGAATTATGTGGTTTTTCTCCGCGTGGCCGATGGAAAGATCGCATTCATCCGTGAGTATTTCGATCCTGTGCGCGCCGCAAAAGCGATGGGCCTTTCAATCGCCGACTAGCATCCATCAATCAAGCGCCTGGGGATGTCCGTCTAGATTATCCCCCGAACCTGTAGCCACGGGCGAGATTGCGGTACGTGTCCGTTTGCTCGGTGCACCACGTGGCGTCCTTGCAGAGTTCCTCCGTCAGGATCGCCGCAACGGCGGGCGCCGCTTCAATGCTGCCCCGTGCATCTAACAAAAGCGACCGGCTACGCCGCGCCAGAACGTCTTCCACCGTGCGGGCCATTTCCGCGCGAGCATGCCAGCGGACTTCGGCGACGGTGAGATCGAGCGCCGGATGCACGCGTGCAGTATCGCCCATGAACCGGATCGCTGTGGCATCGCTGCCATAGGGACGCAGATGGGATTCGGGGACCTCCTCGGTGGTGGCGCCATGCACTGGCAATTCCATCGTGCGGCACGCGACCTTCTCCAGACCCGCGACCTCCTCGGCGCGGTCGATCACATCCTCGGCCATCTTGCGATAGGTCGTCCATTTGCCGCCGGTGATGGTGATGAGCCCGCTGTCTCCGACGAGAATGGTGTGGTCACGGGACAGGTGGGCTGTGTTTCCATTCCCGCCCGCTTTCACCAAAGGCCGCAGCCCGGCGAAGACGCTCAGCACGTCCTGCGGCTTCGGATCCCGGCTGAGGTAGCGAGCCGCATGAGTCATGAGGAAATCGATTTCCTCCGGCAACGCGCGTGGCTCCAGCGACTTGTCGGAAAGCGGCGTATCAGTGGTCCCAAGCACCACCCGATCATGCCACGGCACGGCGAAGAGAACGCGGCCATCCGCCGTCTTCGGGATCATGATGGCGGAGTCGCCGGGCAGGAAATCCTTCGGCAGCATGAGATGGACGCCTTGGCTGACCGCGACAATGTCAGATGACGATGGCTCGTCGGCGCGACGCAATTCATCGACAAAGACGCCGGTCGCATTGATCACGGCACGAGCCCGAATGGTGAATGAGCGATCGCGCTCAAGATCGAGCGCCTCGATCCCCGCGACCTTGCCACCTTCCTTGATCAAGCAAACGCAGCGCACGTAGTTTGCCAACTTCGTCCCAAGTTCATCCGCGGTCATCGCGAGGTGAATGGCCAAGCGTGCGTCGTCGAACTGGCCGTCGTGGTAAATCACCCCTCCTGTTAGACCATCCGCCTCGATGGTCGGAATGCGTGCCAGCGTCTCCTCCTTCGAAAGATGGCTGCTCGGACCAAAGCCAAGCTTCCCGGCCAGAGCATCGTAGACCTTCATGCCGATCCCGTAGAAGGGTCCTTCCCACCAGTGATAGGTCGGGATCACGAAGGGCAGGTCCTTGACCAAGTGCGGCGCATTCCGCGCGAGACGACCGCGCTCGCGCAAGGCATCGAGAACGAGCAAAATATTTCCCTGCTTCAAGTAGCGCACGCCACCGTGCACGAGCTTGGTGGAACGCGAGGACGTGCCCTTGGCGAAGTCGGCTTGCTCCACCAAGGCCACACGATGGCCACGTGAAGCAGCATCCACCGCCGCCCCGAGCCCCGTCGCCCCGCCGCCGACGATGCAAAGGTCGAAGATCTCCGACTCCAGTGCGGCGAGGTGGTCGGAGCGGTTCATTAATTTTCAGCTCTCCCAATCCTTTGCCCGTTCCACGGCCTTGCGCCACCCGGCCATCAGGGGGGCCATGTCAGTGGACGGGCGTTGCGGGGAAAAGACGCGTTCAACCTCGTGGCAACTCTGGATTTCCTCGCGGTTCTTCCAGAAACCTGTGCCTAGACCGGCGAGGAATGCGGCTCCAGCAGCAGTGCTTTCAATGTCCTTCGGCCGCAGCACATCAACGCCTAACAAGTCCGCCTGGAACTGCATGAGCAGATCGCTGCGCACCGCGCCGCCATCGACGCGAAGTTCCTTCAGCTCGATGCTGCTATCGCGGACCATGCAGGCCGCGAGCTCAGCACTTTGAAAAGCGATGGCCTCCATTGCCGCCCGGCAAAAGTGCGCCCGGTTCGTGCCGCGGGTCATGCCAAAGGCGGCGCCTCTCGCATACGGATCCCAATGCGGAGCACCAAGGCCGGTGAATGCCGGCACGAGGTACATGCCACCACTATCCGGCACGCTCGCCGCAAGTTGATTCGCCTCTGCGGCGGACCGGACCAGCTGCAGTTCATCGCGCAGCCACTGAATGAGCGCGCCCCCGATGAAGACCGAGCCTTCGAGCGCATACTCGATCTTGCCACCGATCTGCCACGCCACCGTGGTGAGAAGATTGTTCCGCGAGACCACCGCCTCGTCGCCCGTGTTCATCAGCATGAAGCAGCCGGTTCCGTAGGTGTTCTTCGCCATGCCCGGCGAGAAGCAGCCTTGCCCGAAAAGCGCCGCATGCTGGTCACCCGCGATGCCCGCGATGGGGATTCCTTCGATCGACTCGCCGAAGATGCCGCTACTGTCCTTCACCTCCGGAAGCATGGAACGCGGGATGCCGAGGATACCCAGGAGCTCGTCGTCCCAAGCCCCTGTGTGGATGTTATAGAGTAGCGTGCGGGAAGCATTGGTCGCATCGGTGGCGTGGATCGTACGACCGCTGAGCCGCCACAGCAGCCAGGTATCCACCGTGCCAAACATCAGCTTGCCCGCATCCGCTTTCGCTCGCGCACCTTCGACATTGTCCAGAATCCAGCGAATCTTGGTGCCGGAGAAATAAGGATCGAGTCGCAGGCCGGTCTTGGCGGTGAAGAGGGATTCCACGCTCTCGGTCCTCAGCCGGGCACAGTCATCGGCGGTACGGCGGTCCTGCCAGACGATGGCGGGATAGACCGGCCGCCCGGTATCGCGCTCCCAGACCAAGGTCGTTTCGCGCTGATTGGTGATGCCGATGGCGGCGATGTCGTCGGGGACTAGGTCGGCCTTCCCGAGCGCCTCGACAGCGGTCGACCACTGGCTGGCCCAGATCGCCAGCGGATCGTGCTCCACCCAGCCAGGCCGCGGGTAGAGCTGGGGAAATTCGCGTTGGCCGACCGCCACCGGGTGGCCGGCGTGGTCGAAGACGACGGCGCGCGACGAGGTCGTCCCTTGGTCGAGCGCGAGAATGTGGGTTCGCGGCATGGGGGAAGGAGAAGAAGTCGGGTCACCCTAACACCGGATCGGAAAAAGTGCGAAGGATCTTCGGTGACTCATTCACCGGCCGTCTTTAGCCTGCGCCCAACGCTCCGACCGATGCCCCAAACCGTCACCCGTTTCGCCCCGAGCCCGACCGGCTGGCTGCACCTCGGCCACGCCTACGCGGCCAAGGTTGCCCACGATCTGGCGAACCGGGACGGCGGCCGCTTTCTGCTCCGCTTCGAGGACATCGACCACACCCGGGTGAGCCCGGAGTATTATGGCGCGATCGAAGACGATCTGCGCTGGCTGGGGCTGGACTGGGACGGCCTCGCGCTGAGGCAGTCCGAACGGACGGCTGCCTATGCCGAAGCGCTGGAAGAACTGCGGCAGATGGCAGTGGCGTATCCCTGCTTCTGCACCCGGCGGGAGATTGAAGAGGAAATCGCCCGCATGGTCAGCGCCCCGCACGGTCCGGAAGGAGCACTCTATCCCGGCACCTGCCGGCGGCTTCCGGAGGACGAGAGAAGCTCCCGCCTGGCTGCCGGCCAACAACCTGCGTGGCGGCTCGATGCCGGAAAAGCGGCGGAAATCACCGGCGGCCTTTCCTTCACCGATACCTGCCACGGCCGGATCCCCGTCGATCCCCGCCTGCTTGGCGACGTGGTCCTCGCCCGCAAGGACATCGGCACCTCCTACCATCTGGCCGTGGTAGTGGACGATGCCTTCCAGCAGGTGACCCATGTCACCCGCGGGGAGGACCTCCTGCCGTCCACCCACGTCCACCGGATGCTCCAGGCGTTGCTCGGATTTCCCGAGCCAGCCTACCTCCACCACGCCTTGGTCGTGGACGAGAATGGAGTGCGGCTTGCCAAGCGCCACGACGCCCTGTCGATCCGCGGCCTCCGCGAGTCCGGACTCACCCCGGCCGACCTGCTGGCCCGCTTGCCTTGATAGGCGGGAAATGCTAAATATCTCCCGTGGCCTACAACCTTCTCGGCGGATTTCTATTCAGCATCGTGGGGATGGGCGCGTGGCGTTACGGGAAGTCGCTCGATCGCTGGAAGCCGGTGGTGATCGGCCTGGCGCTCATGGTCTATCCCTATTTCACGCCGTGGGCTTGGTTGACGTGGTCGGTGGGCACCGCCCTGTGCGTCGTTCTGTATTTCCATCACGACTGCTGAGGCGGAGACAGAGGGAAACGCATTTCCTTCTGGCCTCAAGTCCCTGCCTTTTGAAGGCTAGCGGCCATGTCCGACATCCGCATCACGCTGCACACCGACAAGGGCGACATCGAAGGCACCATCTTCGCGTCGAAGGTGCCCATCACCTCCGCCAATTTCCTCAATCTCGCCAAGCGCGGCTACTATGATGGCGTGGCCTTCCACCGGGTGATCGCCAATTTCATGATCCAAGGCGGCGACCCGACCGGCACCGGCCGCGGCGGTCCGGGCTACCGCTTCGCCGATGAAATCGACCGCTCGCTGAAGCACGACAAGCCGGGCCTCTTCTCGATGGCTAACGCCGGCCCGAACACCAACGGCAGCCAATTCTTCATCACCCACCTCCCCACCCCGCACCTTGACGGCAAGCACGCGGTCTATGGCGAAGTCACCAAGGGCCAAGACGTGGTGAATGCCATCCGCCAAGGCGACAAGATCAAGTCCATTACCATCCACGACGACACCGCGGCGCTCTTCGAAAACCAGAAGGACAACGTGGAACATTGGAATTCGATCCTGGACGCCAAGTGAGACACGATTGAGAGTTTAGTTAGGTTTTCCGAACTATCTCCTGCCCCCGCTTCCGGAGCCCACCGCCCGGTCGCGGGGGCTTTCTGTTAGGCGAGGAATCGTTGATAAATCAATGGCCCGGAGGGCTCGAAGGGGAAAATTCGGACAACCTCAGCCGACTTACGTCTTCGCGTAGGATCGAGCCGGATCTCTTGATTTTCCGGCTCAGCGGCCGTTTTATGGGTCCGTCAGCTCCCCCGGCTGACGCTGTCACACCCCCCACCCCCCAAATGAAGTTTCCCCTGCCCCTCGGCGGCAGGTGCCTGATGGCCAGCATGCTTGCATGCTCGTCCCTGTCCGGCATCGCCTCTGCTGCCGACCTCGACATCCCTCGAGGGACCCTCGGCGTCGACCGTGACCTCGTCCGCGTCGGCATGAAGTCCCAGCTCACTTGGGAGATCGAATATCCCGCGCCGATCACGAGCGTGGTGGACCTCGTCCCGCCCAACATCATCAAGCCGAAGAAGGACATGAAGATGAAGGTCCGCGTGCTTGGGGCGTCGTTTCAGGAATCCGTCACTTCATTCCTTCCGGTCGAAGTCCAGTGGAGCAAGAACAGCGCCTCTTGGTCGCGGATCTACTACGGCCTCCAGACCAACGTGCAGCCCAGCGTTCCCGTGCTGCAAACAACCGTGAAGGCCGGTGACACCATCAACTTCGGCGGCCGCGGCTATCGGGATCGCGACTGGCTGCCGCTCTACAACACGGCGCAGAGCACCAAGAACCTGGTCATGCTGAAGAACGGCGACCGCGTTCCCTCCACCGTGCCAGCACTCAATGGCAGCTCCATCGAAAGCTTCCTCAAGCCCTACATGGATACCGTGACCAAGAACGTGAAGATCGGCGACCGCGACCTGATCCTGCTCATGGAGCTGGGCCAGACCAACACCTCCGCCTCCGGCTTCGACCTTCAGGACCTCGTTATCCTCGTCACCTTCGAATAACCTCCACTCCCAACCTCATCTCCCCCCGGATGAAAACCACCCTGATCCTGCTCGCGCTTGCCAGCGCATCCATCGCCGCGCCCACGATGACCGACCGCATCACGCCCGAGGAAATCGCGGCGCGTCAAAAGGCAGCCTCTCCGCTTACGGCGATCCCACAGCCGACCGCAGTGCCAGCAGAAGCCACGGTGGTTCGGCCGGGAGAACAGTCGCTGATCAAGCAATCCGATATCCTCAACGACGGCATCAATTGGACCATCGTTCCGAAGGGTGCCGTGCTTCATGTCCCGCCTGCGTTCGCCACGCGGGTGGGAGCCAGGCCCGTGGGAACCTTGCTCCCTTGGATCGAGTTCCTCACCGTCAACCGCAACTGGCTCTTCACCGAGGAAGTCACCTTCGACCTCGCCGCCGGCAAAAAGCCAATTCCGCCGAGCCGTCTCGACGCATGGCAGAAGGTGAACAAGGTCATCGTGGCCGTCCATCAAGGTGGCCCGATCTCCGTCCGCCCCCAGCCTGCCAATCCCGTTGCATCCACCCGATGAAAACGCTCCTTCTTTCCAGTCTTCTTCTCTGCTCGCAGGCATTCGCCGCGGGGGAAGGATACACCAACTTCATCCGCCAGACCCAGCAGGAGACTGGGGTGGTGTGGAACATGCCGGTCATCTCGAAAGGACAGTCCGCATCCTCAGGGATACTGGAGGGCAAGGGTTCACTCTTCCAGCTCTGGACCATCGAGACGGCCACCGCCAAGGACTACCTGCTCGATCAGAAGCTGGTCGGAGCCTACCTGCCCGCTGCCACCGTCACCGTGAAAACGGTGGATCCCTACACCAAGGTTCCCCGCACCCGCGCTGACCAGCCCTTCACCGTGACCTATCAGGTCTCTGGACTGCTTGCCGGAGCGAATCTTCCCGTGGCCTCCACCCGCGTGCTGCTGGAGCAATACACGAAGGCCTACACCACATTCGATCAGACCTCGATCCCGCTCACCACAGCGATCTCGGGCACCCCGTTCTCGAGCGCCTACATCACCAACAACGGCACCTCGACCCTGACCTTCCCGGTCACGAGCCTGAAGGCGGCCGACTCGTCGAAGCTCAAGGGAGAAGAACACTTCGTGATCCACGCGCTGAGCGACGGCACCATCACCCAAACCCAGATCGCCAGCGCCCTCGTGCAGGTCTGGCCGGTTACCTCCGGCGGCGTGCAGGGAATCACGGCCGGCCAGAAGATCCGCTTCAGCCTGCCGCCACTCACGGCCACCTATACCGATGTTTATCCGGGTGCCAGCGTCTGGCTCCAGATCTACAAGGGCACTCAAAAACTGGGCACGGAAGGTGTGCGTCTTCCCGGCTCGGATTGGACTAACACTTGGGACTACAGCAAAGGCAAAATCACCACGGTTTCCGACTACAGCTCCCTGGCAACCACCGATGGCGACTACACCATCGAAATGCTGACCCTCACCCCCTTCGGACTCGAGCGCCTCAGTTACGTTACCTTTTCCGTCGATCGCACCCTTCAGATCAATGCCCAGATGGGCGAGATCTCCCCATGATTTCAAAGAGGACTGTTCACCCTCTTCACCCAATCCCCCCGATGTAACCGGGCCGGCCGGCGGTGACGGAGGACACCCCACTCCCCCCAAGGTGTCCTTCTCATCGTCCGGCCGGTACCGCAGGTTTCAGCCCTGTTAGTTTTGACCGCGCTTCCTCCAACCCATACCCCCGATATGAAGTCCCCCCTGCTTCTAAGTGGTTTGTTCGTCCCCGTCGGCATGCTTGCGTGCGCGTCCCTGTCCGGCATCGCCTCCGCTGCCGACACCTCCACCGCCGAAATGGCAGTACCCCATGGCACCCTCACGGTCGACAGCGATTGGGTTCGCATCGGCATGAAGTCCCAACTCGCCTGGCAAATCGATTACCCCGCTCCGGTCACCAAGCTCGTCGACATTGTGCCGCCGGAGGTGATCAAGCCGAAGAAAGACCTCAAGATGAAGGTCCGCTTGCTCGGATCCTGGTTTCAACAGGCCAAATCCAACAACGGCCACGGCAACAACGCCGACGGCGTCGACTCATCCAACCCCGGCCAAGGCTCCGGCGGCCCGATCGGAGCCATCGACCTCTCCAATGGCCTGGACGACGAACTGAAGGGCCTCAAGGTGACCTATCTGCCAGTAGAGTTTCTCTGGAGCCTCGATGGCGCCGCCTGGATTCCCCTCTACAGCGGCACCCAGACGTCGGTGAATCCCTCCCAGGCCCTCCTTGAGACCACGGTGAAGGACGGAAGCGCGATCAACTTCGCAGGACGTGGCTGGCGCGATGGCGCATGGCTTCCCCTCTACAATACCGCAGTCAGCACCCCGAACCTGATCATCCTGAAGAACGGCGATCAGGTTCCATCGACCGTGCCTGCCCTGAATGTAGGAACCATCGCAAGCTTCCTCAATCCCTACATGGACTCCGTCAACAGGACGGTAAAGATCGGAGACCGCGATCTGATCATACTCATGGAGCTCGGGCAAACCAACACCTCCGATTCCGGATTCGATCTTCAGGACTTGGTGATTCTGGTGACCTTCGAATAGCCAGCCTCTCCTACATTCAGCCCTGCCAATCCGGCAGGGTTTCTGTTAGGATGCCGGAGATCCGTTTCCGCTCCGACTCCTTCAGCCAGTCGAAGGCAGGATCATCGCCTTCGAGCACGGCCTTCATTCTGGAGATCACGGCGGACTTCACCCGTGGCGGCAGATCGTGAAATGCCTGCGAATAGACCATGTAAGAGCAGCGGTTCTTGAAGATCCGGTCGTAGAGCTGGAAGTCAGCGAGTGACTCTCCGGCCTTCGTCCTCGGAAAGCGGGCTGCTAACATTTTCTGGAACGCCTCACCTCCTTCAACACCCTCGCCAGGGTCGGCCTCATCCTTGAAGAACAAGCACTCGGCGATCTTCTCCGCCGAACCATCCGCCACACGGCCCGCGCTGCCCGCATCCGGATCGCCTTGCGAATCGAGCGCGCGACTCAGGAAATACGCGCGGCGATACTGCATTGTAGCCGCCGTCATCAAGTTGTACATCCGGCACTGATGCTCGAGCACCATCAGCGCCACGATGTCGCTGGTCGCCTTGGGATACTTTGAGACGTCGATCAGGCCGGAGACATCGGCCAGATCACTCGTTCGCGGCGTTCCGTCGCCGTCTTCCTCGTAGGTGCGGTTTCCCAGATGCGGCAGCGAACTACGCCCCGTCACGTAGTAACCACCCCAGCGATCCTGCAAGGGCGTGTCGTGGTTCACGTGACTGGTTCCCATCGCCAGCAAGGGATGGCCATCCACATTCGGAAAAACCGAGCGCACCTGCAGGCCTGGCACGCCCTCAGTCCGGGTGGTGCCGTGACAGGACATGCAGTTGGAGAGATCCCGCTCGATCTTCAGCCCCTCGTTGGCACCCGCCTCAATGGTATAGAATACCGGACCCAGATCCGGATCGTGCACCACCGCCTCGATCACCCCACCCGGCACGTAGCCCACGTAGGCATTCTCGGAAAAAAACAGCGATCGCGGGTTCTTCGGATGGATCAGCGCATTCTGGTGGCTGGTCTTGGAAAACACCAGAATCTGCGACTCCTCCGGCACCCGCAGTTCGTGCAGCACGAATCTCAGCCGCTCCAAAGGCGTGCTCCCCTCCACCCGCCGCACACCGGATTCCAAGTCGGCAGCCAGCTTCGCCAACGAATCCTCCGGCTTCGCGTCGGAATACCGGATCGGCGGCAAATCCCAATAATCGGCCTCCGCCGGTGCGCTTTGCACCAGAGCCAGAAGCAGTAGAAAACGTCGCACGGCCCCAATTAACGAACTTTAATTCCGTTTTCTATCCCAAATCTCGCGCCCGCGGGACGGTAGCTTCGCACCCCTTCCCTTGACCCCGCCGCCCTGTCCCGCAAGTCTCCGCGCCGCCGCATGCTTTCTGTCCACAATCTCCGCGTCGAATATGGCGCCCGCGTCCTGTTCTCGGATCTTACCTTTTCGATCCTGCCGAAGGAGCGCATCGCCTTCGCCGGCCACAACGGCGCGGGCAAATCCACGCTGATGAAGGCGATCGCCGGAATCGTCGAAGTCTCCGGCGGCAAGGTGGTGGTCCCGCGCGGCACCCGCGTCGGCTACCTCCCGCAGGAAGGAATTCACGTGAAGGGCATCACGCTGTGGGACGAAACCATGAGCGCCTTCGGCGAAGCAATCGCCATGCAGGAGAAGATTGATCGCCTTTCCGCGGAACTGGAGAAGCTCGATCCCCGCTCGTCTCCTTACGGCGAACTTCTGGAAGAAATCGGCGAGCTGGAGCTGCGTCTCGATTCCGTCGATCCGGCTCGCATGAAGCCAAAGGTGGAATCCGTCCTCCAAGGCTTGGGCTTCTCGAAGTCCGACTTCGATCGCGACTGCGGCCACTTCTCCGGCGGCTGGCAGATGCGTATCGCCATGGCGAAGCTCTTCCTTCAGGAGCCCGAGGTCCTGCTGCTGGACGAACCGACGAACCACCTCGACATCGGCACTCAGCGCTGGGTGGAGCAGTATCTCTACGCCTACCCCGGCGCGATCATCCTGATCTCTCACGATTTGGCCCTGCTCGATGGACTATGCACCCGCACGCTCGCCTTCCACCACGGCCGTTGCGAGGAGTACGCTGGCAACTACTCCTACTATCAAACCGAGTCGGTACTTCGTAAGGAGATTCAGCTCAAGCGATACACCGCACAGCAGCGTGAAATCGCCGAGGTCCAGCGCTTCATCGATCGCTTCCGCGCCTCCGCAAATAAGGCGACGCTAGTCCAGTCCCGCATCAAGATGCTGGAGAAGATCGAACGCATTCCAGCACCGGAAGCCGAGGACGCGGTGATGAACTTCAAGTTCCCGCCGCCGCCAAACAGCGGTAACCTCACGGCAAAGCTCGAAAAGGTCTCGAAGGCTTACGGCTCACTGCAAGTTTTCAAGGGCTTCGACTTTGAAGTGAACCGCGGCGAGCGCATCGCCATCGTCGGCCCGAACGGCGCGGGCAAGTCTACCTTCTGCCGCATCATCACCGGCCAAGAGCAGCCAGACAGCGGCGAGCATACCTTCGGCATGCGCGTCGCCACCTCATTCTTCTCGCAAAACCACGCTGACGAACTCGATCCCACCAAGACGGTGCTCGAAACCGTCGAGGAAGCCGCATCCCGCGAATCCGCCCCGTATTGCCGGAATCTGTTAGGCTGCTTCCTCTTCCGCGGTGACGATGTCTTCAAGAAGGTCGGCGTGCTCTCCGGCGGTGAACGTTCGCGCGTCGCACTGACCCGCATGCTCGTGGCTCCGGCCAACTTCCTGATCCTCGACGAACCGACGAACCACCTCGACATGCAATCGCAGGAGGTGCTCCAACGCGCGCTCGCCGACTACGCCGGCACCGTGATGATCGTCTCTCACAACCGCGCCTTCATGGACCCCGTGGTTCACAAGACCCTCGAGTTCCGCCCCGGCGAAGACCCGCGCCTCTTCCAAGGCAACATCACTTACTACCTGGAAAAGACCGCTGACGAAAAAGCCGGCCCGAGCCTCTCCTCCCGGGTCGCCGCCGCCGAAACCAAACAGCCCGCCGCCGGCCAACCCGCGGCCACGCTTTCCCGCAAGGACCAAAAGCGCATCGAAGCCGAGCAACGCCAGCTCCGCAACCAGGTGCTCAAGCCGCTGGAAGAAGAACTCGTCGTGCTTGAAAAGCGCATCGCCGACCTCGAGACCGCGCAGGCCAATGCCACCGCGGACCTTTCCAAGCCGGAAGTCGTCGCCTCACCCGCGAAGTTCCGCCTCGTCAGCAACACCATCGAGCAAGTCACCACCAAGCTCGAAGCCTCGATCAGCCGTTGGGAAGCATTGACCGAAGAAATCGAGGCGGTGAAGGCGAAGCTGGTGTGACCATTCTTCAAGCCCCAAAGGGGCGCAATCCCTCAGCCCCGCCCAACGGGCGGGGTTTAGTTTAGCGTTACAAAAGACTCCGGAGGGCTGAAGGCCCGAACGATTGGGAGAAGATGGAATGGTCAGGAAGATCCCGCTCCCACGATATAAGCCCGCCGAAGAGGTAGCCGCAGAGTCACAGCCCTCAGGCGGTCCCGGCATTCCAGGTCCCCGTGCGTCACTCCATTCTGACATCAGTTTCCCGTTTCCCTCCCGCGTTCCCCATGCTTGTTTCCTAACAAGCGCATGAAACTGAAATTCTGCGGTGCCGCGGGCACCACCACCGGTTCTCAGCATTTGCTGGAGGTCAATGGCACCCGCATTCTGCTCGATTGCGGCCTCTACCAAGGCCACCGCGAGGACAGCTACGAGGTGAACTGCAAGTTCCCCCACTTCGATCCGAAGGAAATCGATCTCGTCATCCTCTCGCATGCCCACATCGACCACAGCGGCAACCT
>Ga0307408_100002136_pt1 | contig 14183 bp, 20 predicted proteins | sample 322Cmetagenome_FD_202116 | JGI IMG/M metagenome (GOLD analysis project Ga0307408, IMG submission 202116) | Maize rhizosphere microbial communities from greenhouse at UC Davis, California, United States - 322HYB-C-3 | ecosystem: Host-associated > Plants > Roots > Rhizosphere > Soil | place...
CCCCTGCCTTCTCCTCCGCCCTCAGTTCCGTCTCCGTCCGTACCGAAGCCTGGCGGTAGCACGGTGGCCCGCCCGGCACCGACGCCGGGGCCATCTGTCAGCTCGACGCCACCATCGCCGCCGCGTCCCGACTACCCGGCATCGCCCGCGACGCTCAAGTCTGAGGTCGAGCAGCGTTTGCGGGCCGCGAACTTACGGCTCGATGTCGCCGTCAATGCGGTCGGCGTCGTGACCCTCACCGGCGTCGTCCCGACAACGGCCCAAAAACGGCGCGCCATCGAGCTCGCGCGAGTTCCCGGTGTGACGGACGTTCGGTCCAATATCAATGCGGGAGACGAGTGGGGTGGCGCGGTGAAAGGTTCACGGCCATGACGCGGTATCCGGTGACGATCGTCGCTCTTGGTTTGGCGGGGTGCGCTTGGTTCTCGACATCGCCTTCGGAGGCGCCGAGACCGACCGCGCCTGCCGCGTCGGAACGGCTGGCCACGCCGCCGGCGGCGAGCAAGCCCGCCGTGTCATCGCCGCCGCCGGCGAGCAAGCCCGCCGTGTTATCGCCGCCGCCGGCGAGCAAGCCCGCCGCCTCATCGAGCGGCTGGGGCGTCGGGGAGTACCGGGTGAAGCAGGTGAAGGCCCGCGAGGATGCGGCCAGCGCGGCGCTCTACGCGCCGGACCAGGGCGTCGTGACGACGATCGAAAGTGTCTCGGCAGGGCCGAAGGAGCTACGGGCAGGAGAGGCACTCAATCTGCGAATGGAGTACACGGTGCTGGCGCCGCCCCAGACATCGGACGTCAAGGTTCGCGAGGTGCGCTCGATTTTCTTCAACAATCAGCATCTTGTCGACCTGGCGGCGAAGGAGCTGACGCTCCGGCAAGGGACCAACGAGATCCACGACACGCTGACGCTGCCTGGCAACGCGGCCGAAGGCTCCTATGCCGTGCTGATGTCGCTGCAAGTGATCGGCCCGAGCGGATGGCGGCAGGTGCGAGGCCAGGCGTCGTTCGTGGTCACGTCGCGCGGCACGCCGACAGCAGCGCAGCAGCCCACGACCGCCAAGCCGGCCGTCGCGGCACCGGCCGCGCCGCCGTCCGTCCCACGTCCGCCGACGTCCACCGTCGCCGTGCCGCCGCAGACCCCGTCGTTCATGTACGTTCAGATTTCGATGGCAAACATCCGCGAATTCGCCGGAGTCGGACACGCGATCCTTGGACGAATTTCGCGCGGCACCAAGGTCGACGTGCTCGAGACGCGGGGCCCCGACAACGATCGTTGGTTTCGCGTGCGCGCTCCCGGCGGGCAGGAGGGCTGGGTGGCGGCGTCGGCGCTGAGGCCGTGATGGGTCTCACCGTCAAGAACCTCGTGTGTCACGTGCGCCTGACGCTACCCACCGAGCCGGTGGAGGCTCGTTGGCGACCGCTGGACCTCGCGGTGCTGTCGCGAATGGCCGCGCTGCTGGGCGACGATCTCGACGACGTGCGTGTTCACACCGACGCTGAGGCGGCGGCCCGGGCCCGCGCGCTCGGCGCAGACGCCTTCATCCTCGGCCGTGACATCTACTTCGGTGGCGGTCAGTTCGATTCGCTGACGCGGCGTGGCCTGGGCCTGCTCGCGCACGAGCTCGCGCACCGCCGCCACGCGGAGGAAGGAACCGCGGAGGCCGACGCAGAGCGCGAGGCCCGCCGCGCCGAGCGAATGGCCGCGATGTCCGACGGACGTCCCGACGAGCCGACGTATCTCGAGCGCGAGGAAGCGGCCGAGCCCGCCGCCGCGGCGATGGAGCAGATGCGCGCTCAGGACGCGGAGAACGCGCGCCGCGTCGGGCCGACGGCGCCGAGCCCGGCCGACATCGAGGCGATTGTTACCGAGAAGGTGCAGGCGCTGATGCGCGCTGAGTTGATCGTCGAGCGCGAGCGGCGCGGCCTCAGACCGTCAGCCGGTCGTCTCCCACTTTAGCTCGAGCGCTCTCTGCCGGCCCTCGGACTCGAGCGCCCGCACGGCGCGCCGGAGCCGCGACCGGTCGAGCAGCCGGGTGTGCAACCCCTCGAGGAGTGTCTTGAGCAGCGTGTCGCCGACGAACCAGGTCGGTGGATGGTACTCGGCGCGAGGCCCGCCGCTGTCCGACGGAAACCCATACCGGCCCAGCACGGCCTCCAGCGTCGCGGCGAGCTGCGCCAAGCGTCCCCAGACCTCAGGAAAATCGCGGAGCTCCAGCGCGCCCGGGCCTTCCTCGATCTCGAGCAGCCACCGCGTCGGATCGGTCAACTCGGAGGCGATCGTGGCACCCACGCGATGCCCCTCCTCCTGCAGCTCCTGCTTCAGCCGGGACAGGATCTCGGGAGGGACAGCCTCGGCGAACGCGGGAGCGGCGAGGAATCGTGCCTTGGCTTCCCGGAGGAGATAAGCGGGGCAATCGTCCTGGAGCAGACGCGCGATGCGCGCGGTGTCCGCGCCGATCTGTTGCTCGCGGGCCGCGATTTCGGCATGCAGCCGCCGCATTTCTTCACCGATTTTCTGGCGCGCGTCCGCGGTCGCCATGCCCGTCACGTCTCCGTCGGAGGTTGATCGCGGTGGCGAGCTGTCAGCCACGCCATCACATAGTCGTTCATGCGCTGCTCCGTCCGCGCGTCCCGCGGCTCGAACCCGAACTCCTCCGCCAGCTCCTCGACGAGCTCGCCCCGGTAGATTTCATCGGCCGGCGGCAGTTGCAGGCGGATCGCTTCCCCGTCGGGATCGACCGTGACGTAGCGGAACGGCGGCGGCTCGTCCGCCACGGCTCAGTCGACCTCGAGGAAGCGAGAACGATCGCCCGGCGCCGCCGCCGGACGACTCGGCGGCGCGGGCGCGGATCGGACGCCGCGTTCGGGAGCGGGCCGATCGCGCACGATCGCCGGGTCGAGACGGACCATCTGGTCACCGACGACGACCGAGACGCGGTCACCCTCGACACGGAAGTGCTCGAGCTCCGGGAAACGGCGCCGCGCCTTGAGATCAGCGATGACGGCGGCAAACGTGCGACCGCCGGGCTCGAGCGCCGCGACGTCACGCTCCGGCGCGGCGATAGCCGTGCCCTCGATCACGTAGATCCTGACGAGCTCGGTGAGGAGCTCGACCAGCTCCGGGCGGTCCAGCCGGCGCAGCGCGTGCGCGATGTCCGCCCCGGCCCGCTCGCTCGGCGAGTCGCTGCTCACACGAGCTCGTCGGCGAGGCGTGCCCCGCTCATGTCGGCCCCGTCGAGTCTCACGTTGACGAGCGCGGCGCCGCGTAGGTCCGCGCCCCGGAGGTTGGCACCCTCGAAGTCGACGCTCAGCATGGTGGCGTTGGTGAAGTCGGCGCCCTCCAGGTTTGCATGGCGGAAGTTTACATCGATGAGGACGGCCGCGACCAAGCGAGCCCGAATGAGCGAGGCGTTGCCACGGCCGTCGTCGCTGAAGTCGACGCGGATCAACCGGGCGTCGCCGAGGTCGCTGCCGTAGAGATCGGTGTGCGGGAAGCTCGCCGCGAGGATGCGCGCGCCGCGCAAGCCGAGATTCATGAGCGAGCAGCGCTCGAAGCGCGCGTGCGACAACCTGGCGCCGCCGAGATCCGCCTCGTTGAGATCCGAGCCGACCACGCGAACGGTGTCGAGGCCGGCCCGTACGAGCGTGGCGGAGCGAAGACTCACCTCGTAGAGAATGGTGTCGACGAAGACGGTTTCGCTGAGATTCGCGCGGCGAAGATTCGTCGCCTTGAAGGTGGCGTGCGCGAAGCGCGCGGCGGGAAGCACAACGCCCTCCAGATTAACGCCGTCGAAGGCGTCGCCGTCGAAGTTGCGGGACGTGCCGTATCGAAGGACGACCTCGTTCCTCGAAGACGCCGTATAGGTGGTCATCCTGGCGGTCGCTCGTGCGCCGGCGATTTGCGCCTGGCCGGCTGATTATTCGGGACGGCGCACGTGGTGTCAAATGCTATCCCGGCGACCTCTCCGACTCATCGGCGCCCGCGGTGCCGCGCTGCGGTTTGACGCTTTTTCTCGGAGGCTTACGGCTGCCGAAGTCCTTGACATCTTGACTAGCGACCGCGTATGTTTTGGCGCCTCGCTTGGGAGGTCGCATGCGGCTATCGATCCTCGTCGACCCTGAAGGAACCGTGACCTTCCCGTCCCTGGGAAGCGCCTTAGTGAACGTCGCACGGGCACTCGATCCCGCGTTCCACCTCACCTGTGGGCCGGCGGTGCCCGCGGGTGCGCGGTATTTGAGCACCAAGCGAATCGCCGTCAACCTCTCGCGCGCCGCCTCGGCGTGCTCCGACGACGAGCTGTGGGCCGCCCACCGCGAGAGCCGGGACGCCGCACCCTCCGTCGAATGCACGACGTCGCGACTCGCCGTTAAGATCGAGTTGGCGACACGGCTGCTCCGCGCATGCCGGCTGTGTCCGTGGGACTGTGGCGTCGATCGACTCGCGGGGAAGGTCGGATTCTGCGGGCTCGGACGGGACGCGTTCTACAGTCAGGAGTTCCTGCACTTCGGCGAGGAGCCGGCCATCCGCCCCTCGCACACGATTTTCCTGACCGGGTGCAGCCTGCGCTGCGTGTACTGCATGACGGGTGCCACCGTCGTGCAGCCGAGTCAGGGATCACTCCTGGAGCCGGCCGACATGGCCGCGCGCATCGAACGGCGCGCGCGCGAGGGTAGTCGCAGCGTCAGCTTCGTAGGGGGCAATCCAGATCAGAACATTCTGCCCGTCCTCGAGACGCTTCGCGCGTGCACGACGGACCGGCCTATCGTCTGGAACAGCAACCTCTATGCGGCACCGATGGTCATGGATCTCCTCGACGGCGTGGTGGACGTGCATGTCGCTGACCTCAAGTACGGCGACGACAACTGCGCGCGTCGGGCGTCCGGCGTCCCGGAGTACTGGGACACGGTGACCGCCAATCTTCGCCGGGCGGCGGCGGACGCGCGCCTCATCGTTCGTCACCTGCTGCTGCCCGGCCATGGCGACTGCTGCACGGCTCCCGTGCTCCGGTGGCTGGCGCGCGAGCTGCCCGGTGTTCCCGTGAACCTCATGATGCACTATCGTCCGGACCATCTCGTCAAGGCCGACGGCACGACGCCGCTCGGACGTCGGCTCACGGTAGCGGAGGAGGAGGCGGCCCGCGGGCTCGCGGCGGCGCTCGGCGTTTCCCTGGTGGACCACACCGCCTTCGCGAACGCACGCGTCGCCTCATGACAGACGGCTCGCGGTCGGAGACGGAGATCGAGCATCTCATCCGGGCTCGATACCCGGTGATCTACGTCGTCTCATGGGAAGAGGCGCGGGTGGAGGAGGCCCTCGGCAGGATCGCGGAGCGCCGCGGCAAGAAGCTGATTCTCTGGAGCGTCACCGAGGGCATGGCCGGGGTGAAGTCAACGACGCCCGCCGAGTTGCGCGACCCACTGCGGGCGCTGGAATGGATCATGGACTCAAAGGAAGACGCGATCGTCATCATGCGCGACTTCCATCCGTTCCTCGGGGATCCGACGGTGGTCCGGCGACTTCGCGACCTCGGCCATCAGTTGAAGAAGACGTACAAGACGGTGGTCGTGCTCTCGCCGCTGCTGAAGGTTCCGCCAGAGCTCGAGAAGGAGATGAACGTCGTCCACTTCGAGATGCCGGGGGCGGAGGATCTGGAGCAGATCCTCGACAAGGTGATCCGCTCCGTTCCCCGAGACTCGGAGACGTGGACGACGGTCGACCGGCTCGCCTCCGCAGAGCGCGAGGCGGTGGTGGAAGCGGCGCTCGGCCTCACTGCGGAGGAGGCCGAGAACGCCTTCTCCAAGTGTCTGGTCAAGGCCCGCCGGTTCGACATCGACGTCATCCTTGCCGAGAAGGAGCAGATCATCCGGAAGTCGCGCGTGCTGGAGTTCCACCGCACGGGCGAGCAGTTCTCGGACATCGGCGGGCTCGACCAGCTCAAGGAGTGGCTGCGCAAGCGGCAGGCCGCGTTCACGCGGCAAGCGCGCGATTTCGGTCTGCCCGAGTCGAAAGGGATCCTCCTGATCGGGGTGCCGGGTTGCGGCAAGTCGCTCACGGCGAAAGCGGTCAGTGCGCTCTGGAAGCTGCCGCTTCTGCGTCTCGACATGGGCCGCGTGTTCGAAGGACTCGTGGGATCGTCCGAGGACAACGCGCGACAGGCCATCCGGATGGCCGAGGCGATCGCGCCGTCCATCCTCTGGATCGACGAGTTGGAGAAGGGCTTCGCGGGTACGCAGAGCAGCAATTTCTCCGACGCCGGCACCACGGCGCGCGTCTTTGGTACGTTCGTGACGTGGCTGCAGGAGAAGACGAGTCCCGTCTTCGTCATCAGCACGGCCAACAACATCTCGACGCTGCCGCCGGAGCTGCTCCGCAAGGGCCGCTTCGACGAAATCTTCTTTGTGGACTTGCCGAAGAAGAAGGAGCGAGAGGAGATCTTCGCGATCCATATCCGCAAGCGCCGGCGTGACCCGGCGGCGTTCGATCTGGAAAAGCTGGCGCTTGCCTCCGATGGCTTCAGCGGTTCGGAGATCGAGCAGGCAATCATCTCCGCGCTGTTCGATGCCTTCGATGAGCAGCGTAACCTGACGACCGACGGGATACTTCAGAGCCTCGCCGAGACGATCACGCTGTCCCAGACGATGGAGGAGGAGATCCACACCCTCCGCACTTGGGCCTCGGCACGGGCGCGGATGGCGTCCACGCCGCTGGCGAAGGAGCAGGAATCGGGACTCCGACGTCTGGAGATGTAGGAGGAGCTATGTCGCACTTCACCAAGGTCCAGACGAAGCTGAGCGACCTTGTCTGCTTGAGACAGGCCTTGGCGGACCTGGGCTACACGTCGGAAGAGGGCTCGGTGGAGGTCCGCGGATACCGGGGCGCGCGCGAGCGCGCCGACCTCGTTGTGCGGACGGGCAGCGCCTACGACGTCGGGTTCCGGAAGGCCGGTGACGTCTACGAGCTGGTGGCCGACTGGTGGGGCGTGGAGACAGGGACCGGTCTCACCCAGGAGCAGTTCGTGCAGCGGCTGACACAGCGTTACGCCTACCACAAGGTGCTCACCGAGGTGCGCAAGCAGGGATTCACGGTGGCGACGGAGGAAACCCAGGGCGACCAGACCATCAAGGTCGTGGTGAGGAAGTGGTCGTGAAGCGGGAGATCGTCATCCAAATCGCGGCCGACGGCAGCATCGCCCTCGAGGTGAAGGGGGTGGCGGGGCCCGACTGCGTCGAGTTCACCAAGGCGCTGGAAGAAGCGCTGGGCGAGGTTATCCAGCGCGAGCGAACCCCGGACTTCTACCAGCAAACGCCACGCGGGGAGATCACCACGCGGCAGGGCGAGTAGAGGTGCGGGGACATGGCGAATGATCGGGTGGTGTGGGACGTGGCGGTGACGCTCCAGGAGCTCTTCCGGAGTGAGGTGGCCCTGCCCGATGGCAGTCCGGTGCGGTTTGCCGTCGACGTTCCGGGCGCGCCGGCTGATGACGAGCGCCCCCTCGTCTACGTCTGCCTGTCAGAGGTGGAGGAGAACGCCCCGGCCCGGCGTATGGAGAAGACCCTGGTGGCGAGCGTGGAGCAGGACGGAGATCTGCATGAGTACTACCGGTTCCCTTCCTTGCCGCTCTTCCTGCGCTTCGTCGTGACGTGCGCGGGACGGACCACCGAAGAAGAGCACCGAATCCTCGGCCAGGTGCTGCGCATCATCCACGACCATCCCGTGCTGCAGGGCGAGGTTGTGAAGGGTGATTCCGTGCCCCCCGACGAGAAGATCCATCTTGCCGTACGATCCTTGGGGTGCATCGAGAAGCAGAGTCGGTTCTGGCAGGCAGTGGGGCAGCGCTTCCGGCCGTCCGTGGTCTGTCAGGTGACGGTGAATGTCGACTCCGAGCGTCGTGACGCAGTGGTCCGCGTGAAGGAACGGGTGGTGGAGGTCAAACGCAACGTGACGAGTTCGTAAGAGGAGGTCAGCGATGGCAGAGTATCTGTCCCCCGGCGTTTACGTCGAGGAGGTCGACCGCGGAACGAAGCCGATCGAGAGCGTGGGGACCAGCACGCTCGGTATCCTCGGGGTCGCCCGCAAGGGGCCGCGCAACGAGGCGACGCTCATCACGAACTGGAGTCAGTTCACGCGGGTGTTCGGAGAGTTTGGAGACAGCCCCCACCTTGCCCATGCCGTGTACGGCTTCTTCCTGAACGGCGGGTCCCGCTGCTTCGTGGTGAACGTCGCGCCGGAGAACGCGGAGACCTCCGGCGACAACGACGCCTGGTTCGTCGGCTCCGACAACGGTCCCGGGACCCGCACCGGGCTCATGGCCCTCGAGGAGGTGGACGAGGTCGCCGTTGTATGCGCGCCCGGACAGACGAGCCCCGCGGTGCAGGACGCCCTCCTTAGTCACTGCGAGCGACTGAAGGACCGCTTCGCCATCCTCGACTCGCCCGAGCTCATCGATCGCGGCGGCGTCGACCGACTCCCCAAGCCGCGCGACTCCAAGTACGGCGCGTACTACTTCCCCTGGCTGCAGGTGTACGACCCGGTGAAGAAGGAGAACGTCTTCGTGCCGCCGAGCGGCCACATGGCCGGGGTCTACGCGCGCAGCGACACCGAGCGCGGCGTGCACAAGGCGCCCGCGAATGAGATCGTGCGCGGAGCCCTGGGCCTGAAGTATTCGATCACGAAGGGTGAGCACGACATCCTGAATCCCAAGGGCGTCAACGTCATCCGCGACTTCAGCAAGCGTGGTCGCGGCATTCGCGTGTGGGGCGCGCGGACGGTGAGTAGCGATCCGTCGTGGCGGTACGTGAACGTCCGGCGGCTCTTCGTCATGGTCGAGGAGTCCATCGACATCGGGACCCAGTGGGTGGTGTTCGAGCCCAACGACGAGAAGCTCTGGAAGCGGATCGAGCGAAACGTCACCGCCTATTTGCGCCGGGTCTGGCTCGATGGGGCGCTCTTCGGCCGCACGCCTGAGGAGGCGTTCTACGTGAAGTGCGATGCCGAGACGAACCCGCCCGAGGTCCGCGACGTCGGGCAGTGCATCATCGAGATCGGCCTGGCCCCCGTGAAGCCGGCTGAGTTTGTGATTTTCCGTATCGGCCAGTGGCAGGGCGGTTCTGACACGAGCGAATAACCGGCTGCGCCGCCCCACGCGGCCGCCCTTCGGAGGAGACGGGTATGGCACTGCGCTTCGAGGTCGAAGTAGAAGGCCGGAAGTCGAACTTCGCCGAGTGCGACGTCCCCAAGACCACCATCACGCCGATTCAGTATCGAGAGGCCACCGGGACGCTCGATACGCTGGCCCGGCCCGGGACGCACTCGAACGAGCCGTTCACGCTCACCCGCAACGTCGTCAGCAAGGACGCCTTCTGGGACTGGCGAAAGGCCATCATGGACGGCGTCAACACTGGGAACGCGTCCAGCTATAAGAAGAGTGGCAGCGTCACGCAGTACGACCACGACGGGACGTCGGTCATCGCCCGCTGGAATTTTAAGGACGCTTTCATCAGCGAGTGGAAGATCGATCCCGACCTGGACGGGAGTGGCAACGAGATCCTGAAGGAGCGGATCACGATGGTGGCCGACGTGATCGAGAAGGCCGAGTAAGGAGACCTGCGATGGCCGACGACGAGAGGCCGTACACGAACAACAAGTTCCGGCTGGAGCTCGAGGGGCAGGAGCTGAAGTACGTCAAGCGGGTGACGGGGATGGACTCCAAGACCGACGTCAAAGAGCTGCGGGTCGGCAACAAGCCCGTGGAGTACCGTCCCGGGAAGACGACCTATGCGGACGTCTCCATCGAGCGCTTCATCGTGGACAAGGATCAGACACTCAAAAAATGGTGGGACGAATACCGCGAAGGCAAGACGAAGGTCACCCGCAAGTCGGGCAGCATCATCGTTCTGAAGGACGACTATAGCGACGGGCTGCGGCTGAACTTCGAGGGCGCGCTGCCCAAGGATTACAACTCGGGCAACCGCAGCGCCATGCAGGACGAGTACCCGACCGAGACGTTGGTCCTGCAGATCGAGAAGTTGATCAAGGCCTGACGTGGGCCTGCGGTTCGAGATCGAGGTAGGGGGAATCACCGAGGGCTTCGAGGGCGCGGACATCCCCCGGACGACGGTCACCCCGGCCAAGTATCCGCACGGGTCCGGCAAGAATCCGAACGCGTATGCGCGGCCGGGGAACCAGACGAACGAGCCGTTCCGCTTCAGCCGGAACTTCATCGGCAGCGACCCCCTGTGGGATTGGCGCAAGAAGATCGCGAACGGCATCAAGGCCGGGAACAACGACTTCAAGAAGACGGGCCATCTCATCCAGTACGACCATGACGGCCGAACTGCGCTCGCGGAGTGGGACTTCGAGGGGGCGTGGATCACCGAGTGGAACATCGATCCCGATCTCGATGCCGCCGGCAATGAGATCCTCAAGGAGCAGATCGTCCTGGTGGCCGATGTGATCGTGCAGAAGGAAGGGGGCGCGGAGGACGGAGCCCCACCCGCGAAGACACTCCGTTCACCAACAACAAGTTTCGAGTGGATGTCGAGGGGCGGGGCATCGAGGGGCTCAAGCGCGTGTCCGGGCTGGACTCCAAGACCGAGGTGGTCAAGGTGCGAGCGGGGGCGCGCACGAAGTCGACCGCTCAGAATCCCATGGTGTTCCGTCCGGGCAAGACGACCTACACCGATCTGACCCTCGAGCGATACATGGTGGACAAGAAGCCAGTGTTCCGTGAGTGGTGGGACCTTTACCGGCAAGGAAAGATGAAGCCGCGCTCTGGCAGCGTCTACATCCTGAACGACGACTTCTCTGACGGTCCCCAGCTCGACTTTTTCGAGGCGCTGCCGAAGGAGTACAACGCGGGCAGTCGGGCGTCCCTCAAGGACGATTATCCCACCGAGACGCTCGTGCTCCAGATCCAGCAGTTGATCAAGAAGAGGTAAGGGGAAAGGATCGGGCGATGTCATGACGCTGCAGACGGAGTTCGAGTTCACGCTTCCGCGGGGCTATGTCGACGAGAAGGGCACGCTGCACCGCAAGGGCATCATGCGCTTGGCCACCGCCAAGGACGAGATCCTGCCCCTGCAGGACCCGCGGCTCCAGAAGAACCGCGCGTACCTGATCGTGCTCCTTCTCGCCCGCGTGGTCACGCGCCTGGGCGATATTAAGGAGATCGACACCGGCATCATCGAGAATCTGTTCTCGGCCGATCTGGCGTACCTTCAGGAGTTCTACCGCAAGGTGAACGAGGACGGGAACAGCACGCTGAAGGCGGTGTGCCCGGAGTGTAAGCACGAGTTCGGCGTGGATTTTTCCGTGGGGACGGCGTGAGTACCTACCCGGTGGACACGATGTTCCAGGAGATGGCTTTCATCGCCTATCACTTCCACTGGGCGAAGGATGAGCTCCTCGACATGCCGCACGGCGAGCGCCACCGGTGGGTCAAGGAGATCTCCGACGTGAACCGGCGGATCAACGAGGGTCGAGGGCGCTAGTGGCCTCGTACCGGTCGCCCGGCGTCTACCTGAAGGAGGCGGCGGAACGTCGGTTCGCAGCCGTCGACGCCGTCCCCATGAGCGTGACCGCGTTCCTCGGGATTGCCCAGCGCGGCCCGGTGTACGTTCCTCGGCGCCTTACGAGCTTCTCGGAGTTCCGCGAGATCTACGGCGCCTCCCTGCCGTACGCGTTCTTAGCGGAGTCGGTGTCTGGATTCTTCGCCAATGGCGGTCGCGAGTGCTACGTCACCCGCATTGCGCACGTTGCCGACGGTGACCCGGAGAGTGCGCGCGCCGCCAGCGTGGTCACGCTTACGGCGGGCGGCGAGGAGTTCCTGGCCATCACCGCGGCGAGTGAGGGGACGTGGGGCGACCGGATCAAGGTGGAGATCGCCGAGGCGCGGTACCCCACCTCATCGCTCGCCATCGGCGACGTTCCCGTCGGAGCGACCGCGGTCCGGGTGAAGTCGACGTACGGGTTCGGGCTTGGGGACGTGGTGGAGATCGCCGACCGCGAGGTGGCCGAGCACGTCGTGCTCACCGCCGTCGCCGGGGACGAGCTGCGCTGGTTGCCGCCCGCGCGTGCCCGCTTCGACGCAACGGGCCCCACCCGGCTCACCGCCCGCGAGTTCCGCCTCGTCCTTTCGTTCGAATCCACCATCGAGGAGTTCGACCACCTCAGCACCGATCCGCGCAGCGACAAGTACGTGGTAAACGTCGTGAACGCGCGATCGCGGCTTGTCCGGGCGGTCGATCGCCGACCGCACCCGGAGCTGGCGGACGGCCCCGCGCCGACGGAGGTCACGCTGAGCGGTGGGCACGAGGGGCTGGGGCGCCTCACCGGCGACGACTTCGTGGGGTTCAGCGAGGGCCCGGGAGCGCGCCGCGGGCTCGGCGCTCTCGAGGAAATCGACGACATCGGGCTGGTGGCGGTGCCCGATCTCATGGCGGCCCCGCAGCTCAGCTCAGGCTTCGGGCCGGCCGAGATCCGCGCTGTCCAGGCAGCGATGGTGGGGGCCTGCGAGCGTCGCAAGGACCGCTTCGCCATCCTGGACGCTCCCTGCACGTGCGACACCGAAGAGATCCGCGAGTGGCGTCGCGGTGTCGACACCAAGTACGCGGCACTCTATCATCCCTGGCTCCGCGTGACTGGTGCCGGCGGCCGTGGCGGCGTCCGCACGATCCCTCCGAGCGGGCACGTGGCCGGCGTCTACGCGCGCTGTGACCGCGAGCGCGGCATCCACAAGGCGCCCGCCAACGAGCTTCTCGAGGAGGTGGTGGGGCTCGACCGCACGCTCTCGCTCGAGCTGCAAGGACTCCTCACTCACGAGCACGTGAATTGTCTACGCGCGTTTCCTGGCCGCGGTATCCGCGTCTGGGGGGCGCGCACGCTCAGCAGTGACGAGGCGTGGCGCTACGTCAACGTTCGGCGGCTCGTGACGATGATCGAGAGGTCCATCGAGGAGGGGACTCAGTGGGCGGTCTTCGAGGACAACACACCAGAGCTATGGAAGCAGGTGATCCGCTCGATCTCGGGATTCCTGCGGGAGCTGACGCGGCGCGGATTCCTCGTCGGCGAGACCGACGAGGAGGCGTTCTACGTGAAGTGCGACGAGGAGACTAATCCGCCCGAGGTGGTCGATGCCGGCCAACTGGTGTGCGAGATAGGGGTGGCCCCCGTCCGCCCCGCGGAGTTCATCGTGTTCCGGATCGGCCAGCGCACCGAGGATCCGATCCTCGAGTGACGGAGTGATCGATGGCGAAGGACATGGACAGCACGGTCGGTGTCTTCCGGTTCATGGTGGAGCTGGATGGCGCCTCTGCCGGGTTCTTCAAGGAATGCAACCTGGCCGGCTGGGAGACCGAGGTCATCGAGTACCGGGAAGGCGGGGACAACAAGAGCGTGCGCAAGCTCCTCGGAGTCACGCGCTATCCGAACATCGTCCTCAAGCGAGGCGTGCTCTTCTCGGGCGACCTCTGGGACTGGGCGCTGGATATCGCCAGCGGCAAGGTGTCGACGAAGACGCGACGGCGGGGCGCCGTGGTGATGTGCGGCGATGATGGCGGCGAGGTCATGCGGTTCAGCTTCGAGCGCGCATGGCCGTGCCGGTGGGAGGGGCCCGTCCTGAAGGCCGAGCAGAGCGAGATCGCTATCGAGGTGCTCGAGCTGGCGCATGAAGGGATCACCAAGCGCGATCTGACGGCGCGGTAGGCGATGGAGACGGTGTGATGGCTGAGCGAGCGCGACGCACGTGGGGGGCACGGGTCGACGCTGTGCGCCGTGTGCTACGGCGCCTGCGGGCGGCACGCGGTCAGGCGGCACCCGCGGCGAGCCCTCGCACCCCACGGCAGACCGCCGGGACAGAACCCAGCCTCCGGGCGCTCTTTCTCGAGCTTCAGCGGACAGCGCGCCCCCTCCTCGCCGAGGCGGCCGCGGTTTCGCCGCGCCGCGTCCGGCTCGAGCCCGATCTGCCCCAGCCGGCGATGCTGCACCTGCACCAGGGGGATGGCGACGGTCGTGGTCGATGGTCCATGTCGTTCAGCCCGGCCGCGCTGTCGCGGCGAGGCCCCGCTAAGACGCGCGCGCTCGCCGACAGCCTGCGGCGTCAGCTCGCCCGCGAGAGAGCGCCGATCTCCACTGATCGCGCGGCGCCCCCGCCCGACCTGCTCGCGTTGCTCGAGGCGCGCTTCGACTGGTC
>Ga0307408_100002138_pt1 | contig 14167 bp, 10 predicted proteins | sample 322Cmetagenome_FD_202116 | JGI IMG/M metagenome (GOLD analysis project Ga0307408, IMG submission 202116) | Maize rhizosphere microbial communities from greenhouse at UC Davis, California, United States - 322HYB-C-3 | ecosystem: Host-associated > Plants > Roots > Rhizosphere > Soil | place...
ATCCTTGCCGTAGATCTCGTGGTAATGGTGCTGGCGCAGGAATTTGTCCTTGCCGGCAAAGCTGGATGCGGCACCGCCCATGAACACATTGCGGTAGCCGCGCTGGGCCAGCAGGTCGCTCAGGCACACTGCCTTGCCGAGGAAAGATTCCATCATCTGGCCCTGGGTATTGCCGTCAAAAATAGACACCTTCTCCAGCGGCACGGCGCATTGGGTGGCCACCATTGCAGCAATGGTCCAGCTGGTGCCGGGCGCCTGCTCGTAGGCGGGGAAGCTGGCGCCATGCAGCGCGGTCAACGGCTCCAGCAGGTCGCGTCCAAATGCCTTGCGGTCTGAGTAGCCCGTCTCCAGGCTCTCCACGTAAATCAGCACCAGGTTTTTCGCCTGCCGCTCGTGCAGCGCAACCGAAGCAGGCGGCACGTAGTTCGCGCCGAAATAGTCCGGCCCGAAGTTCGCCTCGAAGTATTTGATCGCCGATACGTCCCACAGCCAGAAGCCAATGGCGGCAGCCAACAGGAATGGCGGCAGCAACGCCCGCAAGCGGGCCATCTTGCCGGCCAGGCGGCGTTCCGTCCAGCCAAGCAGTACGAAGAACAATATCGGCGCAAGCACGCACCAGCGCACGAAGCGCCTGGTGAATACGGGGTCGGACGTCCTGGCGATATCGAGGCCGAAGTTCAGGTGGTAGGCGATCTGGTGGATATCGACCGGTCCGAAATACCGGTGGATCCAGTAGCTCAGGCAGAACAGGAAAATGGCCGCCAGCGACAGCGCGCCGCGAACCAGGCGCGCGCGCCGGAAAGTAGAAAATGAAATGGGCATCGGGATAGTTCAATATCGTCGATGCCCATGGTCGCAGGCCGGTGTAACAGCCGCGTATCCAGAACGCGGCTTTTTGTATCGCAGTTTTACGCTCTTGTAAGAATTCTCCTCAACTGTAAATCGAGGTTAAGAAGGGTTAAAGCGCGTAGTTCAAACGTGCGTAGACAAAGCGTCCGGAGCGTCCGAATGGCGAGTAATTGGAATACGGCGCATTGCCGGTACCGTTCAGCAGGGCCGGATACGGATCCGGATACTGGTCGAACAGGTTCTCCGCACCCACCGCTGCAGTCAGGCGCTGCGTGATCTTGTAGCGCCCTTCCACGTCAACCAGCGTCTTCGGCGTCATCCAGTGATCGCGCCCCGGATTCGCGTCCGGCTGCAGCACCTTGCCGTAGCGCGTGGCGCGGAAGGTACCGCTCCAGTTGCCCAGCGTATGGTTCACGCTGGCCGTAAACTTGGTCTGCGGCGTACCATGCTCGAACGTCAGCACATTGACGCGGTCAAACAACGGCGGCGCAGGATTCAGCGCAGCCAGCTGCGCGGTCACCGGCACCTTGGTCACTTCGGTCTTGGTGTAATTGCCCGCCAGCGTGAAGTCGAACTTGCCCACGTTGCCGGCATTCCACGGATAGTTGGCCACCACGTCCACGCCGCGCGTCGTGGTATTCACGCCGTTGATGAAGAAGCGCCCGCCACCGATACCGATGAAGCCCAGCGACGTCAGATAGTCGCGCACATTGGTTTGCAGCAGGTTCTCGGACAATACGATGCGGTCGCGGATCTTGATCTGGAACGCATCCACCGTCAGGCTGGCCTTGCCCATCTTGCCCACGGCGCCGAGAGAGAAGTTGGTCGACTTCTCGGCATCGAGCGGCTTGGCGCCCAGTGCCACCGCAGCCGGATCGCTCGGCTTGAAGGTGGTGATGTCGAACGGGATACCGCCAACGAAGTTGGTGGCCGTGGAAGTAAAGAACTGCTGCTGCGGCGACGGCGCACGGAAGCCGTTCTGCGCAGAGCCGCGCAGCGCAAACGACGGCGAGAAGTTGTAGCGGGCCGCCAGCTTGCCCGACCAGTTGTTGCCGAAGTCGGAGTAATGCTCGCCGCGTATTGCGGCCGATGCCAGCAGGTTCTGCGTCACGTTCGCTTCCACGTCGACATAGGCCGAATAGGCCTTGCGGTTGGCATCCGATTCATCGCTCGGACGGAAGCCCGGGAACACCTGCGAGCCGGACGCCGTCGGCTGGCCGTTTGGCAGCAGCACTCCGCCATTGCGCCAGGAGTCAGGCTCGCCGGCGTGCAGCGAGTAGCCCTCGCGGCGCGCTTCCACGCCCACTGCCACGTTGAGCGGCGAGGACAGGCCTACTTCGTACTGGCGCACGCCCGACAGGTTAAAGGTAAGCTGGTCGTACTTGAAGCCGCCCGCATCGAAGACAGTCTTGGAGGACGGGCCAAGGGAACGATTCAGCGTGTTCTCGATGGTGAAATCCATCCGGTTGTCGCCGTAGGTGATGGAGCTGTCCATCTCCCAGTCCCCGGCAGTCCAGGTGGCGCCGAAGGCGGCGCTGAAATCGGACACTGCCGGGGCAATGACCGGCAGGAAGCCATCCGGATAAATCTGGATCGTATTGTTATCCTGCAGCGCGCGGCGGAAGAAGCCGCCCGAACGTGCATCGCGGTCCTGGTAGCTGGTCCAGCCATACAGCTTGACGCCGCCGGCCAGGTTGTAACCGGCATTGGCGAAGAAAGTGCTCTGCGTCAGCTCAGGCTCGCCGTACCAGGCGTTGAAGCGGTTGAAGTTCGCTTCGCGCGGGTCGAAGGCGCCGTTCACCAGCGGATATTGCTGGCGCACGTCCCAGCCCGAACGCTCGGTATGGTCCTGGCGCTTGCGTTCCAGCGCGAGGGTCAGGAAGCCGTTTTCGCCCAGCTCCATGCCCTTCCACAGGCTGATATTGAGCGTGTTGCCGTCCTTGCGCTCGCGCGAATCCTGCACGCCCCAGGTGGCGCCGGCAGGCGGCGTGCCGGGGTTGAAGTTGTACTCGGTGTCGCGGCGGCCATAGCTCACGCTGGCCTCGCCGCCGGTGCGGTCGGTACGCAGGCGCACGTTGATCACGCCGGCAATCGCGTCGGAACCGTATTGTGCCGAGGCGCCGTCACGCAGCACCTCAATGGTCTTCACGATGCCGGCCGGGATGGTGTTCATGTCCACCGCCGCCGAACCGCGGCCGATGGTACCGTTCAGGTTCACCAGCGAAGACGTGTGGCGGCGCTTTGAGTTGACCAGCACCAGGGTCTGGTCAGGCGCCAGGCCGCGCAGCGTGGCCGGGCGGATGGTGTCGGTGCCGTCGGCCAGGCCGGGGCGCGGGAAGTTCAATGAAGGCAGCGCCACGGACAACGCTTGCGTAACTTCCGGAACACCGGCGTTCTTGATGCTGTCGGCGCTGATGACATCCACCGGTGCGGTGGTATCGAGCACCGTGCGGTTCGAGACCCGGGTACCGGTCACCACCACGGTAGCGGTGTCGCCGGCAGGCGCTTCCTGCGCCCATGCGGCATTTGTGAAAAGTGATGCGATTGCGATTGCGAGAACCTGTTTTCTTGGTGCCATAGCTACCCCTTGTAGTTAAACCAGTTTCACTCCCCGGCTTATCTTTGAGGTAACTGTAAGCAACTGTCAATTAAGGTTCTCGCGGATACAACACTTTCAAGTTGTTTTACGTGTTTGTACGTAGCTTCTGCCGCACAAATTCGATGTGATTGCGCAAGCCATAGAACTCATCGGCAAAAGACAGCGGCACGGTCAGGCGGTTCACCCGTTCCTCAATCTGGTCCAGGCGATGCAGCAGTTCATCGCGCGGTTTGCCTTCATCGACACCCTGCTCCACCGAGCGCAGTTGCCCGTACCAGCGGTAGACACGCGAGCGGATTCGCCATACATACAGCGGCGGCACCACTTTCGACAGCGGCAGGATCAGGGCGCCAGTTGCCAACACCACCACCCACAGGCGGTCGAACAGGTTGGCCAGCCAGAATGCCATATAGCGCTGCAGGAACGGCGGGCCGTCCTTGTAGAACTTGGCCGCTTCGCGCGCCACCGGGATCTCGGTATAGCGCGGCGAAGGGAACTGGCCCTGCTGCTGGAACCAGCCCGCCCCGCTGTGGATGCTGCTGGCAGCCTGTACGAACAGGTCGATCAGGGCCGGGTGCAGGTCTTCGCGCGCCACCAGGGTGGCGGTTGGTGCGATCAGGTGATAGTCGCGGGCCGGCAGGTCGCGGCCCAGGTCGACGATACCGCGCGGCAGGGTAACGTGGGTCAGGAATGGCAGCCGGCGCGCGTAGGCTTCGGCCTGGGTGAAGTTGAACAGCTTGATCCCGGGCGTCATCAGCAGCATCTGGATCAGCGGGTCGTCCGGCGCCGCGGCAAATACCAGGGCGTCGATGCGGCCTTCCAGCAATTCCACCGTGGCGGGCGTGTTTTCCAGGTCGCTGGCGATGATGTCGCCGTTGTGGACGCCGTTAATCTGCAGCACCTGGCGGAACAGGCGCGGCACGCCGCTGCCTTCGGGGCCGAGGTTGACCTTCAGGCCTTTGAGGTGGGTCAGGCTGTTGACGGCTTTCTTCTCGCGCATGAAGAGCCACACCGGTTCTGTGAACAGGCTGCCCAGCGAGACCAGGCCGGTGCGTTCGGCTTCGGCTTCATTGGTGGAGCCGCTTTGCACGAAGGCGATGTCGGTGTCGCCTTTGTTCAGGCGTTGCAGGTTTTCCTGCGAGCCCTGGCTTTGCTGCAGGACGACCTTGATGCCGTGCTTGGCCATTGCTTGCGCATAGCGCTTGCCGATGTTTTCGTAGGCGCTGTTTTCCTGGCCGGTGGAGAGCTTGACCACGCGCGGCGGGGTGGGGTCGATGATCCAGTAGGCCAGCGCGCAGGCGCCGGCGATCAGGAGGACGGTGGGGGCGAACGAGACCAGCAGGTCGCGCAGGCTGAAGTTGGTGAACTTGGTGATGAGTTTCATTCGCGCATTTTAAACCGGTAACCCGGTGTCTGACCCGCAGGGTCAGACACCGTCAGTGCGGCGGCCGCTGACGGGGTTTGAGGCTTTTGACTTTCGACGAAGATCAACGGCGCACAACCGAAACCCTCGGCCTGGAGACCGTACAGGGTTTAGCGCGCGCCGCAGGCGCGCAAGGGCGCAGCAGGAACGGCAGCGGAAGTTGCCGCCACCAGGGCAGCGGTGGCAACCGGCTGCACGCCGCCCGGCGCGCCAGCCGCCATCGCGGTGACCACCGGCGCTGCCTTCTGCGCGTTCGGCTCGATCAGCGGCATCAGCGAAGGCGCCAACACCGTCAGCAGCTGCACCGGCAGCGCCGAGGTGAAGTCATAGTTCTTCGACTCCGGCCCATGCACATACGCCGTCATCGAGCCGAAGAAGCGCTCGCCGATATTGAACACGAAAGTCGCCGAACGATTCACATAACGCGACTCGATCAGGCGCCCGCCTGCCGCATACACGTCAAAGCGCTGGTCGCCGGTACCGGTCTTGCCGCCCACAGGAATGATCTGCCCGTCCGCCCCGACGAAAGCGGACTTCACGCACCGCGCCGTACCGTCCGATACCACTTCACGGATCGCGTCGGCCACTGCACGCGCCACTTCCGGCGTCAGCACCTGCTCGTTAGTAGAGGACTTGTTGCGCGCCACCGTCGTTTCATACGGCGTGCCTGCCGCAAAGTGCAGCGACTCGATGCGCTGGGTTGTCTTGCGCACGCCGCCGTTGACGATAATGCCCATCATCTCCGCCAGCGCAGCCGGACGATCAGCCGAAGCGCCCAGCGTGGTCGCATACGAAGGCACCAGCGAATCGAACGGATAGCCCATCTTCTTCCACTGGCGGTGGATGCCCATGAAGGCTTCCATCTCCAGCAGGCCGGCGATGCGCTTGTCCTGCGCATACTTGTGATGGGTTTTGAACAGCCACTGGTAGACCTCCTGGCGCTCCTTCTCGCTGGCGGCCACTACGTCCGACAGCGAAGCCCCTTCGTTCTGGTGCAGGTATGCCACCAGCCACAATTCCAGCGGATGCACGGCAGCCAGGTAGCCGCGGTCGGCCAGGCTCCACTTGTCCATCGCGTACTGGTCGTACATCTTGGCCAGGCGGTCTTCCGGCACATCGTTCTGTACCTTCAGGTTGTCGTTCACGAACTTGTCGAATTCCGCCAGCGTCGCGTTTGGATAAACGGTGCGGTGGATATTCGCCAGGCGCACCGGCGTCGGACGGATGGTATCGAGCAGGATGGCGTCCAGCTCCGACGTTTTCTTGCCCTTGTACTTGGCATAGAAGCGGTACAGGAATTCCTTGCCTTCCTTGTCGGCAAAGCGCGCCAGGTAGGCCGCGCGGCGCGGATCGTCCGAGTCGGTCAGCAGGGTCTGCGAGGAGCCCGGCATCTGGAAGGAGTAATACTTGACCACGTCGCGCATCAGGCGCACGAACACCAGGTTGGTGGAACGGCGCAGCGCTTCGCGCACGGTCATGATCTTGAAGTCGTCGTCCTTGCTGAAGTTGCCGAAGTAATGCAGGCCGCCGCCGGTGAAGAAGCCCTCGCCCGGGTTGGCCGAATACTTGCGTTCCAGCGCCGCTTGCAGCATGTCGGGCAGGCTGCGCTTGTCCTTCGGGGTCATGGACAGGTATTCGATGCCCCAGGTGGTCAGGCGGTCGCGCTGGTCGACGCTGACCTTCTTCAGCTCCGCCACTTCCATCGCGCCGTACTTCTTGTACAGCTGGTCGACGATGTCCATATACGTCACCAGGGTGCGCAGCTTGGCGGTGGAGCCCAGGTCCAGCTTGGCGCCTTCGTTGATGTCCAGCGGCTGGTCGTAGTTATCGGTCTGCACGCGCAGGTAGTTGGCGTGCTCGCCGCGTTCCAGCAGCGTGAAGCTGTACACCACATTGGCCGGGTCGCCGTTGCCCAGCATGCCCTTGCCGGTCAGGCCCGCCTGCACCGCGGTTTCCTGGTCGCGCAACTGGCGCAGCATGGCGGTGACGGTCTTCTGGGTTTCCGCATCGAGCGTGGTGTTCACCGACAGGTCAAGGCGGTCCAGGTTGTACATGCGGTTGTCGCCCAGCAGGTTGGCCAGGTGCACGCGCACGGCATTCGACGCCTTCTTGGTGACGTAGGTCATCGGCGGCGCGGCCTGCACGCCGCTGCCTTTGGCCGGGTGCAGTTTTTCTTTCAGGGCGGCGTCGCGCAGCTGCGGAGTGATGATGCCCGCGCCGGCCAGCAGGCGCAGGTGGCTGTTGGCCAGCACTTCCAGGTCTTCATCGCCTTCGCCCAGGTAGTAGCTCGGGCGGCGCTGCGCGATCAGCAGCGACAGCGCTTCCTTGAAGGCCAGCGGGCTGCCCGGCTGGTCCATCTTGCCGCCCAGCAGGCGCGACACTTCGTTAAAGTCGCGGCCATACCAGACCCACATGCCGTCGCCCACGCCGTTCACTTCGCCGTAGCCCGGCTTGGCCGACAGCGGCACCGTATTCAGGTAGTCGACCACGATCTGGCGCCGCACCTTGGTGGTGTCCTCGCCCTGCTGGTAGGCGCGCAGCGAGGCGGAAATCATTTGCTGCAGCTTGTCCTTCATCGAACCGGTGCGGCCTTCCGGCGAATGGCGGTACTTTTCGATCTGCGTAGCCAGCGTGGAGCCGCCCGCAGCACGGTGGCCGCCGGCGCCTACGGCACTTGCCGTTTTTTCCAGGATGGCCTTGGACAGGCGGTCCCACTCAACGGCCGGATTGCGTTTCGGGTATTTGTTGTCCAGCAGTTCGCGGTTCTCGATGAACAGCAGGCTTTGCACCAGCGCGTTTGGCGCCTGCTCGAAGCTGCCGTAAATGCGTTCGGGATAGCTGGCCGTGAACAAAGGCTGTTCGCGGCAATCGAAGATCGACAGGCCGGTACGGGTCTTTTCGTGATAGGTCGGGAACACGCCCATATCGGTCAGCTCCGCCATCTTGGGCGAGAAGCGCGCCTGCGACGTGACTTCGTAATCGCGCGCTTTCAGCTTGTCCAGGTAGTCGGGCAGGTTGGCGTAGCCAAGGCGTTCGTCGTAAGGGCTGTCATGCGGGAAGCGGATCGACTTGCTCGGCCCCGGCTCCACCTTGTAAGTGAGCTGGCCGACCAGGTCGGTAAACACCTTCGCCTGCATCGTCGAGGTGCGGGTCTCGTGATAGCCCCAGAAACCGGCCACTGTCAGCAGCACCAGGATCAGCACAATGAGCGCATTGCGCGAACGGGAACCTTTCTTGGGTTCCGATGGTGGTGGTGGTGCCGGCTCGGTTGGTTCGTGTGGTTCGAAGGAGCTTGAGTCTTGATCTTGTTGGGAAGGCATAGGTACCGAGCGCAAACGCCGCCTGTTGCCGCCATATCCAATCGCTGCCGCGCCGGCGCGCATTTTGCGCACCGCTCTGACGACAACTCGGGGCCGGCGAAAACGACGATTGCTTAACATAGTGTTCAAACCGGACAGTACACGCAGAGTATTTCTGCTTGATTACCATTGCACCACATCGGCGTGCACTGCACGGGGCAAGTCGCAAAATATTTAAAGTTCGCGTATCAGTTTCGCAAAAAAACAACGGCGCTTCACACGTTTTGTGAGCGCCGTTGCAAGAGCTGTTAACACCCTTTTTACATTGTGGATTCAGGGCTTCACGTACTCCACTTTCAAGGCATCGAGCTCACGGCACATCTGGGCAAATGCCGCCTCGCATTGGGGTGGATCGCCTTTCACACCAAGCTCTATGTGGCGCCGGGTCTTCGCGTCGCCCACGCTTGGCAGGCTGAAAACCTTGATGCGCGGCCAGGCTGCTTCCAGGGCCAGCATCAGCGGAGTAAGCGCGGCTTCCGCTGCCTCGTACACTAACACCGATCGCTCAGCGCGAGGCTCACGATTGAACAGGTCGGCGTAGTGCGTGTCGAGCACCCATTCGATCATCGGCCACGCCATCACCGGGAAACCGGGCACGAAGTAATGCGTGCCATGCGCAAATCCCGCCACGCCGTTATACGGATTCGGAATAAGCGCGGCACCTTGCGGGAATTCGGCCATCTGCAGGCGCTGCAGGTTTTCCGCCGACCTCAGGTCCGCTATCTCGCCTTTTTCTTCCGCTACCTGGCGCACGCGCTGCTGGATGCTTTCCTTTGCGCCTTCATGCAGCACCAGCGGCAGGCCCAGCGCGGCGGCCGCAGCCTGGCGCGTGTGATCGTCCGGCGTGGCGCCGATGCCGCCGCAGGAGAACACGATATCCCCGCTGGCAAAGGTGCGCTTCAGCGTGGCAGTGATGCGTTCACGGTCGTCGCCGAGGAATTCGGCCCAGGACAGTTGCAGGCCGCGTGCCGCCAGCAACTGCACCACTTTGGGGAAGTGCTGGTCGGTCCGCTTGCCGGAAAGGATTTCGTCGCCAATGATGATCAGTCCGATTCGCATAGGCTTTCCTCGAAAGGAGCATGGCGCAACTGCGCCAGCGCTTGCAGACAATAATACTCAAACCACAGGCCGGTGAAGATGAAAATCACCACGTAGACCCAGATCGAGGCCGCCAGCAGGATCGGGAAGAAGGCAATCGCCGCCGCCGCGCCGCCCACCCACACCAGGGCCGGCAGCGAGCCGGCCAGGCCGGACACTACGCCGATCGACATCAGTTGCCAGCGGTGTTCGCGCTGCAGCCTGGACAGTTCATCCGGGCTGGCGTAATCGGCCAGCGCGTCATAGCTCATCACGCGGCTGGTGAGCCAGCCCCACAGCAGCACGGTGGCCAGGCCGGCTAGCGGCGGGAAGATATACGTTGGCAGGATGCACAGCCAGGCAACCACGAAGATCCCAAAAGCGCCCAGCGCCTTGATGACGCCGCCCAGGATGGAACCGCCCTGCTTCTTTTCCAGTTGCGGGAAATGGCGGCCGCCGACATGGCGCACGATGAAGGGCATGGCCGCCACGCCAATGAAAATCATGGCCGTCACGATCATCAGGGGCAGCAGCAGGAGCAGCGCAAACAGCGGCACCACGATCGAACGCAAGCCGCCCAGGCCGATCGTTTGCAGCCAGTCGCTCGTCACGCGGTAGATTTCGAATTCGACGAAGTGGCCGTGCAGCCAGTCCAGCAGCGGTTGCAGGCCAAGCCACAGCAGCAGCGTCCACAGAGCGACTGACAAAATGAAAGGAACAATACTCAGCAATAAGATCTTGCCGTGGAACTGGGACAGCAGGGCCCTGCCGTAAGCGTGAATAACTGCGCGCATCGATTAACTCGGTTTCTTTCTCATGTATTCAAACATCCGCTTCAGGCCCAGCCATTGCTGGGCCCAGAAGCCGCGGCCGTAGTCGCGGCCCGCCAACTGGTCACGCACGCCGGTCGCTTCGAAGCGCGGCGTGAAGTTAGCGGTGCGGAAAATAATGTCCCAAATCGGGAACAGCACGGCGAAATTGCAGCCACCCAGCGTGCCCTGCCCTTTCGATTCATGGCCGACGCCAATCGCGTGGTGCATGCGGTGGTAGCGCGGCGACACCAGCAGCCATTCGCCGATGCGGCCGAAGTGTATACGAACATTGGCGTGTTGCAAGCTTTGCACAATACGGGACAGCGATACGAGGAGCACGTACTGGCTTGGCGGCACGCCGATGGCCAGCGCCAGCACCGCCATAAAGACATCGTGCAGCAAGTCGTCCAGCAAATGATTGCGGTCGTCGCTCCACAGGTTCATGTTCTGCTGGCTGTGGTGCAGGCTGTGCAGGCCCCACCACCAGTTGAACTGGTGCTGGGCGCGGTGGAACCAGTAATCGAAAAAGTCCAGCACCAGCAGGTAGATGGCAAAGCTGGCCAGCGGGTGCATATTGGTGACCAGGTTTTCCAGGTTGAAGGGCTGCACGCCTTCCATGTGCAGGGCGCCTGAAATGGCGTCCATCACCGGGTCAAGCGTGAAGAACAGCAGCAGCGGGATCAGGCCGATACGCTGCAGCACGGTGTAGATGAAGTCATTCCAGCGGGCGCGCTTGTCGCTGAACTGGTGCACCGGGATGGCGGCTTCCAGCGGGCGCAGCACCAGGTAGATCAGCAGCAGTTCGGCCATGCCGATCAACAGCCATTCCGTGCCTTCGAACGCTTCTTCGGTAATGTCGCCCATGCCGGCGTAATAGATCAGCGGCTGGATGGCGTTTTCAAACAGCCAGCCCTGGGCTTGGCCCAGCAGGTCCAGGAAGAATTGAATCATTTGCGGTAATCCGGGTGTTCTCTCAGGGTGGCGAAGCAGAAGCCTTTCAGCTTGAGGCCTTCAATCAGGGGTTCCAGGTTGGCCGGCGCCCAGGGGTCCTTGCGCGACCAGATGCCCATATGGGCCATGAAGATGTCGCCGTCGCGCAAGCCGTCCAGTGCGCGCTTCAGCAGTTGCGCATTCGAGGCGCGTTCTACCGGCAGCTCGTCGCCGGAGAAGCCGGCAGGCGTGGCCCAGCCGGCGTGCTGGTAGCCGCAGGCCTTGCCGGCAGCCAGCGTGCGCGGGCTGGTCTTGCCGCCGGGAGCGCGCCAGAACGGGTCCAGGGCCCTGCCGGTCAACTGGTGGAAGCGCTGGTCGACGCGGCGCAGCTCCTCGCAATACTGCTGCGGCGTCCAGTCCTGCGCCTTGCCGGCACGGGCGCCGAACTGCGGCTTGACCGTGATCTTGCCATTGGCCGCGTCCCGCACGTAATAAGTATGGTCGAAGGTGTGGCTGCCGAAGGCGTGCCCCTCCGCCACGCGGGCGCGCCAGTAGGCTTGCCAGGACGGGTCCAGGCTGTAGTCGCCCTTGACCGTCTTTTCATTCGCCAGGAAAAAGGTGGCCTTGACGTTTTGCCGCGCCAGGACCGACGCGATCAGGTCGGCCTGCGACTGGCTGCCGGTGTCGAAGGTGAGGTAGATTGTGCCGTGGCATGCCGGCGCGGGCGCCTGTGCGGCGGTCGACGCGCCGGTGGCCGCCGCAGCGGCCAGTGCCAGCACGCATGCCTGCCACCGCATTACATCCTCGCGGACGAGTTGGCGAAGAAGACGCCGTGCGGCGAGCGGCCGACCGGGATCATCTTGACGACCTTCTTCTGCTGCAGGTCGATCACTGCCACTTTCTTGATCCAGCGCAGCGTGGCCCACATGTATTTCTTGTCGGCCGTGATTTCCATGCAGTCCGGCCCGCCCGGCACGTCGATGGTGCCGACGTTCTCCAGCGTCTTCTGGTCGATGATGTTGATGGTATTCGACACCCGGTTCGACACATAGGTGTAGCGACCATCACCCAGGGCACGGAAGTTGTGGGTGCCGGCGCCCGCCTTGATGCGCTTGACAGTCTGGCGGGTGCGCCAGTCGATCACCTCGACGTAGTCGCTGCCCATGATCCCGACCAGCAGATATTTATCGTCCGGCGTCATGGCAATCCCCGCCGGCAGCTTGCCGACCGGGATAGTCCACAGCACGTTCTGCGTCTTCAGGTCGACCGCGCTGACCTGGTCGCTGCCCTGCTGGGTGACGAAGGCCGTGGTGCTCTTGGCATCGAAGGCGATATGGCTCGGCAGCTTGGGCAGCGGGATACGCTTGGCCAGGGTCATTTCCTTGCCGTTGTAGGAATAGACATCCAGCCGGTGCAGGCGCAGCGAAGTCGCGACGAACCATTTCTGGTCCGGCGAAAAGCCGATCTGGTAAGGGTCGAGAATATCCTTGACGTGGCGCTGCACCTGGCCGGTCACCGGATCCAGGAAGACCAGCTCATTGCCCACGGCGCTGGCGACGATCAGCGACTTGTTGTCGGGCGTGGCCATCAGGTGGTGGGGCTCTTTCCCCACCGGGAAGGTCTGCAGGCTCTTGTAGCTTACCTGGTCCAGCAACTGGACCGTGGCATCGCGCGAATTGAGCACGACGACGACGTTTGCCTGGACAGGCTGCACGCCTGCCAGCAAACCACATAAAACTGCTGCGCTACGGATACTGCGGAACATGAAAACTCGCTTATTGGTTAAGCCAACCAGTATTTTACGGTCAAACGTCTTGTATTAAGTTATTGCCGACAACATTTAATGGGTATCGGCCGCGAATGGACTACAATCGCGGCCTAAGCCCCACATTTCTAAGGAATCCAAATGACTATCATCACTAACGCATCCGGCCTGCAATACGACGACATCAAGGTTGGCGATGGCGCCGAAGCCAAGGCTGGCCAGAACGTCACCGTCCATTACACCGGCTGGCTGCGCAACGACGACGGCAGCAAAGGCCCGAAATTCGATTCGTCCAAGGACCGCAACGATCCGTTCGAATTCGCCCTGGGCGCCGGCATGGTGATCCGCGGCTGGGACGAAGGCGTGCAAGGCATGAAAGTAGGCGGCACCCGCCAGCTGATCATCCCTGCTGAACTGGGCTATGGCTCGCGCGGCGCCGGCGGCGTGATTCCGCCAAACGCCACTCTGATCTTCGACGTGGAACTGCTGGGCGTTTAATCCAGCCCTGATGGCGGGAGGCTAGCGCTGCCACTTGCGCTGCACGGCTTCCTGCTCCGCTTTCGCATCCAACGGCTGGCCGGCGATACGCTGGTCGATCGCATCCAGCACCTGCGTCGGCATCTCCGCCGCCGCCTGCCTGTATTCCCCTTGCTGCGGCTTGCCCTGGCTTTGCACCGCCAGTTGCACCTTCCATGCGCCGCCCTGCTTGCAGGCCAGGCCGGACATGTCCTGCGCCGTGGTGAAGCTGCGGCAGTAGCTGTTGTCCTGCGCCAGGAAGCTGGTGCCGATGCGCACCGGACCGCCGCTGCCGGCCAGTTGCTGGTCCAGCGCCGTCGCCAGGCGGCCTTGCGCCACCAGCACGCCGTCGCGGCTGGCCACCGTTTCGCCCTGGTCGATGGGCAGCATGCCGACACCATAATGGCCGGCCATCACCCCCACCATCAACATGGCGGCCAGCGCGCCCCACTCCGGCCATGACCAGCGCCGGCCGCGGGTCGCCTTGCGGGCCGCCTGCTGTTCCGCCTCGCGCCGGGCGCGCACCGAATCCAGGCTGACCACGGTGGCCTGGCGCAGCGGCTGCGCCAGCCTTGGCGGAACCGCCTCCTCCGCCACCGGGGCGAAGGCGGCAAAGACGTCGTTGCGCATGGCCTTGTGCTGGGCCACGCGGCGCGCCAGCGCGGCATCCTTGTGCATGGCTTCTTCCACTGCGCGGCGGGTGACTTCATCCAGCTCGCCGTCGGCGTAGGCCATCAGGATTTCGTCGGAAAAACTCTTCATACTGTCCTCGCTTGTTCCGATAACATTTCTTGCAACGCAGTGCGGGCGCGCGCCAGGCGGCTGGTCAGGGTGCCG
>Ga0307408_100002139_pt1 | contig 14161 bp, 9 predicted proteins | sample 322Cmetagenome_FD_202116 | JGI IMG/M metagenome (GOLD analysis project Ga0307408, IMG submission 202116) | Maize rhizosphere microbial communities from greenhouse at UC Davis, California, United States - 322HYB-C-3 | ecosystem: Host-associated > Plants > Roots > Rhizosphere > Soil | place: USA...
GAACTATGTTGTAAAGCAGGAAGATGTAGATGCAGGTCGTGTAGCGAATCTGGCCACAGCAACAGCAAAAACACCTCAGGGTGCACCTATAAGCAAGACTTCAATCAACCCGCTCGACATAACGGTTGACTCCACCATCGTCATCATTCCCCAAAATCCAAAGATCCGCGTAGAAAAAACAGCCGCTTCTGGGACTTATCAGGCCGGCTCAACGATAGCTTACACGATCAAAGTGATCAACGAAGGCAATGTTAAACTGAATACGGTTCGAGTAGTCGATACGAAGATCTCTTCGACAGCCATTACTCTTAACGACCTTGATCCCGGGAAGTCGGGCCAAACGATAGTGAACTATGTTGTAAAGCAGGAAGATGTAGATGCAGGTCGTGTAGCGAATCTGGCCACAGCAACAGCAAAAACACCTCAGGGTGCACCTATAAGCAAAACTTCAATCAACCCGCTGGACATAACGGTTGATTCTACCATCGTCATCATTCCCCAAAACCCAAAGATCCGCGTAGAAAAGACAGCTGCATCCGGGACTTATCAGGCCGGTTCCACCATAGCTTACACGATCAAAGTGATCAACGAGGGCAATGTTAAACTGAATACGGTTCGAGTAGTCGATACGAAGATCTCTTCGACAGCCATTACTCTTAATGACCTTGATCCCGGCAAGTCGGGCCAAACGATAGTGAACTATGTTGTAAAGCAGGAAGATGTAGATGCAGGTCGTGTAGCGAATCTGGCCACGGCAACAGCAAAAACACCTCAGGGTGCACCTATAAGCAAAACTTCAATCAACCCGCTGGACATAACGGTTGATTCTACCATCGTCATCATTCCTCAAAACCCAAAGATCCGCGTAGAAAAGACAGCCGCATCCGGGACTTATCAGGCCGGTTCCACCATAGCTTACACGATCAAAGTGATCAACGAGGGCAATGTTAAACTGAATACGGTTCGAGTAGTCGATACGAAGATCTCTTCGACAGCCATTACTCTTAACGACCTTGATCCCGGCAAGTCGGGTCAAACGATAGTGAACTATGTTGTAAAGCAGGAAGATGTAGATGCAGGCCGGGTAGCGAATTTGGCCACGGCAACAGCAAAAACACCTCAGGGTGCGCCTATAAGCAAAACTTCAATCAACCCGCTGGACATAACGGTTGATTCTACCATCGTCATCATTCCTCAAAACCCAAAGATCCGCGTAGAAAAGACAGCCGCTTCCGGGACTTACCAGGCCGGTTCAACGATAGCTTACACGATCAAGGTGATCAACGAGGGGAATGTTAAACTGAATACGGTTCGAGTTAATGATCCGAAGATCTCTTCGACATCCTTTATTCTAAACGATCTTGATCCCGGCAGGTCGGGCCAAACGATAGTGAACTATGTTGTAAAGCAGGAAGATGTAGATGCAGGCCGGGTAACGAATCTGGCTACAGCTACAGCAAAAACACCTCAGGGTGCACCTATAAGCAAAACTTCAATCAATCCGCTGGATATGACGGTTGATTCCACCATCGTCAATATAATCCAAAATCCAAAGCTTAAAGTTGAGAAACGGATATCAAGTACAGGAACTTATAAAGTGGGTTCTGTAATTACCTATAAAATCAAGGTACTAAATGATGGCAACGTTACATTAAAATCTATAAGTCTGATCGATAACAAAATAAGTCCGAATGCTTTTGCAATACGGAATCTTACCCCAACAGATTTTGAAGAGGTAACGTTCAATTATACGGTAACGCAAGCTGACGTTGATGCTGGTTTCGTAAGTAATCAGGCAATTGTGACAGCCGTTCCTCCTACTGGCTCGTCACTTACACAAAAATCCGACGACCCTTCCAAACCAGGCGCTAACGATCCAACAGATACAGAAGTCGGTATCGACGATCCAATCGCCAACAACGACAAAGCCGAAGGCGAAGTAAACAAAGATTTAAAAATCGCCATCCTCGATAACGATAAAGCAGATGGAAGCTTGTCACTTGATCCTGCCAGTATCGAAATCGTTAACGAACCTATCGGCGGAACCTTAAAAATCAACGCTGATGGAACAGTTACCTACACACCAAACAAAAGCTTTGTTGGAAATGACGAGTTTACTTATACCGTAAAGGATAATGCCGGTAATGTTACCAATATGGCAGTGGTGAGTATCGTAATCAAAGGCTTCGTGCTACCGAATGTGTTTACACCTAACGGCGATGGCAAGAACGATTCCTTCGTGATAGAGGGTCGTGACAATTATGATAGTGCCGATCTTACCATTTTCAATCGTTGGGGAAATGAGGTATATAGAAATAAAAATTATCAGGATACCTGGGTTGGTGAGGGGCTTAATGCTGGCACCTACTATTACATCGTGAAGTTGACTAAGGGCAAGACCGAGGATGTAAGAAAAGGTTGGGTATTAATAAAACGCTAAGATAACGCTCAAGTATTATACAGAAATGAATAAGTTCATTATAAAAGGAATTCTAACCGTCATAGCAATTTTTGCAGTAAGTGCAGGGAGCGTTAAGGCGCAGCAAAATATCCAGTTTACGCAATATATATTTAACTCCCTAAGTGTAAACCCAGCTTATGCCGGATATAAAGAAGAATGGTTCGCCCAGATGGGTTTAAGAGCGCAATGGGTAGGTATTGACGATGCGCCTAAAACAGGGCAAGTTTCCATAGACGGTGTACTTGATCCGGATAATAAAAAAATGGGAATAGGATTCCAGATCACAGCCGATAAACTCGGTCCTCAATCATCCAATTCGGCGTATCTTAACTATGCTTATCGTTTGCCATTAAACAGTGATGGATCTACCCGTCTGTCATTTGGTCTAGGCGCAGGTATCTCGCAATATGGAATAGATTACAGCAAACTTAACCCTATAGATGGAACCGATCAGGAGGTGAACAGAGGAACAACCCGGGGCTTTATTCCCGATACCCGTTTTGGCGTATATTTCTCTACTTCAAGGTGGTTCCTCGGCGCCTCAATGATGGACCTGCTTGCAGGCATCCTGAAAGAGAAAAATCACGAGATCATTCGTCACAATAGGCACATGTATTTTATTGGAGGAGGGATGATTGAGATGAATGAGGATATAAAGTTAAGGCCAAGCGTTATGGTGAAAGAGGATTTTAAAGGTCCGACCAGTTTAGACGTGAATACAATGATCATCTTCGACGAACGTTTCTGGATTGGTTATGCTTATAGAACCGGGGTTAAGCTTTGGAACAAGGATTACGATCAAAACCAAAACCTGAGTCCGTCAAACTCTATCGGTGCAATCGCTCAGTTCTTTGTAAACGATAAGTTGAGAATCGGGTATTCCTACGATTATAATCTTAATAAGCTGAATACCCTGCAGTCCGGTTCTCATGAAATTACCCTGGGATTAACCTTCCCTAAACATATTTACAGATCTTTAAGTCCGAGGTATTTTTAAGAAGATACAAGAGATAACAATAGTGATAGCCTGTAAGCAGAAATGTTTACAGGCTATTTGTTTTGTATAAAGGGGCTGAATATCATCTCACATATAAAATCACAATGCAGTTTTTTTGCTGCTTGTAATACTGCTTTTAATGTAGAAATTCTCTTTGTCCACTTTAATGTCAGATGCCTTTCCCTTAAATTTTATTGTTTTGGGACTAGTAGTTGGATAGATTTCAATCCAGTTGTTGTCATTCGAAAACTGTATTCGGGCTGGCATATCAAAGCTTTTTACATCAGCTTCCCACCAGTAAGTAAGTTGATTGCCACTTGTAACTTTCAATTTTAATTCAGGGATGTTTTTATGCTGCAGATACTGCTCAAACACGTTCGAAAAATTCTTACCCGAGTGCGTATTGATATACGAAATGATTTCGGCAGTGGTAGTAGTTTTCAATCCCAGATCTCTGTTTAAACCCCGCAAAATTGCTTTCCACGTTTCGTCGTTGCCAATTATAGTCCGGATGCTATGCAAAACGTTCGACCCTTTATAATACATGTCGCCAGATCCCTCTTTGTTAACATTATAAGGCCCAACAATGGCTTTATCATTTCTGATATTTTTGCGCAGACCAACGATGTATTGTAATGCAGCATTTTTACCGGCATTGCATTCCACAAAAAGACTTTCCGAATAAGAGGTAAATGCTTCATGTATCCACATGTCGGCAATATCTTTGGCTGTAATGTTATTCCCAAACCATTCATGTCCCGATTCATGCACGATAATGAAATCCCAGGTCAACCCTTTCCCCGTCCCCGACAGATCTTTGCCCTCATAGCCCTTCTTATATCCGTTACCATATGCAATCGCCGACTGATGTTCCATTCCCAAATAGGGGGCATCAACCAGTTTATAGCCATCACGATAAAAAGGATAAGGCCCAAACCAGTCTTCAAAACAGCTTAACATTCGTTTCACATCTTCGAAATGGGTTTTAGCTTTCGCTAGATTCTCACGTAAAACATAATAATCCAAAATTAAAAGACCATTAGCCCCTTTAAATTCGTCAGAAAAATGAGTAAAGTCGCCTATATAAAGCGTTACGTCATAATTGTTGATAGGGTAGGAAACAAACCAATTGAACCGGGTAGCGCCATCTGCCATTGCTTCTTTAGAACGTAACCGCCCGTTACTAACATCCTGTAGTCCACGTGGTACCGTAACACTAATCAGGATGCTATCCACTTCATCCGATTGATGGTCTTTGTTCGGCCACCAGGAACTTGCACCTAAGCCCTGGCAAGCAACCCCAACCCAGGGCGCTTTATTATCGTCTTCCGAAAATACAAAGCCTCCGTCCCAGGGCGCTCTGCGTGCTATTACCGGCGAGCCTGAGTAAAATACCTGGAATTCATCAATGCTCCCTTTTTTTATCGTTTCCGGAAATTCAATAAACACGGCATCGTATTCAGCGGTAAATTCAAGAGATTGATTTTTATACAGGATTTTCTCGATTTCATAGTTATCAAACAAGTCAAATTGTAATCGCTTAAAATCTTCAGTTGCAGTAAATCTGAAAAGGTTTGATCCGGAGATGGAAGTGTTTCCAATATCAACACGGATATCCAAATGGTAGTAATTAATGTCGTAACAGCTGCGCAACGGACTAAGCATTCCTCTCAAAGTATCGGCACGTGTAAAAGTTTGGTCGTGTCCGGATTGTTGCGCCAGGACTGTTAGGAAGGAGAAAAAACAAATTATACCCAGCAACGCTTTCTTCATTTTCGGGAATTTATATGATCAAAAAGGTAAAGATCTTCATATCAACCTGAGTTCGACTGTGATTTTAAGCTCCACAAGCGCCATAGGTGCGATATGTTAATAATGAAATACTTATTTGCAATAGAGCTCCAGCGGAGCGGTATGTTATCTGTCTGAATTAAAGGAATATGTCGAACCTACGGAGCTGTATTACTGCATTTTATCTGAAATCTATTATCATAACGCTCCGCTGGAGCTATTTAAATGTTCTATATAAACTGCCCGTTAAAGCGCCTGGCTCTGTGATCTCTTTTTAAGCTTCGCTTAAACCCTTTGTGTCAGAAATTCTATGTGTCCTTTGCGTCTCCTCCGTGCTCTCTGTGTTAAAATTAACACGCTCTGGAATCTGTTGTTTCCTTTTTGTTAGCTCGCTTTCCGAGATTGGGCGAATCGAACTCAGGTTATCAAACTCTGTCGCGAACTGAGATAGCAGAAATGCCAACTGCGCAACGGACTTATGATTTTAGACAACTGAATTAACGCGCTGTTTTGAAAGAAATTATTGTGTGCAAATGAAAGAAAATCTCTGGGTAAAGTGTGATAATCTCTGAAGTGATTCCGTTTTATCTCCAAGTATGGGTTAAACCAGCGGCCCTGATTCTACAAATTTTAGTCTAAAGAAGAGATTTTCAGCAAGATGGCACTTCAAATCTCCCTAAAAGCTCGCCTTCTGTAAAAAGAACATACAAAAAGCGGCAATAAACCTGCATTCTCGTATTTATTTTTCCATAAAACTATTATTCCTTTAACTTTGGGCAACAAACAAATACGATTCATGCAGTACGACGTAACAGTTATAGGTGGCGGACCTGGCGGATATGTAGCCGCAATCCGTTGCGCTCAATTAGGACTAAAAACAGCCATCGTTGAAAAATACAGTACTTTTGGTGGAACATGCCTTAACGTGGGTTGTATTCCTTCAAAGGCTCTTTTAGATTCTTCTGAGCATTACTATAACGCTTCTCACACATTCAAAACTCATGGTATAAACCTTGAGAACTTAAGCGTTGATCTTCCACAAATGATCAAACGTAAAAATGAAGTAGTAGAGCAAACCACAGGGGGGATTACTTTCCTGATGAAGAAGAACAAGATCACTACTTACCAGGGCTTAGGTTCTTTTGTTGATAAAAACACTATCAAAGTTGCGAAGGCTGCCGGTGGCGAAGAAACCATCACAACGAAGAATGTAATTATTGCTACGGGTTCAAAGCCAACAGCATTACCATTCCTTCCAATTGATAAAAAACGCATTATTACTTCAACTGAAGCCCTAAATCTTCAGGAAGTTCCAAAGCATCTTATCGTTATTGGTGGTGGTGTTATAGGTCTTGAGTTAGGATCTGTATATGCTCGTTTAGGAGCTAAGGTAACCGTAGTTGAATTTATGGACGGCATTATTGCTACTATGGACAAAACCATGAGCAAAGAGCTGCAAAAGTCTTTAGCTAAGTTAGGTTTCGATTTTAAATTCAAACATAAAGTAACCGGAGCTGCGGTTGAAGGCGATAAAGTAACCGTAACTGCCGAAGATGCTAAAGGTGAAAAGGTAAGTATCGAAGGAGATTATTGTATCGTAGCTGTTGGGCGTACCGCATATACAGAAGGATTAGGTTTAGATAAAATCGGTATCCAGCTCGAAGATCGTGGCAGAAAAATCCCGGTAAACGACCATCTGGAAACTCCTGTAAAAGGTATCTATGCTATTGGCGACGTGGTTCGTGGCGCAATGCTTGCGCACAAGGCAGAAGAGGAAGGTGTTTATGTTGCAGAATCAATTGCGGGGCAGAAGCCACATATCAATTATAACTTAATTCCTGGCGTAGTTTACACCTGGCCGGAAGTTGCAAGCGTTGGTTATACCGAAGAGCAATTGAAAGAACAAGGCGTAAAATACAAATCAGGATCATTCCCGTTCAAAGCCAGCGGTCGCGCTCGTGCAAGTATGGATATTGATGGATTGGTTAAAGTATTAGCCGATGCACAAACGGATGAATTATTAGGTGTTCACATGATTGGTCCTCGTGCTGCTGATATGATTGCCGAAGCTGTAGTTGCTATGGAGTTCCGTGCATCTGCAGAAGACATTGGCCGTATCTGTCATGCTCACCCAACCTTTACGGAGGCCTTCAAAGAAGCTGCTTTAGCTGCTACTGATAACAGGGCGCTTCATATTTAAGAGGTAAAAGCTAAAAAACATAAGGTAAAAAGGGTTCCGGTATTCGGGGCCTTTTTGTTTTGATCGGCGTCTTGCTTAATCGTTCGCTGAGGTCTGTTTAAGAAACTACCAATCTGAGTTCGACTATAATATGCAGTTTGTAGTGCGTGTGGGAGCCTAGGAGAGATGCCGAAGGCAGAGAGGGTATAAGACTATGCTTAACTTAACACTAATCTTGAAGGAGAAACACAGTCACAGAAAAATCCCTTTAACCCAATTACTCTAAAATGGGCAACCTGGATTATTGCCCGCTTAGGTGGATGGAAAGGATATCAGAAGGCCAGAAAACCAGGCCCTATTGTATTGCAAAGGACCTAACGAAATTCTACTCCATTTATCAAGGCTGGCTACTCTTCAAAAATTCAGCGCAAAATGTGTACACATTGTAGCTCAAGGAGAGGGGAAAGGAAGGTGCTTATTTTGAATTATTTAACAGACTAAAAATAATTAGCGCCTGGCTCTGTGATCTCTTTTTAAGCTTCGCTTAAACCCTTTGTGTCAGAAATTCTCTGTGCCCTTTGCGCCTCCTCCGTGCTCTCTGTGCTAAAATTAACACGCCCTGGAATCTGTTGTTTCTTTATTGTTAGCTCGCCGGTGGGATTGGGCGAATCGAACTCAGGTTACCACCAACATCGCCAAAGAATTTAAAGCTTCTTTTAGTGCATTATTAGTTTCATCGTCGGTAATTATCCCTTCTGAATTTATTTTTGTGGAAACAGCGCCGATGCAGATTTTTGCCTCCTGGGGCACTTTTGCTGCAAGAGCTTCTAATGTTAATAAAAGGGATGTGTGAGCTTTATCTCCACCTGTATATATGGGAGAAGCACTAACGGCCGCAATTGGTTTGTCAACAAAAGATCCTGACGAAACCGTCCAATCGAGCATGTTTTTCAGTGCGCCAGGTACTCCAAAAGTATATTCTGGTGTGCTGATGAAAATGGCATCGGCGTCTTTAATAAGTTCTCTAAGTTCTGAAACTGGTTCTAAAGCGGGTTCAGTATCAATTTCAGGATTAAAATGCGGCAGATTACCTAAACCGTTATAAACAGTAATCTGCCATGAATTTGAAGAGAGTCTTTCAAGGTTTCTGATTATTGCTGTGTTACTGGAAGTATTTTTAAGGCTTCCTGAGATAGCAAGTAATTTCATAATTTGCGATGTTGTTCCGGCTAAATATACAGCGGAACTTTCTCATCAAAGTTAATTAGTAGCTTTTCTACCTCTTCTTTGAAAATAATGGCGCCCTTGGTATTCAAGTGAACTCCATCAATGGTAAGATGCAGATTCCTGCTTTCACTTAAATGGTCCGCCCTTCTTATAATACAATTAATTGCATCAAGAAATGCTGTATTGATGTAGTTGTCCATCAGGTAGTCGGTCGTGTTACGTCTGTTCAGATAAGACGTAAATCGTTCAGCTATATCTGCCAAAGCGCAATTGTACTCCTTAGCTATTTTTCTGATAACTTCATTATAGGCCGCAGTCCTTACATTGGTTTCTGCAGAAAGATCTTCACTAATGCAGCCGAGAGTAGTTAAAACAACCTTTACTTTGCTAACACTAATCATATAGTCAACACTTTCACGTAGATGATGTTCAAACTGCATAATTTGCGAGGGGATATTGCCAAGTTTCAATTGATGCTGATAAGCTTTGGGAAACCAGCCCTGCTTAACAGCAAAGGTAGGTAGCATAACGTCATTATAGCCGCATTCAACTACAACTACATCATAATCGTTCTGTGCCAGTTTTAACACCAGCCTGTCAGACATCTTGTTAATCGTTTCGCCGTTTACCCCGGCATTTTCAATCTTCCATCCCTGATGTTTCCTTGCGATCATCCTCACCCAATCAACTCCCTGCGTTCCCTTGATAATACTATCGCCAATAAAAAGTACTCTCATAATGCTAAAGTTTGGCTGTTAAAAATTGGTTAGTTTTAAAAATGTTGGTTTTCCTTGTACGATAGAAATTGTTTATTTGATACATATGTTGAAAAAAAAGTATATGTGTTTTTCGTACTCTGAATGCTAGGTGAATTAGTGTAATTTTGAGTGATGTTAAAACGGCGCTTGCCGTCGCGAAAAAATTTCATTTAATCTGGATTTAAAATTTTGAAGCATTCATGGCCTGATAATTTGCGAGTACTTGCCACTGTTAGTATGATCCTGCTTCACGTAACCTCTCCTGTTTTATCTAAATATGGAGTGGTGTCTGGCACTACATGGCACTTTGCCAATTTAATTGATAGTTCTGCCAGGTTTTGTGTGCCGGTTTTTGTAATGCTATCAGGCGCATTGTTGCTGAACCGCGATCATTCAATCAGAAATTTCCTTAAGAAGAGAGTGGTAAGGGTGTTACTTCCATTTCTGTTTTATAGCTGTTTGTACATTATTTACGATTACAGAAAGCACACCTTTAATAATACAGAAGCTATTTACTTGTTTATATGGAATAAAATAGCGCACGGAGCCGCATATCATTTGTGGTATATTTATATGATTATTGGCCTTTACTTGTTTGTGCCCGTTATTGGCCGCTGGGTAAGGGCAAGTACCCCAAAGGAAATTGCTTATTTTTTGTTCATCTGGATGGGGACATTGGTAGTAAGCCATCCTCTATTATTTAAGCACAAGCCCAACTTCGAGCTATCGTACTTTTCAGGTTTCCTTGGCTATCTTATTCTCGGCTACTATTTGTCGTTAATAAAGTCCTCTCCTAAATGGAAAACCTCATATTCTGTTCTGTTATTAATGGCAGGCATTTCAATAACCGTTGCAGGAACGTTTTTTTATACCCATAATAAAGGAAGTTTTGATGGATTGTTTTATGGGTACCTTACCCCGAATGTGCTCTTAACTTCTGCGGGTATATTTATGTTGATTGGGGATTTTACTTTCAAAAGTCCTGTCTTAGAGCGTGTTCGCACATTCCTTTGCCGATATAGTTTTGGGATGTATCTGGTGCATATCGTGGTCCTCGAAAAAATGGCCAGACTTGGCTTAAACTGTTTCTATAAAGATCCGGTCATTGGCATTCCATTAACTACAGTTGTGTGTCTGGCTCTATCTGGCTTGATTGTATTTGTAATTAATAAACTGCCCGGCGGGAAATATATTTCCGGCTAGATGGCGGCTTGTAAATGTGGCTATAGTCGGTTAATTTAAATCGTCAGACCTTTTAGGAAAATCGCTCCCAGCATTTTTTGGCGTTCCAGAAGTGTCTCAAAAACTTCAGGATCTAACTGAAATGTTTTTTTGCTGTGAAAAACAGGACTGCGCATACCCACAAATGCATCATATAATAAAGCTGCGGTTTCGTTGCTTTCAGCACCGGCATTTTTTTGTTTGTGTAAAACCGTAAGGATCTGATCAATTTCGGCAGCACGGGCTTTTGCCAATACCGGAACTAGCTCTGCAGGTAAATCCAGTGCAGATGCACGCACAAGCTCGAATATGTTATAATATTTTTTTAGATAGTTGTGCCTTTTGTTTAGGTAATAATCCAGTGCCTCGTTACTGTCCTGAATTCCTATAAGACCGTTGTGAATGTCATCACCTACAAGCCTAATAATGTATTCAAGTACGGCAGCATATAAATGGATTTTATCTGGAAAATAGTAGTATAAGAGGGCTTTTGAAAGCGAAAGGTCTGATGCTATTTCCGTCATTGTTGTTTTAGCCAAACCGTAATGTGCAAAGCGTTTTACCGCTGCTTCAATAATTAGCTCTCTCTTTCTGTCCTGATTTTCCATTATCAGCTGCAAAAATAACATATCAGAGCAAATAAGTTCATAAGTTTTTGCCTGGCCGAAGGTATTCAGCCAGGGGGTAAAGCTTTTTATTGCGCGCCTATCTTTTTAGATTCTTTTTTAAAAGATAGATAAATAACAACGAAATTCGCTGCTTTTATAAATAGTTATGGTTCAGATCCTCGAAAATATCTCGCTTAAAAAGTTTAACACGTTTGGAGTTGAAGCTAAAGCCCGCTGGTTTGCTGAAATAAATTCAATAGACGATTTGAAGTCGCTTTTCGCGGATAAAAAATGGATACATACAGAAAGGCTGGTTGTGGGCGGCGGGAGTAATATGCTTTTCACCCGGGATTTCGACGGCCTTGTTGTATTAATGAATATCAAAGGTATTACCCAGCAGATTGATGGTGAAGATATTTTTATTACTGCCGGAGGAGGCGAAGTATGGAATGATCTGGTGAATTATTGTGTGGAAAGAAATTTCGCTGGAATGGAAAATCTGAGTCTTATTCCGGGTTCGGTAGGTGCATCACCTATTCAAAACATTGGTGCATATGGTGTGGAGCTCAAAGATGTATTTTTCTCTTGCGAGGCTTATATTATAAGTACAGGCGAGATAAAAACCTTTACTAACGACGAATGTCGCTTCGGGTACCGTGATAGTATCTTTAAGAATGAATTGAAGGGACAGGTAGTTATTACATCGGTAACTTATAAGTTATCATCCACCTCTTCTATTAATACAAGTTATGGCGCTATCACCAGCGAACTTCAAAATAGAGGCATAGAGAACCCTTCAATAAAGGATATTTCGGAAGTTGTTTCGTTTATCAGAGTTAGCAAATTGCCAGATCCATCTACTATTGGTAATGCTGGAAGCTTCTTTAAGAACCCTGTAGTTTCTACAGACACTTTTCGAAATATACAGTCCAGTTTTCCGGACACTGTTCACTACTGTCTACCAAACAGTACAGTTAAATTAGCCGCTGGATGGTTAATTGAACAATGTGACTGGAAAGGAAAAAAAATTGGTGAAGCCGGAACATGGAAAAATCAGGCACTGGTGTTGGTTAATTATGGAAATGCCACTGGTAGAGATATTTATGCGATTTCTGATATGATTATTGCTGATGTGAAAAACAAATTTGGAGTAGTTTTAGAGCGAGAAGTGAATATAATTTGATGTTTTTTGTTTTAAATTTTTGTTAACAATAGCCTTTGGCAAGCTATCTTTTTTGAGATTTTAAGGTTTAGCACAGTTGTTGTATTAATCCAAGCACGTTTGTTTGAAAGAAAACATTCGGCTTAAGTAAAACAATTAACAATCACCCTTAAGACCTCAAAGTATGACTAAGATAGAATTCAATACCATGGTGATGCGCCAGGCAAGTTCCCTGAGAATGTACGCTTTACATTTCACTCATGATGCAGATGACGCTAACGACTTAGTTCAGGATACTCTTTTAAAAGCAATTACCTATTATAATAAATTCAAAGAAGGAACAAATCTTAAAGGCTGGTTGTATACCATTATGAAGAATACTTTCATAAACAACTATCGTCGCTTTGTTAAGATTAGTTCTTTCGTTACTAAATCCGACGAGATTTCTTCAGCTAACCTTGTTTTTAGCTCAACAAAAAATCAAGGAGAGTCTAAATTTATAATTGATGATATAAAATTAGCTTTAAACAAACTTCCTGAAGAATATTTTGTTCCATTCAGTATGTACTTCGAAGGATTCAAGTATCATGAAATCGCAGATCATTTAGCTATCCCTATTGGAACAGTTAAAACCCGCATTCACGTAGCTCGGAAACTTCTAAAGAAAAGCTTGAAACCATACGACAATGGCATGAAAAAGCCAGTGTATGCAGAGCTTGATTAATTAGCCCCTTTTCTAAACTCATCATACTTAAGAGCGTGCAGGTGCCAGCCTGACGCTCTTTTTTATTTTATGCCGATTCTGGTTTGAATGGGATAACAGAGTTGTAAATTGTTCATTTTAAGTCGTTTGCAAAGAGTCGTTTTGTTATCTCGAGTGGACAAACTTGAAAAAGAAAAATATTTGATGACAATGAGCATAATACCGGTTAACCGCTTTGTCATCCCGAGTGGACGAACTTAAAGAAGAAAAATATAGTGATGACAATGAGGATAAAGCGGGTTATAAAACTTTGTCATCTCGACGAAGGAGAGATCCTAAAGCGCTTTATATACAAACTGGCTAGGATCTCTCCTGACGTCGAGATGACAAAACGCCCCTTTGCAAGTGTTTAGAAATAAAGTCTTTACAAGTTTGTCATTATAACCTAAGGAGGGATCTTAAAGCGCTTTACATGCGAACTTTCTAGGATCTTTTTCGTCGAGATGACAAAATATCACTTTTCAAATCCCTATAAATGAACAATTTATAAGTTTATCATCATAGCGAAGGAGAGATCCTAAAGCGCTTTATATACAAACTGGCTAGGATCTCCCCTCAGGTCGAGATGACAAAACGCCCCTTTGCAAGTGTTTAAAAATAAAGCCTTTACAAAGCGCTTTCCTTCTTCAAGTTTTGTTAACTCGATATAACAAAGCGAGCTAACCGGGTTTGGGCGCTCAATGCCATCTCTCTATTTTTCTTTTCGAAAGTTCATTGATCTTTTAGCCAGGTGAGATGATAGACGCCTATTTAAACAAAAAGCCTTCATTTCATGGGGAAATGAAGGCTTTAACTAACCAATTAATTAATTCCAAGTGTATGAATCGTTTCAAAAGTAAAACATAAAACGGGTTATCAAATAACCGGGCGTTTGATTTAACAATTATTAACGTTTGCAGATTTTGGCGAAAAAAAAACCCTCGCTTTTGGGCGAGGGTAATGCGGTATAATTGGTTAGTTAGTATGATCTAAAGATAGGAGGAATGTTATAAAA
>Ga0307408_100002140_pt1 | contig 14157 bp, 10 predicted proteins | sample 322Cmetagenome_FD_202116 | JGI IMG/M metagenome (GOLD analysis project Ga0307408, IMG submission 202116) | Maize rhizosphere microbial communities from greenhouse at UC Davis, California, United States - 322HYB-C-3 | ecosystem: Host-associated > Plants > Roots > Rhizosphere > Soil | place...
ACTGCATGAGCGACAACTCCCAGCTGTGGAACGAAGACCTGGCCCCGACCAATGAATCGCAGCGCACCTGGCGCTGGTATCACTTCGCTGCACTCTGGGTTGGGATGGTCATGTGCATCCCCGCCTACACGCTGGCTGCCAGCCTCATTGAGGGCGGCATGTCGGCGGGACAGGCGGTCCTCACCGTTTTCCTCGCCAACACCATCGTGCTGCTGCCGATGCTGCTGATCGGCCATGCCGGCACCAAGTACGGCATTCCGTACGCGGTGCTGGCACGCGCTTCCTTCGGCACGACCGGCGCGCGCCTGCCGGCGCTGATGCGGGCCATCGTGGCCTGCGGCTGGTACGGCATCCAGACCTGGTTTGGCGGGCAGATGATCTATACGCTGCTTGGCGTGATGTTGGGCAGCGAAATCGGCGGCGCCAAGATCGGCGGGCTTGGCATCAATGGCGCGCAACTGCTTTGTTTCATAGCGTTCTGGGCTATCCAGTTCTGGTACATCGTGCACGGCATGGATGCGATCCGCAAGCTGGAAACTTATACCGCGCCGCTGAAGATCATCATCTGCTTCGTGCTGCTTGGCTGGGTGTACCAGAAAGCAGGCGGATTCGGCACCTTGCTGGAGCAGCCGTCGCAGTTTGTTGAAGGCGGCAAGAAGGCTGGCCAGTTCTGGCCGACGTTCTGGCCTTCGCTGACTGCGATGATCGGCTTCTGGGCCACGCTCGCGCTGAACATTCCAGACTTCACCCGCTTCGCAAAAACGCAGCGCGACCAGGTGCTGGGCCAATCGGTGGGCCTGCCGGTACCAATGGGCCTGCTGGCGGCGCTGGCGGTGATCGTGACTTCCGCCACGGTGGTCCTGTACGGCAAGGCGATCTGGGACCCGGTCGACCTGGCCAGCCGCATGACCGGCGTGGCAGTGCTGGTGGCGCTGGTGGTTCTGCTGATCGACACCATTTCAGTCAACCTGGCCGCGAACCTGGTCGGCCCGGCGTATGACTTTTCCGCGCTGGCGCCAAAGCATGTCTCTTACCGCACGGGCGGCTACATTACGGCTGGCATTGCACTGGCAATGATGCCGTGGAAGCTGCTGGAAACCACGCAAGGCTACATCTTCACCTGGCTGATCGGCTACTCGGCCCTGCTCGGCCCCATCGCAGGCGTGCTGATTGTCGACTACTACCTGATTCGCAAGACGGAGCTGAATGTCGGCGCACTGTACGTCGACAACGGTGAGTACAGCTACACCAATGGCTGGAACTCCGCAGCGCTGCTGGCCTTTGCGTTCGGCGTGGCGCCGAATGTGCCGGGTTTCCTGAATGCCGCTTTCCCGGCATCGTTTGGCGATGTGGGCGAAGGCTTCAAGCTGATTTATACGTACGCATGGTTCGTCGGCATCGCGATTGCAGCGCTGGTGTACGGCATTTTGATGAAGGGCAGGGCGGCACGCGCCGTCCAGCCACCACTTGCGGAGAAAGCCTAAATGGCGACATTGATTCGTGGCGGTACTGTAGTGAACGCGGACCGGGCCTTCCGCGCCGATGTCCTGTGCGAAGGCGACAAGATCGTCGCCGTTGGCCCTGCGCTTGCAGCGCCGGCCGGGGCGGAAGTTATCGACGCCGGCGGCCAGTATGTCATGCCGGGCGGGATCGATCCCCATACCCATATGAACCTGCCCTTCATGGGCACTGTCACCCAGGACGATTTTTTCACCGGCACCGCAGCCGGACTGGCGGGCGGCAACACCACCATTATCGACTTCGTCATTCCGAGTCCGCAGCAACCGCTGCTCGAGGCGTACCACCAATGGCGTGGCTGGGCCGAGAAAGCCGCTGGCGATTACACCTTCCACGTTGCGATCACCTGGTGGTCGGACAAGGTGCATGAGGAAATGGGAACGCTGGTGCGCAACCACGGTGTGAACAGCTTCAAGCACTTCATGGCGTACAAGAACGCCATCATGGCGGACGATGAAACGCTGGTGAAAAGCTTCCGCCGGGCGCTGGAACTGGGCGCGATTCCAACCGTGCATGCCGAGAATGGTGAGCTGGTGTACCAGCTGCAGCAGGACTTGCTGCGCCAGGGGATCACTGGGCCGAAAGCCCACCCGCTGTCGCGCCCTCCGGCGGTGGAGGCGGAAGCGGCCAACCGCGCCATCGCCATTGCCAACGTCCTGAATACGCCGCTGTACATCGTGCACGTGTCGTGCAAGGAATCGCTGGAGGCCATCACGCGCGCCCGGGCTGCCGGCCAGCGTGTCTACGGCGAGGCGCTGGCGGGTCACCTGATCGTGGACGACAGCGTGTACGACCATCCCGACTTCGAGTTTGCGGCAGGCCACGTCATGAGCCCACCGTTCCGCAGCCGCGAGCACCAGAAGGCGCTGTGGCAAGGGCTGCAGGGCGGGAACCTGCACACCACCGCCACTGACCACTGCACCTTCTGCGCCGAGCAGAAGGCAGCGGGCCGCAACGACTTCACCAAGATCCCGAACGGCTGCGGCGGCGTGGAAGACCGCATGGCCGTGATCTGGGATGAAGGCGTCAATAGCGGCAAGCTGACGCCGTCCGAATTCGTGCGCGTTACGTCGGCCAATGCGGCTCAGATCTTCAATATCTATCCGCGCAAGGGTTTGATCGCTGCCGGTTCGGATGCGGACATCGTGGTGTGGGACCCGGAAGGCACCCGCACGATTTCGGCCAAGACCCAGTTTGCAAAGGGCGGCTTCAATGTCTTCGAGGGACGCACAGTCAAAGGGATTCCGAGCACCACGGTGGCGGCAGGCAAGGTCGTGTTCCATCGTGGAGATTTGCGGGCAGTCGAGGGCGCAGGGCGCCACATCGACCGTCCAGCTTTTGCGCCAGTGACGGCGCGCTAAGGAGTGCATCATGAGCGATCTACGCATTAACAGCGACCGCCTGTGGGATTCGCTGATGGAGCTGGCTAAGATCGGCGCTACCCCGAAAGGTGGCGTCAAACGCCTCACGCTGACGGATCTCGACAAGCAAGGCCGCGATCTCGTCACGAGCTGGGCACGTGACGCCGGGCTGTCGATCACGATCGACCAGATCGGCAATGTCTTCATGCGCCGCGATGGCGAAGACAATACCCTGCCGCCGATCATGACTGGCAGCCATATCGACACGCAGCCGACCGGCGGCAAGTTCGATGGCAATTACGGCGTGCTGGCGGGCCTGGAAGTTGTCCGCACCCTGAACGACAAAGGCATCAAGACGCGCGCTCCGATCGAAGTCGCATTCTGGACCAATGAAGAAGGCTCTCGTTTCGTGCCGGTGATGATGGGCTCCGGCGTGTTCTGCGGCGCCTTCACGCTGGAACACGCGTATGCCGCCAAGGACACGGAAGGCAAGACGGTAGGCGAGGAGCTGGAGCGCATCGGCTACAAGGGCGACCAGGTACCCGGGCAGCATCCGATCGGCGCCTACTTCGAAACGCACATCGAGCAGGGGCCGGTGCTGGAAGATGCCGACAAGGTGATTGGCGTCGTACCAGCCGTGATGGGCCTCTCATGGTATGACTGCACCGTCACTGGCATGGAAGCTCACGCAGGCCCGACTCCGATGCACCTGCGTAAAGACGCAATGCAGGTCGCCGCGCAGATCATTCCCGAGGTAGTTGCCATCGCCAACCGCTATCCGCCATATGGCCGGGGCACGGTGGGCATGATGCAGGTCTTCCCCAACAGCCGCAATGTGATTCCCGGCCAGGTCAAATTCAGCATCGACCTGCGCAACGTGAACGACGACCTGCTGAACAAGATGCATGAGGACATGCTGGCCTTCATCGACAAGACCTCTGCCGAAACCGGCCTGCCGGTCAAGATCGAGCGCGTGTCGTACTACCCGCCATGCCCGTTCCATCCCGACTGCGTTGGGGCAGTGCGCAAGGCGACGGAGAAGCTGGGCTACTCCACCATGGACGTCGTCTCCGGCGCCGGCCATGACGCGATTTACGCCGCCCGCGTCGCCCCGGCCGGCATGATCTTCGTCCCCTGCAAGGACGGCATCAGCCACAACGAAATCGAAGACGCCAAGAAGGAGCACCTTGAAGCCGGCTGCAACGTCCTGCTGCACGCCATGCTGGAACGCGCCGGCGTCGTGTGAGCGTTACGTGGGTACGCCAGCATAACTGGCGATGCTGAGCCCTTTCACCGGCCGAATTTGTCGCGCTGGCAGCGGTCTTTTTGGATCGACATGCGCGACGTTGATTCGGCTTGGGGCAGTGACCGGCACTCCAATTTTAGATATGCGTTGATCAAATGGCGGCTGCGATGGAGCTATGCAGCCTCCAGTTAATATTGGTTGAAGATTAAACATGATTCGCTGTCGTTTCACTGCATTTGCTTTTGTATTTTGCGGCACATCTGCCGCGCAGGGCTCATTGGAGCCGTGTCGCGAGGCTAACGATCCTTATTATGGCGCGGTAAATCAAGTTATCGACAAAGCTGTGGCGAAACCTTCGCAGCTTCAGTTGACAGTATTCCCTTCATTCGAAGTTGAGTCGGGAATAAGACTGGTTGGATCCGATGTCTACTTTGTTAAATTCCGATCGTCCTTCTGGGCAGATTCCGTGGCGGCAGATGGTGGTGGCAGCTACCACATGGATTTCAGTAAGCCAAAGACCGTCGCAACGGTCAGTCGCGCCACCTTGGATGCGGCGGTAGCGGAACGTGTCCTGCGAGTTTTCACAAAAGCTATCGTCGAAGCGAAGGAAACTGGGCATGGAGGGCTGGACGGAATAGCTTATGTCTTTACGGCATCTGGCGGTAAATGCGGCCGGACTTGGTCGCCGGATGCTGATTCACGAAGCGGCCGCCTCGTACAACTCATGGATCGTTTGGCGCGACATGCACGCTTCAGCGCCCCGCTGGATCTGGCGCGAAGCGAGAAGTCGCTGATTCGATTGATAGGAAAAATCGAAGGAAATTAGCGGCCGAAGGCGATGCGGGTGATGGCGACGGTGGCTTCGTGAGCCAGGTCTTCCAGCTCTTTATGCTGGGGGCGGGTTTCGGAGATGAACAGCATAGTGCCCAGCATCTGCGCCACGATCAGAGTGCCGCGGATTTCGCATTGCTGCATCGACAGCTCAGGATCGATTTCGTGGATCAGGTTGCGCAGCGTCCTGCGGGCGCGGGTCATCATGGTGTCGAACAGCTTAGTCGCCACCGGGTGGCGGTTGGCCAGCGCGGCGATCTCGAAGAACAATCCGCTTGACACCTGGTCGCGCAAGTCGGCCAGGAAGTAATCGATGATTGATTCAAACAACTCTACGCGCGGACCCGCGCCTGCTGTGGCGACGCGTTCGTCGATGCCGGCCTGGTAGCGAGCGAAAGTCTGCTCCAGCAGCGCCTCGATCAGCGCATCCCGGCTCGGGTAATAGTGCTGCACGGTCGACAAGCTCACACCCACCTGCTGCGCCACGCTGCGCATGGCCAACGCCGCATAGCCGTCGTGCGCCAGCAACAGGCGCGCTGCCTCCAGGATCGCGCTGGCGCGCTCAAACCCTTTGGTCGTGGTGTTGGATTCCTTTGCCTGCAGGGGCGTGTCTGACTTTTTCTTCATAAGACACGAATTATCCCGTCGATTGACAAATAGGTCAACTGACCGATACTATTTCGGTCAACTGACCTATAACATCAACGGAGACTTTGCCTGATGATCCCTCGCACCTTATTCACCGACGAACACGAAATGCTGCGCGAATCCGCGCGCCGCTTCATGGAAACCGAAATCGCCCCGCACCACGAGCGCTGGGAAGAGCAGGGCTATGTGGACCGCGACGCCTGGCAGAAGGCCGGCGCCGCAGGCTTCCTGTGCCCCACCATGCCCGAACAATACGGCGGCGTGGGCGTGGACCGTCGCTACAGCATGGTGCTGATCGAAGAACAGGCGCGCGTCGGCGCTTCGGGTCCCGGCTTCATGCTGCACTCGGAAATCGTGGCGCCCTACATCCTGCACTACGGCAGCGAGTACCTGAAATCGCACTACATCCCCAAGCTGGCCACTGGCGAAATGATCGGCGCGATTGCGATGACCGAGCCAGGCACGGGCTCCGACCTGCAAGGCGTGGCGACTACCGCAATCCGCGACGGCGATCACTACATCATGAACGGCTCCAAGACTTTCATCACCAATGGCTGGAATGCCGACTGCGTGATCGTGGTCGCGAAGACCGATCCAACGGCCGGTGCCAAGGGCATCAGCCTGTTCGTAGTCGACACGTCGATGGAAGGCTTCAGCAAAGGCAAGCGCCTGAAGAAGGCCGGTATGAAGGCGCAGGACACTTCGGAACTGTTCTTCGAAAACGTGCGCGTGCCGGCGAAGAATCTGTTGGGCGAGGAAGGCGCAGGCTTCAAGTACCTGATGCAGGAACTGCCGTGGGAGCGCATGCAGATCGCCATCATGGCCGTGCAAGCCGCCGAATCCGGCCTGGAATGGACCGTGCAATATACGCGCGACCGCAAGGCGTTCAAGCGCCCGATCGCCGAATTCCAGACCATCGCCCATACGCTGGCCGAAATCAAGACTGAGGTCCAGATGTGCCGCGTGTTTGTCGACCGCTGCATGGAGCTGCTGATCGAAGACAAGCTGGATGCCGCAACGGCTTCGATGGCCAAGTACTGGACCACCGAGATGCAGTTCCGCGTGCTGGACAAGTGCGTGCAGCTCCACGGCGGCTATGGTTATATGTGGGAATATCCGATCACCCGGGCCTGGGCCGACGCACGCGTGCAGCGCGTGTATGGCGGCACCAATGAAATCATGAAAGAACTGATCAGCCGCACGCTGTAAGGAGACCAGCTTGGAAGCTTATATCTTTGACGCCGTGCGCACGCCGCGCGGCAAAGGCAAGAAAGACGGTTCGCTGCACGGCGTAACGCCGTTGCGCCTGGCGGAGACTGCATTGCGCGCGCTGGTAAGCCGTAATAACTTCGACAGCGCGATTATCGACGATGTGTTGCTGGGTTGCGTGGAGCCGGTCGGCGAACAGGGCGCCTGCATTGGCCGTGTGGCTGCGCTGGCCTCCGGCTACGCCGAATCTGTCGCGGGCGTGCAGATTAACCGCTTCTGCGCTTCCGGCCTGGAAGCCTGCAATATGGCAGCGGCACAAGTAATGTCCGGCCAGTCCGACATGGTGGTGGGCGGCGGTGTGGAAGCCATGTCGCGCGTGCCGATGGGTTCCTCGGGCGGCGCGTGGCCGGTCGATCCACAGAGCGCCTTCGACTCCTATTTCGTGCCGCAAGGGATTTCGGCCGATGCGATTGCGACGATCTGGGGTTACAGCCGCCGCGATGTCGACGCGTATGCCGTCGAATCGCAGCAACGCGCACACCGTGCCTGGCAGGAAGGCCGCTTTGCACGCTCGGTGGTGCCTGTGGTGGACCGCAACGGCCTCACCATGCTGGCGCGCGATGAGCTGGTGCGCCCGGAAACCACGGTCGAATCGCTAGGCGCGCTGAAGGCTTCGTTTGCCGATATGGGCGCCAACTTCGGCTTCGATTCCGTGATCACACAGCGCTATCCGCAGATCGAGCAAATGCAGCACGTGCACCACGCCGGCAACAGCTCCGGCATCGTGGACGGTGCTGCGGCCGTGCTGATCGGAACCCGTGAAGCCGGCGAACGGGCAGGCCTCAAGCCGCGTGCGCGCATCCGTTCCTTTGCTTCCATCGGCAGCGAGCCATCGATCATGCTGACCGGCCCAAGTTATGCGGCTGAGAAGGCGCTGAAACGTGCGGGCATGAAGGCGGCAGACATCGACCTGTATGAGTTGAACGAGGCCTTCGCCTCCGTGGTGCTGCGCTTCATGGAAGTGATGAACGTGCCGCACGAGAAGATGAACGTCAACGGCGGCGCGATCGCCATGGGCCATCCGCTGGGCGCGACCGGCGCCATGATCCTCGGTACCTTGCTGGACGAGCTTGAACGCCGCAACCTGCAGACCGGCCTGGCCACGCTGTGCGTTGGTGCGGGCATGGGCACCGCCACCATTATCGAGCGCATTTAAGGGAGACAGACAATGATCGATTACAGCCTGGATTCCCAAGGCATTGCGACCTTGAGCTGGAATATGCCGGGTCGCAGCCAGAATGTGCTGAATGAGGAAAGCTGCAGTACCTTGTGCGAGCTGGTGGACCGCGTTGTGGGTGACAGTGCCGTCAAGGGCGTGTTGATGACTTCCGCCAAGCCGGACTTCATCGCAGGGGGCGACCTCGAGTGGCTGCTGTCGGCCAGGACGGCGGAGGCGCTATTCGAACGCGTGGTTCGCCTCGACCGCGCGCTGCGCAAGCTGGAGACCTGCGGCAAGCCTGTCGCGATGGCCTTGCCCGGCACGACGCTGGGCGGAGGGCTGGAGGTAGCACTGTGCGGTCATTACCGCGTGGCGGCCGATAACCCGAAAGCGCGTTTCGGTCTGCCGGAAGTGGCGCTGGGCCTGCTGCCGGGCGGCGGCGGGACGCAGCGCTTGCCGCGCCTGGTCGGCATCCAGAAGTCGCTGCCTTTGCTGTTGGAAGGCAAGCGCCTGGCTGCGGGCGCGGCACGCGAGTTGGGGATCCTGAACGAAGTGGTCCCTGCCGGCACCGAAGTGTCGGTGGCGCGCGCATGGCTGGAAAGCGCGATCTCTGCGGGCGGGGTGCAACAGCCGTGGGATGTCAAAGGCTTCAAGATTCCGGGGGGCGCCGTCTCATCTCCGGCAGTGCAGCAAGTCTTCATGGCTGCCAACGCCATGCTGCGCGCCAAGACCTTCGGTAACTACCCGGCGCCGCGCAACATTCTGTCCTGCGTGTACGAAGGGCTGATCACGGACCTGGACACCGGCTTGATGACGGAGGCGCGCTATTTTGTACAGACCGTGTTGTCGCCGGAGGCGAAGAACATGATCCGCACACTGTTCTTCAGCATGAACGAGGCGAACAAGCTGGCATCGCGGCCGAAGGATGTGCCGCAACAGAAGTACAGCAGGATCGGCGTGCTTGGCGCGGGCATGATGGGTGCCGGCATCGCCTACGTCGCCGCCAAGGCTGGCATCGAAGTGGTTCTGGTTGATACTGCGCAAGAAGCGGCCGAACGTGGCAAGGCTTATTCCGTGAGCCTGCTGGCGAAACAGCAGCAACGCGGCCAGGTCTCTGCCGAGAAGGCAGAAGCCCTGCTGGCGCGTATCACGCCAACCACCGACTTTGCGCTGCTGGCAGGCGCAGATCTTGTGGTGGAGGCGGTATTCGAGGACCGCGGCATCAAGGCGGACGTGACGCGCCGCGCGGAAGCGGTGCTGGCCTCAGATGCAATTTTCGCTTCCAACACGTCGACCTTGCCGATCACTGGCCTGGCGGAAGCGAGCAGCCGTCCGGCCAACTTCATCGGGCTGCATTTCTTCTCACCCGTGGATCGGATGGCGATTGTCGAGATCATCGTCGGCAAGCAGACTTCCGAAGCCACGCTGGCACGCTCGATGGACCTGGTGCGTGCGCTGGGCATGACGCCGATTGTGGTCAACGACTCGCGCGGCTTTTACACCAGCCGCGTGTTTTCGACCTACGTGCTGGAAGGCCTGGCGCTGCTGGCAGAGGGCGTGGCGCCGGCGCTGATCGAGAATGCAGGCCTGCAGGCGGGCATGCCGGTTGGACCGCTGGCGCTGACGGACGAAGTGTCGTCCGAATTGATCTGGAAGATCGATCGCCAGACGCGCCTTGACCTGGGTGATGCCTACAAGGCGCGTCCAGGCCACGAAGTCGCGGCGCGCATGGTGGAACTTGGCCGCATCGGCAAGAAGGCCGGCAAGGGCTTTTACGATTATCCGGAAGGCGGCAAGAAGTCGCTATGGAACGGCCTGGCGGAGCTCTTCCCACGCGCTGCGGTGCAGCCCGAGGTGAGCGCTGTGGTCGAGCGCCTGACTGTCGTGCAGGCTGTGGAAACGGCACGCTGCATGGATGAGGGCGTGCTGCGTTCCGCGCGCGATGCGGACGTCGGTGCTATTCTCGCGTGGGGCTTCCCGCCATTCCGTGGCGGCCCATTGAGCATGATCGACAATGCCGGGTCGGCGGCCTTCGTGGCGCAGTGCGAACGCCTGGCGGCCGCCTATGGTGACCGCTTCGCGCCGCCAGCGCAATTGAAGGCAATGGCTGCCGCCGGCGCTAGTTACTACACGGAGCGTTGAGATGGGCGTGCTGTCCGGAGTCAGGATTATCGAGATTGCGGGCATCGGCCCGGGACCGTTTTGCGGCATGCTGCTGGCGGACCTGGGCGCGGAAGTGATCGTGGTCGAGCGTCCCGGTCCGGCGGAAATTCCGACTGCAGGCATCCTGCGCCGGGGCAAGCGCTCGCTGGCGCTGGATCTCAAGGAGCCCGGCGCCATCGACACCGTGCTGCAACTGATCGAGGATGCCGATGGCCTGATCGAAGGCATGCGTCCCGGCGCGATGGAGCGCCTTGGCCTTGGTCCGGAAGTATGCCTGGCGCGCAACCCGCGCCTCGCTTACGGCCGCATGACGGGCTGGGGCCAGGAGGGCCCGTTGGCGCAGGCGGCCGGGCATGACAACAACTACATCGCACTTTCCGGCGCGCTACATTATGCCGGTGCAGGTGATGTGCCGCCGGTAACGCCGCCAACGCTGGTGGGCGATCTTGGCGGCGGGGCGCTTTATCTCGCGTTGGGACTTGTCTCCGCCATCCTGCACGCAAGAGGCGGCGGCAATGGGCAGGTGATCGACGCTGCCATTGTCGACGGCTCGGCGCACATGATGAACCTCCTGCTCGACCTGTCGGCGGTTGGCTTGATGCGCGAGCAGCGCGGCACGTCCGTGCTGGATGGGCCGCACTGGTTCAACACCTATCGCTGCAAAGATGGACGCGACATCACAGTTGGCGCGCTGGAGGGCAAGTTCTACAAGCTGCTGCTGGAAAAGCTCGGACTGGCCGCCGACCGCCGCTTCGCAGCGCAGCATGCGGCGGGCCAGTGGCCGCTGCAGCGGGCAGCGTTTGCCGAATTGTTTGCGATGCGTACGCGCGACGAGTGGTGCGGGCTGCTGGAAGGGACGGATGCCTGTTTCGCGCCAGTGCTGGCGCCATCGGAAGCGGCACAGCATCCGCACATGCAGGCGCGTGGCGTCTATTCCAGCGAAGGCGTATTGCAGGCGAACGCCGCGCCGCGCTTCTCCGCTACCCCGTCACCGGCGGCGCCAAATCCGATTCCTGCCGTCGGGCAGCACAATGACGAAATCCTGGCGGCGTTGAGACAGTAGTGTGTTTATTGCGCCTTGAAGCTGCGCAGGAAGTCGAGCAGTACCTGTGCGGCGATTTCCGCGTCGTCGGCGGTCATGGTCTCCAGCGGGTTGTGGCTGATGCCGCCGTTGCCGCAGCGAGTGAACAGCATGCATACGTCGGTGAGTGCTGCAATTGCCATGGCGTCGTGGCCGGCACCGGATAGCAAGTCGAAGCGCGGCAGGCCGCTGCGCTCGACTGCATCGCCCAGTTGCTGCATCAGCCATGGTGCGCACGGGGCGGCGTTGGCTTCAACGATCTTCTCTGCCTTGAATTCGATGTTGCGGCGTGCGCAGATTGCCGCCAGGCCGTCCAGCACGTCGCGCACCGCTGATTCGCGCACCGCGTCATCGGCAGCGCGAATGTCGAGCGATAGCTTGCACGCGCCGGGAATGACGTTGACCGAGCCGCCGGGCACCTGCAACTGGCCGACGGTGCCGACCAGTGCTTCGCCCTGCGCGCAGCGCTGCTCGACCAGCAGTACGATTTCGGCTGCCGCTGCGGCGGCGTCCTTCCGCATGTGCATAGGTGTGGTGCCGGCGTGGCTGGCGACGCCTTGCAGTTCGACCAGGAAACGGGAGCTGCCTGCGATGGCGGTAACGACGCCGACCGGCAGGCCGCGCTCCAGCAGTACGGGGCCTTGTTCGATATGGACCTCGACATAGGCGGCGATTTCTTCACGGCGCCGTGCTATCGATGGAATGGCTGCGGTGTCGTGGCCGGCGGCGGCCAGCGCGTCGCGCATCGTGATGCCATCTGCGTCGACGGCGTCGAGCAGCGACATGTCGAACTTTCCGGTTACGGCATTACTGCCCAGGAAGGTGCTGCGGAAACGCACGCCTTCTTCCTCCGCAAAGCCGATCACTTCGAAGTTGAACGGCAGCTTTTCACCTCGTGCATGCAGGTGGTGCACGATAGCGATCGGCAGCAGGATGCCAAGGCGGCCATCATATTTGCCGCCATTGCGCACGGTGTCGTAATGCGAACCGGTGAGGATGGTCTTCGCGCCTGGCACGTCGGACAGGTAACGGCCAACCACATTGCCGACTGCGTCGATCTCTACCTGCATGCCGGCTTCACGCATCCATGCCGCCAGCTGTGCCGCGGAGGCGCGGTGGGCTGTGGTCATGTAGGCGCAGGTGAGGGCGCCTTCGTCGTCGCTCCATTGGGCCAGGTCTTCCGACCACTGCATGATTTGCGGACCGAATTCCAGTTTCATGCCCAGCAGGTCATTCAGGCGGATTTCCGCGATGCGATGGATCTGGCGCAGGCATTCCGCCAATTCGTCGGCGCGCTGGTTTTTCAGGCGGCGCGCGAAGGTGGCGATGACGGTTTCACGCGTCAAGCCTTGCCCGGTGGGGCCTTTGACCGCGAGGATGAATGGGAAGCCGAACTTGGCGTTGTAGTCCGCATTCAGCTTGTGCAGGGTGGCGAATTCCTCCGCGCTGCACAGGTTCAGGCCGGACTTAGCCTGTTCGCTGGTCGATTCTGCGGTCAGTTCGCCGGCGATGGCGGCCTTGCCGGCCAGTTCAGGGTGAGCACGGATCAGGCCAAGCTGCTCGGCCTCGGTGGCGCCGGTCACCACGCCTTGCAAGGCCTGCTTCAGCGCAGCCAGTGTGGCAAACGGCCGCTGCGCCGCCGCCCGTTCGGGAATCCATGGCGAGTGCTCATAAATGCCGCGCAGGCGATCAACAAAGGCGGCCAGGTCGCAGGAGTTCAGTTCAGGGAGAGTCGTGGTCATTGCTTTGTCCTATCTTGAACTAACGATCATAGCCCGATCAGCGCCGCCCGCCATAAGCGTCCCTATATACCTGTCATTAAAGGGCCTTGGCGGCCGCCGTGACCTGGTCACGCAGCCATTTGTGTTCAGGGGCCTGGTGCACGCGCTCGTGCCAGAGCTGGTAGAAGCGCATTGGCGGGAACTTGACCGGCGGGGTGAAGACCTTGAGCGGCAGCGAATTCTCGTAAAAGCGCAGGAACTGGCGGCCGGTGGTCAGCACCAGGTCGGTCTGCGCCAGCATATAGGGAATCAGGCTGAAATAGGCCGATTCCACTGCCACATTGCGCCGCATGCCCTGACGCTCCAGGAAGGAGTCGATCACGCCGCCGTAGCCTGGCACCATTTGCGATGGTGCGACGTGGGGCAGGGTGAGGTAGTCGTCCAGTGTCATCGCATCGCTGGCGGTGCGCTTGGCGTAGGGGCTGCCGGCGTGCATGGCGCAGATGATCGGGTCCTCGAACAGCTTGGAAATATGCAGGTGCTGAGGTGGTTCGTCCCAGTTGGCGATGACCAGGTCCATGTCGCCGTCCGACAGCAGGCGCAGGTAGTCGGTACCGGGGCCAATAGAGTGGATCACCACGCGGCTTTTGGGCGAGCCGCGGCGTAGCAAGGCCACCACATTCGGCAGGAATTGGCTGTCCAGGTAATCCGGCGCAGCGATATTGAAGGTGCGCGCCTCTTCCTGCGCGACGAAAGGCGTCTTTTTCACGAACAGCGATTCCGTCTCGTCCAGGATGCGCTTGGCCGGCTTGAGCAGGCTTTCGCCGTGCTGGGTCGGCACCATGCCTCTCGCACCGCGCACCAGCAGCGGATCGCCTGTCAGTTCGCGCAGTTTGCGCAGCGAGGCCGAAATGGAGGGTTGCGGCTGGTTCAGCTTGAGCGCCACGCGCGACACGTTTTTCTCGACCAGCAGCAGGTAGAGGATACGAATGAGGTGAATATCGAGGTGTTGCGGCAGGCCGGACATCTTGCGTACGTATATGAATTCGAATATCTTGAATATACGACATATTTCATGTTGCGGGGGCTCGAAAACGCGTATCTTCGATAGATTGCCACTTCTTCAACTCAAGGATTTACATGGAATACCTGCTGCCCTA
>Ga0307408_100002142_pt1 | contig 14142 bp, 18 predicted proteins | sample 322Cmetagenome_FD_202116 | JGI IMG/M metagenome (GOLD analysis project Ga0307408, IMG submission 202116) | Maize rhizosphere microbial communities from greenhouse at UC Davis, California, United States - 322HYB-C-3 | ecosystem: Host-associated > Plants > Roots > Rhizosphere > Soil | place...
AAGCCCTGCGGGCTCAATTCAGAGGAGTTAGAAACATTGCGTTCTTCATGTATCGTTTAACGAAAATCTATGCTTAGCCCCCAACTTTTCCGCTTGATCCGAAGCTCACCCTAAGTTGAAAATAGTTGTTATACGCGGCAAAGGATATAAGCTCGAAATTTTTGCTTGATCCAACATAACCTATTATGGAATGCCGTAGTAGTTGGGGGATTGCCAAATGTATTTAAAGCAAAAAGCTTTGCCGTATCTGACAAAGCCTTAAACAATTTTTTTAAATTTTCTTGGGTAATCTTAGGTAGTACCCAAATTTTCTCTGCGGAGAGTGAGGGATTCGAACCCCCGGACCTGTTACAGTCAACAGTTTTCAAGACTGCCGCAATCGACCACTCTGCCAACTCTCCGCCACAAAAGTACAAATCCTTGCTGCTTCTGCAAATTCGCGAAAACGATTTTTTTGATTATTTGTTTAGGGGGCTGAAAGCCAGAGAAATAATTTTATGATTAGGTTCTTTTTTGAAGATTTTCTGTTGGATTTTCCGTCTTAAAGCTGTTAAAACGGGGCTTCACAATCTTAATACTCCGCTTAGAAAGGTCAATACTGGCATTAAATTCAAATCCAATTAGGATAATTAGAGAGTTAAAATAGAGCCAGACCATTACAACGATTAAAGTTCCTATAGAGCCGTATATGCGGTTAAAGTTGCTGAAGTTGTTAATATAAAAGCCAAAGCCCCAGAATGTAATCATGGCTAGAAAACTGGCAAGCCAGGCTCCCGGACTAAATAATTTCCATTTCTGCGTATGCGCAGGCCCGTAGCGGTATAAGATGGAAATAGTTACAAAGTAGACAGCTATCAGAATAAACCAGCGGACAGATCCGATTACCAACACCCAAAAGGTATCTTTAAACTGCACCTGGTCCCTGATAAGGGAAATCAGGTATTCACCGATGGTAATGATGCTTAGTCCAACCACGAGTGCCAGAAATAATACAAAGGTAAGGGTGATAGCGACTAACCGTTGCTTAAGCCATCCACGCGATTCAATAATTAAAGAAGATTTATTAAAAGCCCTCATTAAATTATTAATGCCATTAGTGGCGAAAAATAGGGCGGCTAGAAAACCGAAGGAGAGTACCCCGCCATTTTGTTTGCGGATAATCTCTTCAAGGGTCGATTTTACAGCAAGATAGGAGTTAGTCGGAAATATCAGCTTTATCTGCTCCATTAGCTGGTCCTGGAAACCTTCAACCGGAATGTAGGGGATAAGGGTAAAGATAAAGATGATGGTAGGGAAAATTGCCAGCATGAAATTATATGCCAGCGAAGAAGCTTTGTTAACCAGCGAATCTTTAGTTATCTCCTGAAAGAAGAAAGTACAAACGGTGTACAACGGCAAAGTGCTGAAGCCCGGTATAATAACCACTTTGGACCACTCTATCAGCATATAATAGGGGCGTGTCTTTAAAAGTAGTCTGTGTAGCCAGGCCATAATAACTAATTAAAATAAGGCTTTAATTTATCTTGAAACTGTTGCGGAGGCATGCAGGCGCGATTACGCTTCATGTCAATAAATACCAGAGTAGTTTCGCCATCATGTATAAATTCATTCTTCTCATTAAATAATTCATAATGAAAATGAATTCTTACCCCAGGCATCTTGGCAATGGTTGTCCTTATGGTAATTTCCTCGTCGTACAAGGCCGGTTTAATATACTTGCACTTCATCTCAAGGACGGGCATCATTATTCCCTGTTCTTCCATTGAACGGTAATCCATGCCCAGGCTTCGCAACATTTCCACGCGGGCTACTTCAAAAAACTCAGCGTAATTGCCATAATACATATAGCCCATTTGGTCAGTTTCTCCATACCGCACGCGTATTTTTGTCTCGTGGCTAAACATTAGCGGATATGACGTTGATTAAGCGCTTGCTGAAATTTACGTGCATTGGCCTGATGCTGTGCCATTGTTTCTGCAAAATTATGATATCCTGAAAAATCTTCCTTGGCACACATATAAATGTAGTTATGCTTTTGGTAGTTTAAAACAGCATCGATAGCTTTTATGCTCGGCATCATAATAGGGCCAGGAGGCAATCCGGTGTAAACGTAAGTGTTGTAGGGTGAATCCTTTATTAAATGTTTATTAAGAACACGTTTAATGGTAAAGTCTTTATTGGCGAAAATAACAGTCGGGTCGGCTTCTAACTTCATGCCCCTGTTGTAACGGTTCATGTATAGGCCAGCAATGACAGGCATCTCTTTATCATATAGTGCTTCTGCATCTACAATAGAAGCCAAGGCGCTTACCTGAAGCTGGCTTAGCCCAATTTTACGTGCTTTTTCTTTGCGGGCATCAGTCCAGAACTTCTCATATTCCTTATGCATCTTTTCAAAGAATTTTTCGGCAGAGGTGTTCCAGTAAATCTCGTATGAATTTGGAATAAACATCGAATAGACGTTATCCTCGTTAAAACCAAATTTATTGATGTATTCTGTAGAATCGAGTAGGCGAATAAGCGATGACGAATCAGCTTCAATTTGTGTAGAAATATATTTGGCAAAATCCTGCTTCAAGCGCTGATTTTTAAACTGTAAAGAAACAGCACTTTGGCTGCCAGATTTCAGCATGTTAATGAAGCTACGGTTGCTTTGCCCTTTCTTTAGTCGGTATCTTCCTGGCTTCACCGCTTTGGGGTAATCCATATTTAAAGCAACCCATTTAAATACCTCCGGCTTCTTTACAATCTCTTTTTGACGGATAGTTTGGTACACATCATCAAACGTTGAACCGGTTTTAATGTAGAGATATTCTTCATTGTCCGTTACGCTCGGTCCAGAAAACTTCATGTAATAACTAAAGAATGTAACCCCAAGGGCAATAACAATTACTGCCACAAAGGCAATAATGATCTTCGCTTTCTGGCTCAGCCTTCCTGATTTTTTATCAGTCATTTAAATTATATTTTGTTCAGTAATCCTTCTATATGCTAATAATCCACCAGTAAGATTATACACCTTACTGTATCCTGCAGCAGCTAAAATTCTGCGGCCAGTTTCGCTGCGTATTCCTCTTTGGCAGATAACAACGATCTCTGCTTCTTTGTTATAGGTTAAATCATCAAGAGTATTGCTTAAAGTTCCCAATGGAAGATTCTGTCCACCAATATTATAGGTGTGAAATTCAATAGGTTCTCGTACATCCAGCAAATGGATTGCCTCTCCTTTAGCCAGTTTTTCTTTTAACTGGGCAGCTGTAATATCACTCAACTGGGTTTTCATTAGATAATATCAAGTCTACGGATGTGCCTATGCTTACTTTATTTAAAGAATCGCTCACAGCCGGGAATTGTTTAATAACTCGTGCGGTGGTACTGTCTGTTACAGCGCCTTCGTAACTTACGGAGCCAACCGATAGGGCATTGTTTTTTAATACAAAAACGGATTCGGTGAGCGTCCTGCCAATTAGGTCGGGCAAATCTACCTGGCCGGCACCTTTACCATCGCCAAGTACCAAACTAATCACAGAACCCTTAGGTATCTGCATGCCTTTGGAAATCGTCCTTCCTTTAAAAGAAGCTTCTAATACACGGTTGAGTGAAATGTCTGAAGTATAAGTAGTATCGCCAATTTTAATTCCGTAATTGCTTAAAACTGCGCGGGCTTCAAGATAAGTCATCGAAAAAATATCAGGGAAACCAACATCCGGCGCATTAGTGGTAATGATGGTCAGGTAAATGGTACGGTTTTCCTTTACGTTGGTATTCGCATCCGGATCTTGCTCAACAACCAAACCTGGTTGCTTATCAATCTGGTAAACAGAATCAATCTGATATTTAAAACCCTGTGCCTCTAAAAGCGCAATAGCTTCATTTACAGACAACCCCTTTAACTTCGGAACCGGCATCCCCTCGCCGTGGCGGGTGTAAAACCTTAAACTGAAAAATATAATCAGCAAAAAAGCAGCTATAGACGATATAGCTATAATCAGATTTTTGCGAAATGTGTTTGTGCGCAGGTATGCGAAAAATTTATTCATTAATGGATTTTCGGCAAATAAAGCCCAAACTTAATTCAAAAAATCAGGATATGAAAGATTGCTTGTTTTTTACAGGACAGGAGGAGGAATAGAGGTGCTGGCGTTTGCCGTGGCTGGTGTCCCCTCTCACGCTATTGAGTTAAGGCGTTTGTCCTTGTGGGGTAGCCTTTCTCTCCCAGTGGGAGAGATGCCGCAAGGCAGAGAGGGTATGAGACTTTGCACGACTCCATATCTTAACTTTTATAACATCGATGTCCCCACCAACCACTTAACTAAGCGACATTGAATGCAAATCGCATAATCTAATGTCTAAAAAATACCTAAGTTTGCCGACGAAAAAATATTGATTCTCAAATGAAGAAGAACATAGCACTTGTTACAGGAGGATTTACAGGCGAATCTGTTATTTCTTTAAAAAGTGCAGAAGTAATAGACAGCAATTTAGACAGGGATAAATTTGATGTATATAAAATTATTATCACCCGCGAAAGCTGGTATTATGTAGATAATAATGCCCTGAAATATATTGTCGATAAGAACGATTTCTCGTTAACCATTCAAGATAAGGTTATTAGGTTTGATGCGGTGTTTATCGGATTGCATGGTTCGCCAGGCGAGGATGGCAAATTGCAAGGCTATTTCGATTTACTTGGCATACCCTATAATACCTGCGATGCCCTTACATCTGCAATTACCATGAATAAAGGTTATACCAAGGCGATTGTTGATGGAGTTAAGGATTTGCATGTTGCCAAGTCGGTACAGCTGTTTGCAAATACTCCTGAAACCGCAAATGAAGTGCTGGCTAAATTAAGCCTGCCTGTTTTTGTTAAGCCGAATAACGGAGGAAGCAGTATAGGCATGAGCAAAGTGAAATCTGCCGATGAATTGCCAGAGGCGCTTGAAAAGGCTTTCAAAGAAGATTCTCAAGTATTGGTTGAAGAATTTATTAAGGGCCGCGAATTTACCATTGGTGTTTATAAAGGCAAGGAAGGAATCAAGGTATTGCCCGCTACAGAAATTATCAGCTCAAAAGAGTTTTTCGATTTCGAAGCAAAATATACTACTGGCGTTACCGAGGAAATTACCCCTGGGAGGATGAACACTGAAGAAAAGGCCAGAGTAGAAAAAGTTGTAGAAAAAGCTTACCTAAAATTGAATTGCAGAGGCGTAGTGCGTATTGACTATATCCTGGAAGAAGGTACCGACAAGTTCTACTTTATTGAAGTAAATACTGTACCCGGGCAAACTGAAAACAGCTTGATCCCTCAGCAGGTTAGGGCTATCGGCCGCACCATTAAAGACTTTTATACAGAACTCATCGAGGTTTCCCTCACTCATTAATTATAAATGGCTGCAAGGATTTTTTCTCTGCAGCCATTCTTTTTTAGGCGCTAACGCCTCGGTATCTAATCTCCTCCGCTCTGGCAAAAAATACTTATATTGTGTTAAGCACTAAAATCTGATTAATGGAGCTAACACTTACAACACCGGCATTACTATTTCCGGCTATATCTTTACTTTTACTTGCCTATACTAACCGTTTTCTGGCATTGGCAACCTTAATCCGAAGCCTTAAAGGGCAATATGTCGCCAATCATAACCCCAATTTACTGGGCCAAATAGATAACCTTCGTACTAGAATTCTTCAGATCCGAAACATGCAGGCCTGTGGTATCCTCAGCTTTTTTATGTGTGTGCTTACCATGTGGCTGTTATACAATGGGCAGCAATTACCGGCTAAATATGCTTTTGGAGCAAGCTTGTTATTGTTGATGATTTCCTTATTTATTTCCTTAAGGGAGATTCAGATTTCTGTTAAAGCGCTTGAAATCGAGCTAAGCGATTTGGAGGAATCTATTTTGGAGAACCAACTTACCCGGAAGTAGCATGCTCACTATTACAATGCCTGCTATTTTGTTTCCGGCTATTTCATTGATTTTGCTCGCTTATACTGTAAAGCTTATACATCTTGGCGGCCTGGTGCGGACTATGAAAAGCCAGTATATGCAATCCCATAACGAGGCACTTTTAAGCCAGTTGGCAAACCTGCGCAAAAGAATATATCTTATTCGCGATATGCAGGCTTTAGGAATCGGAAGCTTCATTTTTAGTGTATTTTGTATGCTGCTGCTCTTTGTGGGATATCTGGAGATTGCCAAGTACAGCTTTGGGGTAAGCCTCGTTTTATTGCTGATAGCCTTATTTCTATCCTTCCGGGAAATTTATATATCTGCCGCTGCCCTGAAAATTGAAATTGAGGGGCTGGAAAAGGTAAATGAAGAAGGCCGGTAAGTGTACCAGCCTTCGTGTGTTTTATCCCACATTGTCATGCTGATACTTGTGCTGAACTTGTTTCAGTATTCATTTCAGCACCCCATCAAGCATTTCTGCTATGTGTAAGATGTTTTTCCTGATTCGCTTGGGTTTTATGCCTAACGGACCCTTTATTTCACTTCAAATTCCACTTCGGTGTCGCCCCATTCAAGTGAAACTTCTCCAGATTTTGAAATATCAAAAGTTAGCTTCTCCTGAAATGATTCTGATTTTTCCGGCTTTACGGTTATTCGTAGCTGGTCATTAGATTCAGAATAGTTGGTGCCCCACTGGTCCCAACTCTTATTAAAAATCACGGTCCACTCTTTTTCATTAGGAAGGGTATACAAACTATACTTTCCTGCCGGAAGAGCCTGTCCCTCTATTTTCACATCTTTATTAATCTCAAAAACGGTAGCTTCATTGGCTCCTGTTCTCCATATTTTTCCATAAGGCACAATGTCGGTACCTATTTTACGGCCTTTCAAAGAAGGCTGTCCGTAATCGATGGTGATTGTTACGCCTTTCTTTGTTGTCTCGGTAACCTTAGCCGGAGGGCTGGCTCTTTTGCTTTTGTCCTGTTGGGCTGTAGCTGTGAAGCCAATAAACAATGCTGCGAAAAGTGTAGTTGAAAATAGTTTAGCCATGTTGTGTTTTTATTTTAATTGAAACGCTATGATACTTTTTTTATTGAACGTAGGCACATAAATTATGTTTTTTTCTACATCGATGCCAAAATCTGCAGTATTAATCTTTTGAGCCTGAGTGTCTAGCAAAAGTTCGGTTTTCCCATTCTTATATACATAATAGATAAGGCCGCTCCAACATGAAACAATAAAATCCCCGTTTTTTAAAAGTTCAACACCATCGCCAGGTTTAGCAAAGCCTTCGGCAATGGTTGTCAGTTCTTTTTTAGCGTTTGCTTTGATAAGCTTTGTTCCCGACAAAATATACAAATCGCTGCCGATAGCCTTTAAACCATTAGCATTTTCGATGTTTTCAAGCCAAAGTTCTGCCTTATTATTTATTATACGATAAATTTTTGCTTTGCGGGTTTCAGACACATATACAGTGCCTTTTGAGTCAACCGCAATATCATTAAGGAAAACTGAACCCTCAGCCGGAATTTTGTTGACGATTTTTCTGCTAGGGATATCGATTACGGCAATCTCAGTAATATCTGCAGCATATAACGTATTTTGAAATTTACCTAAGCCCTTTGGCCCGTTTAATCCTTTAACCCAAACAGAATCAATTATTTTTCCATTAAGGCTAACTTTGGCAATTCTGCCGTTTCCATCAACCGCCGTTGAATTCCCGTTAATCAAAGAAGCATATAAAGCTTGCTCTTTTATAGACGGCAAAACACACTCGGGTACGGCAAGTGTATCAGTTTCCCATAACTTTACTAACTGGTGTTTTTGGGCTTGGCAGCTTAAGGCAAGGCTACCTGCCAAAATAAAGGAATATAAGTGTTTCATTGTTGTAATGATGTGTTTTTACAGGCGCAAGTTACAAGAATATGCTCCTTAAGCAGTAAGCAAAGAACCAAAATAATCTCCATACGTTATCCTCATAAAAACTACCAATGATTGAAGTATTAAACGATGTGGCATCAAATGTGGCCGGCTTTAAAGCCAGGGGAGAGGTGACTAAACATGACTATGAAACTGTAGTTGTGCCACAAGTGGAAAGCAAATTGGCAAGTGCCGGGAAAATTCATTTTTTACTTTATTTAGATACCGATGTAAGCAATTATACCGCAGGCGCTTGGTTTGAAGATTTTCTGATTGGACTAAAGCATTTCACCAAATGGCATAGGATGGCTATTGTCAGCGATCAGGAAGGCGTGCGGAAGGTTACAGATTTGTTTAGCTTTATTGCGCCAGGTGAAGCAAAAGGCTTTACGAAAGATGAATACGAGGCTGCCAAATCCTGGGTGGCCAGCTAGCAGTCAATAGCAATAAATATGTAAATTTATCGCTTTCTGATATGAAAGCGATTATAACCTTCTTTGCACTTATTTTAAGTTTTTCTTCATTTTCTCAGAGTAAACTATCTGGTTTTAAAAAGGATAAGCTGATCTTTCAGGATAATTTTGATTCCTTGTCGAAAATGTGGATCGTAGAAACTCCGCAGCATAAGAATTCCAAAGTGTTCGCGGCTAATGGAAAGCTGGTTATAGATGTAGCCAAAGGCGCCACAGTTTGGTATGGTAAAGAACTGGCTGGCAATTATATTATCGAATATAAACGCAAGGTAGTTGTAAACGGCGGGCCCAACAGCCGATTGTCGGACCTGAATAATTTTTGGATGGCCAGCGACCCTAAAAACGCTAATTTGTTTACACGCACCGGAGTTTTCGAAGAATACGATAATCTAAACCTTTACTACGTTGGAATGGGCGGAAACACGAACTCTACAACCCGTTTCAGGAAATACGTAAATAATGAAAGGCGCTTATTAAAAGAATACAAAGATAAAGCTCATCTGTTAGAGGCAAACCGCGAATACCAAATAGCTATAGTGTTTCATAACGGTGAGTCAAGGTTTTTTGTTGATGGCGAAGAATATTTCAGCTTTAAGGACACAGCTCCATTAAGCGAAGGTTACTTTGGTATACGCACTACTTATTCGCATCATGAAATTGATGACTTGTCTATTTACTCGCTTAAGAAGCATTAAGTTTTTGTAAAAGCTCCTCGAATATAGGTAGTTGTGATAAATTGATTTTTTGCCGCACTTCATCAGTATTAAACCACTCGGCTTTATCTGTTTCTGGGAATGACTGCATTTTTCCGGATTTTGGAGGCCACTCCATTTCAAAATAATTAGAACTGATAAAGCAGGGATTGAAGTCCGCCTCAGTTGCCCAGCTTTTAATCATTTTGCCTCCACGCGACTTTACGGTGCTCAACTCAATAAAGCTTTCCGATGTGATGGTGTTACCAGTCTCCTCATTAAATTCCCGTTTGGCCACTTCGAAGGCATCCTCTGTTTTCGGGTCGTATTCACCCTTGGGTATCGACCAGACATTGCTATCTTTTTTTGAAAAAAAGGGGCCGCCCGGATGCACCAGCAGTATTTTCAATCCTTCTCTATCAATTTTGTAAACCCAAAGGCCTGCAGTGTATTTCATAATTACGTTTGTGCTTTGTTCTAAATTCTAAACAGTGTATACAAATTAAAGTATGGCTTTTGCTACAGTAAAAAAGATAATTTGTAATCAAAAAGTAACATTGATAATACAAAGCTTGTTTTGTTTTTACTTTAATAATAAAACATATACTTTAGTATCATATTTTTAGGATATAGCTTTTGTGGCTTAGTATTTGATAAATTAATTATCACATTCGGATGCCAAGTCGGGCAGATCCCCAAAATGTACAGGTCTTTATTCTCAAAAACAAGGAGGTACCAATGAAATTAAAGGAATTATTATTAAATGGTTTCAGCTTTAACGAAATTTTAAGGCAATTCTCAATCGAAAAATCGGATTTTACAATCCAGGATGAAGACCTGATTATGTCGCGAAAGGATATCGCAAATAAGGAAGTTTTGAAAGAGAGGGTACTTATCCAAGGTAAAACAGCCTCAGGTATTGTTAACTTTTTCGGAACCCTACACTGCAACTTCCTTAATCAGTTGGCTGTGTTTGAGCTTGACTCAGTTGAGCAAACAACAGCTGCTGCCTAAGAATTAATTTTTGAAAGATAGCATACAACTTTCTTTTATGAGATAGCTTGAAGAAAAAGCCCGCAAATATTTTGTGGGCTTTTTCTATTAACTAGCGGTATTTTGAGAATAATATGGTATCTGTTGACTCCCATTTCCTTTATACTTTTCAGGTTTTAAAAACCAGATAGGTATAAGGAAACAGAAGATTCATTCACTTAAAGAGCTTGTTGAAATACTTTAACTGCATTTCCGCGTTCCAAAGAATTATGCTCTTGCCAGTGATTCTGCTGGTTTAGCAACAGTTGTTCCGTCTGCCACGACAATACTTTTGCCTGTAGCCGTTCAATGCAAAGTTTTTTATTCTGCAGCTGTGAACGGCTATCCATAGCTAATACTTGTAGTCCGGAAGGAATATGAGTTGCCCTCACCGCGGTTTCAACTTTATTTACGTTCTGTCCTCCAGGGCCCGAGGAGCGACAGGTTTCAAACTTAACATCATTAATATTAAATTGAGTGCTGGCTTTGATCTCGAACGTTTCAACTCCTACGAACCAATTTTTTCGTTTATGGAATTTACGATAAGGGCTTTGGGCAATCCACAATATGGAGCCACGCCACTCCTTTATAAAGGTGTCAAGGTTTTCAGCTTTAGCGATAAGGGTAGCCGAAAGCATAGTGCCGTTTAACTCTGCTTTTTTACTTTCTAAAACCGTTAAACTGATGAATTGCTTTCTGGCATCTTTCAGCATTAGTTCCTGAACACGGGCAACTACTCTGCAACATTCAAGAGGGCCGCGGCCCGATGTTATTTGTATAAGTGCTTCCTGCATGTTATTCTTTGTTCATTCGTACTATCCTTGGAATAAATTTTCCCTGGATCTCAATTAAATCATTTTGGGCTTTAATTACTTTTTCAATGTCCTTATAAGCCATGGGGTTTTCTTCTACGCTTCCACCAATTAATTCAACGCCGGCAGATGAGAGCATTTTCTTCATCGCGGAAACCGTCATGCTATCCTTGGCCTTTTGCCTGCTCATGGACCGGCCCGCGCCATGTGAAGCAGAATGCAGGGAGCTTTCAACTCCTTTTCCGGCAACAAGGTAAGCCGGGCTGGCCATGCTGCCAGGAATAATGCCCATTTCACCCGCATGGGCTGGTGTAGCTCCTTTTCGGTGGATAATTACCTCTTCGCCATTGCTCAAAGTATCTTTCCATGCAAAGTTGTGATGGTTTTCTATTTTAGCTAGTGTTTTTAACCCTAAGTTTTTCAGGATGTTGTGGTGAATTTGATCATGGCAAGCCTTAGCATAATCCCCTGCAAGATTCATAGTTAGCCAATATTCCTGTCCAGCTTCGCTGTCTAAGCTAAGCCAGGCTAATTGCTGGGCATGTCTGGGAAGTTTACATGTGTTCATCGCAATTTGCGTGTAATGCTTAGCAATATTTGCACCCAGGCCACGACTGCCGGAATGAGAAAGTAATGCCAGATATTTCTTAGCCGGAAGCTCCAGATGGTTATCCTCAAACAGTTCAACTTCGCCAAACTCTACAAAGTGGTTTCCACTGCCGGATGTGCCCAATTGCCTTACTGCTTTTCCATGTAATTGCTTCAAGTGTTCCAGAGATTTAAACAGTGGATGATCTAATATTTCATGCTCCTGTTTAAAATCAAGTCCGCCTTCCATTCCAAAGTGCGTAAAGTTTTTCAATGCCAACTTTGCCTGGTAGCCATAGCGTTTGAAATAACTTTCGCTCTCGTCGATTATGGAAAGTGCCATCCGACAGCCGATATCCATTCCAACGCCATAAGGAATAACTGCATTTTGGGTGGCTAAAACAGCTCCAATAGGCAACCCATAGCCCATGTGTGCATCGGGCATTAATGCGCCTTGTACACTTATTGGCAATGAAACAGAAAGCTCCATCTGTCTTTTCACTGATGACTCTATGCCCTGGCTACCATAGATTTTTAGCGGCGCAGGCATCTGTCGTAAATCAAATACATTAATAATGCTTTTATCCTGTTTGCCCGTAAAAACCTCAGCTATTTTATGTAGCGTTTCATGGTTTAAGTAGGCTTCAGGGGTATTTTTTAAATCTGTTAAAAGCTCCGTTATTTCAGCTTTACTGTAATGCTTAAAGTGCTTGGATAGTATGTTAATAACCAAGCTCCTGGCTTTATCGTTGGTATAGCCGATTTTGCTTAAGTCTTTAGTTCTTAATAAATTGCCCATATAGGGTTCTGTGTTTGAAGCAAAGGAATACAGGATAGAAAAACATGAGGCTCCACGCCAACAAATCCCTTGCGATGTAATAAAATATTTTGATTGATTGTTCAATTCATCCCTGAGTAGGATATACCCTTTACGGAAACGCTAGTTCCAGTGCAATGCAGAACTCTGGACTGGCAAAAGCTATGGCATTAAAAAATGCGCAAATAGGTTCAATAAAAATTAAAAAGCTATTGCCTGCTAAAGTGCAGAGATTGAAAGGGGCGATATGTGAATACGTTCAGTCATGATTCCTAAATTTTGGAATGAGTAAAGAAGGAATTTCCGCAAAGGTAATTAAATGTTTTTAAAATAAAAGTGAAAAAAAACTGGCAGCTACATGAATTAAAACATTGCTATGCGATACAGTGTTAAGAAGGTAAAAATACAGAAATGAAAAGGTTTAAAATCGAGTATACAGTAAACGGTGAAAGCGTGGAGCTTTTTGCAGAAGCAATGGACCTAAACCACAGAATGTTTTCTGTAGAGCGCAAAGATAATGACCCTCATCCTTTACTGATTGAGCACACTGGAGCCGGATGGTCCTTAAAATCGCAAGATGATTGGAGACTAAGTGCGGATGACGTGTCCAAACTCGGCGAACTGTTAGAAAAAGGATTCCACGAAAATCCAAAGGCATACTGATGATGCCTTCGTATATCATGTTTTAGCAGAATTAAACTATTGCTAGCCTTAATATAGATGTTATAGTAAAAAAGCGCGGAGTAATTATGATTCTCATCGGCTCTATACACGAAAAATATTGCTCAAGATGTCGCTCTCGCGACTTTGAAAGGGTTAAGCGCCCAGGTCTAATAAGATTACTTAGTGGTTCATACCTTAAACGTTACAGATGCGCCAAATGCTGGAAATGTTTCTACCTCATTCCAATAAAAGGCCCGGCCAGGTTAAGCGCCAAATAGGGTAGAGTGATTTTTTGCTGCTTTTTTAGTAGAAAAGTACCTTATTTAACTGCAATTTATTGTTTTCCGTAAGCTGAATTTTATCTTTGGTCCAACTATCCAATACTTAGTGGAGCAAACTTAGATTTTCATGTTTAGGGATTATCTTTTATTTATTGATACAGAAGCATCGGGTTTGCCCAAACGCTGGAATGAGCCGTATACCAAGGAAAATAACTGGCCTTTTTCGGTGCAAATTTCCTGGCTGGTCTATTCAAAGGATGGCCAGGAATTAAAACGCGAGGATCACTATATCAGCGACACGGATTTTGACATAACACCAGCTTCCGTGAAAATACATGGAATTACCCGCGACTTTCTCGAAATAAAAGGTTCACCGCGAAAAGAAGTTATGCAGCTTCTTCACGAAGACCTTTTAAAATACAAGCCCCTGGTAGTAGGCCACTTTATGGAGCTTGATTACCACGTCCTGGCTGCTGATTTTTTACGAAGCGGAGTACCCAATCCTATTGCCGATTTAAAACTGCCTGCATTTTGTACAATGATGGCAAGTACAAAATTTGTTAAAAACCCACAATCGAAGTTTTTAAAGCTAGGACAGCTGTATGACACTTTATTTAACACTACTTTATTAAATCCCCATAATGCCATAGTTGATGCTAAAGCAACTGCTGATTGTTTTTTTGAAATGATGAAACGCGGCGATTTAAGCAAGGCAGAAGTTGCTGCCCAGAATTTGGATTTAAGCATCAAACCTAAATTGGATAAAAAGTACAGCTGGATATTCTTTTCAGCCCTTTTACTTATCCTGATAATTACACTTTGGATATGAACAAACGCTTTGAATTTTTAAAAAAAGTAAAGCCCTTTAATATACTTCCCGAAAAAGTTTTATTAACCGTTTCAGAACTGCT
>Ga0307408_100002143_pt1 | contig 14141 bp, 10 predicted proteins | sample 322Cmetagenome_FD_202116 | JGI IMG/M metagenome (GOLD analysis project Ga0307408, IMG submission 202116) | Maize rhizosphere microbial communities from greenhouse at UC Davis, California, United States - 322HYB-C-3 | ecosystem: Host-associated > Plants > Roots > Rhizosphere > Soil | place...
TATGGCTCTGGGCAAGAGTGCGGAAGAGAGTGGGTGTTTGACGATGATGCGGACGCGATGGGCGAGCCTGCCAGTCCTCACGCCGTCACCTCGGTCTGCAGCATCTGCTCGTAGCGCTTGATGTAGGCTGCCGCGGTGGCCTCGTGGTTGAAGCGGGCCACGGCCTCCGTCATGATGCGGGCGCGGTGGTGGGTGCGGTGCTCCTCGCCACCGTGGTAGAACTTCAATGCTTCATTGACCGCCCAGCGCAGGCCGTCGCCATTGAAGTGCTTAAAGAGGAAACCATTGCCCTGGTCCCCTTCGGCGTCGAATTGCTCGACGGTATCGTGCAGGCCGCCGGTATCGTGGGCCAATGTGAGGCTGCCATACTTCGGCGCGATCATCTGCGGCAGGCCGCAGGGCTCGAAGGACGAGGGCATGAAGATGAAATCGCTGGCCGCGTAGCCGAGGTGCGAGAGGCCTTCATCGAAGTCGCGCACGGCCACCTGGCCGTGGAAGCGGTGGCGGTTCACGATGTCGTGGAAGTGGTTCTTGTAGGCACCGCTGGCGATGATGGCGATCTGCAGTTTGTTCTGCGTGACGATGCTGTGGAGGATCTCGCCGAGGAGCTGGCAGCCCTTCTGCACGGGATCGAGGCGCGAAGGCCAGAAGAACAGCGGCACATCGGGATCGCCCATCAGGCCGAGCCGCTCTTGCAGCTCCAGCTTGTTCTTGCGCTTGCCTTCCGAGTGATCGGCGACCTCGAAGTGATGCTTCAGGTAGGGATCGCTGGCGGGGTTGAAGACCGGGTCCGGCGCATTGAGGATACCGGTGGCCCGGCCATCGCGATGCTTGTCGCGGAGCTGGTTGCGGATCGCGTCCGGGATGAAATGATGGAAGCCCTGCACGATCTCATCAAGGAAAGTCGGGCTGACCGTGTTCACGTGGTCGGCGGAGAGGATGCCGGTGGTCAGGAGGTCCACCTGATTGTTGGCACGGCTTTCCTCGTAGTTCCATGGCGCGCGGCGGTAGTAGCAGTGCTGCCAGAAGTCCGCGGCATCGATGCCCCGGTCCTCGATTTGTGCGAGCGTGAGGTGCTCGGAGTGGATGTTGTGGACGGTGAAGAGGGATTGGATGCCGTGGCGCTTTGCCACCGCGGGGATGAGGCCGGTCATCCAGTCATTGCAGTGGATCAGATCGGGCCGCACCTGCGGGAGGGTGTGATTGATCACCTCGCGCTGGAAGGCCAAGGCGATCAGATGATTCTCTGCGCCATAGACGCTGGATCGGTGGTAGAAGACGCGGTCTTGGGCGAGATGGATCCGCTGCTCCGGCAGGGCGCTGCTGACCTTCTCGAACTCGTTGTCGAAGACGCTGGCGACATCCTGATGGAACATCCGGCGGTAGTTCGGCAGGGCGACATGGACGTCGGCACCTTGGTCGTAGAGGGCTTTGACGAGAGAGGCGGAAACATCGGCGAGGCCGCCGGCCTTGGCGCACATCCGCTGGGCGAGGTTGCCCATCCCCTCCGGCAGGTAGGTGATTTCCGGGGTGACGATGAGGATGCGGGGGCGACGCGGAGGGTTTTCTGACATGGCTATTCCGGGTTTCCCGATTTTTTAGGCTCGTCACTTCCATCAAAGCAAGGATCGGTGATGGCACCGCCGAAGAATTTCCCCATTTCCGAGGGTGAAGAACTGTCGGATCGTGCAGGTCGCCCTTTGACAGTCGGGAATCGCCGGGTATTTTCGCGGCCCCAAACCACTCAACTCCCATGAGCGAAGCCACTCTCGAAACGCACTCCTTCCAAGCTGAAATCAAGCAACTGCTCGATCTCGTCGTCCACTCTCTCTACACCGACCGCGAGATTTTCCTCCGTGAGCTGGTGTCGAACGCCTCCGACTCGATGGAGAAGCTCCGGCACCTTCAGGGCACGGAGAAGGACATTCACGACGCCGCACTGCCGCTGGAGATCCATATCACCACCGACAAAGAGGCCCGGACCGTGACCATCGCCGACCGCGGCATCGGCATGACCCGCGGCGAGCTGGTGGAGAATCTGGGCACCATCGCTCACTCGGGCACGAAGGCATTCCTGACCGCGATGAAGGAAAGCGGCAACTCGCCGGCGAACATGATCGGCCAGTTCGGCGTGGGCTTTTACTCGGCCTTCATGGTCGCGGAGAAGGTGGAGGTCTTCACTCGCTCGTGGCGCGAGAATGGCGAAGAACTGCTGTGGATCAGCGACGGTGTCAGCGGCTACTCGATCGAGGAAGCCAGTGGCCTCGAACGCGGCGTGAAGATCGTGCTGCACCTCAAGGAAGAGCATGCCGAATACGCTGAGGACACGCGGGTGAAGCACCTCATCGAGCGCTACAGCAATTTCGTGGGCTTCCCGATTCTCCTCAATGGGGAGCGGATCAACAAGGTCGAGGCGCTGTGGCTGAAGAACAAGGGGGACATCACCGAGGAGGAGTACAAGGAGTTCTATCAGTTCGCCTGCCACGCCTACAACGATCCCGCGTATCGCCTGCACTTCGCCGCGGATGCACCGCTGGCGATCAATGCGCTGATCTTTGTTCCCGATGAAAACATGGAGCGCTGGGGCATGCAGAAGAGCGAGCCCGCTGTGGCGCTTTATTGCAAGAAGGTGCTCATCGATCCCTCGCCGAAGGGCCTGCTGCCGGATTGGATGCGGTTCCTCAAGGGCGTGATCGATAGCGCCGACCTGCCGCTGAACATTTCCCGCGAGACCATGCAGGACAGTGCGCTGGTCCGGAAGCTCGGCAGCGTGATCGCCAAGCGCGTGGTGAAGATGTTCGAGAAGGAAGCCGAGTCGGATCCGGAGAAGTTCCAAGCCTTCTACAAGAAGTTCGATCGCTTCTTCAAAGAGGGCGTGGCCACCGACTACGCCAACAAGGACGGCCTTGCCAAGCTCCTGCGCTTCGAGTCCTCGATGACAGAGGACGGCAAGCTCTCCAGCTTCGCCGACTACGCCGCTCGCGCGAAGGACGGTCAGGACAAGATCTACTTCATCGTCGGCGCCAGCCGCGCCCAGCTCGAGACCAGCCCCTACATCGAGGCCTTCAAGGCCCGCGGCCTAGAGGTCGTTTATTTCACCGATCCGGTCGATGAATACGTCGTCGAGTCGCTTGGCGAGTTCGATGGCAAGAAGCTCGTTTCGATCAGTCATGCCGGGTTGGAGCTGGATGACAGTGCGACGGAAGGTGATGCCTTGAGCGCGGACTCGACTGAGAAGCTGTGCTCATTCCTGAAGGATGAGCTCGGCGACAAGGTCACCAGCGTCGCAAGCGGCAAGCGCCTCGTCGATAGCCCGGTGATCGCTCTGGTCCCGCAAGATGGTATGACCCCGCAGATGCGCCGGATGATGAAGGCGATGGATGAGAACTTCCAGGACGAGGTGAAGGTCGAGCTGGAGATCAATCCACGGCATCCGCTGGTGAAGAAGCTCGCCGAGACCAGCGAGACGAATCCGGAACTGGCGAAGCTGGTTGCCGGGCAGCTCTTTGACAATGCCCTCATCGCTGCGGGCTTGCTTGATGATGCGCGGGAGACGGTCAAGCGGATGAACGCGCTGATGGAGAAGGCGATGGGTTGAACCTATCTGGGTGCGAGAAGTCATAACCGCGGCGCAGCCGCCTTTGGACTGCTGCGATTCTTCGCAGCTTTAGAGTGCAGGGGGTGGCTGGCTGTGGTGATGGAATGAGGCGATCCTTTTGGGTCGCCTCAATTCATTCAGGAAAGAAGGCCGCTAGATTCATTCGAAAGCTGCGAAGAATCGCAGCAGTCCGAGGGCCTTCGGCTTCATCGGGCGGAGCGTTCAGGCAGCTTCAGCTGCGATCCGCTTCCTCATGGCCTCGTCAGGCATCTCTCCGAGTCCCGCCTTCATGTTGTCGCGCAGGTGTGTGATCTTTGATGTCGCCGGGATCGCACACGTAATCGCCGGATGCGATACCACGAATTTCAGCATCACCTGCGCCCAGCTCTCGCAATCGATCTCCTTTGCCCAAGCGGGCAGCGGCTTCTCGCGGAGCTTCTTGAATAGCTCACCTCCCGCGAAGGGGCGGTTGACGATGACGGCGACACCGCGGTCTTTTGCCAAAGGCAGCAGCTTGTCCTCCGCCTCGCGCTCACCGAGCGAATAATTGATCTGCAGGAAGTCGAGGTTCTCGGAGGCAACTAGCTTCGCCACCGCATCATGCTGGCTGGCGGTGTAGTGGGTGACGCCGAGGTAGCGGACGATGCCGTCCTTCTTCCACCCGCGCAGGGTGTCGAGGTGGGTGCCGACATCGACGAGGTTGTGAACCTGCATCAGGTCGATTGGCTTGGCGCGCAGCTTCTTCATCGAGGCTTCCATCTGCGCGATGCCCTCCGCCTTGCCCTTGGTCCACACCTTGGTCGCGATGAAAAGTTTGTCGCGCAGGCCCAGCTTGCCGATCAGGTCACCGGCGACCTGCTCGGACTTACCATACATCGGTGACGAATCGAGCAGCTTGCCGCCGAGCTCGGAGAACACCTTCAACACCTCTTCGAGAGGCGCGGGATCGGCGACGTCGAAGGTCTGCCACGTGCCCATGCCGATCACGGGCAGCTTTTCGCCGGAGGATGGAATGGGGCGCGTGTGCATCGCAGAGACAGCGGGTTCTTGGGCGGCGACCCGACTCATCGCCAAGCCGCCAGCCATCAATCGGAAGGTGTCACGTCGCGTCATGTCGGGCACGATGGCATCGATCCGTCGTCTGTCGATGAAGCGCTTACTTCGCCGTCACGGTGATCACGTGCTCGGCCGGTTGCTTTGAGTCGGCGACTGCCTTGGCAAGCTTGGCGCGGACCTTCTCGGTCAGGGCGAAGGTCATATCGACATCCGCCGCGCCTTCGGGGCCGTGGACCAGCGCTTTGATCTGGCGGGTCTCATAGTCCTGTTTTGCTGCGACCGCATCCCAGACTTTCCTGAAGGCGGGCAGGAGCGGATGATTCTCGAAGTCCTTCGCGAGGTTGACGCCCTGCTTGAGCTGTTCCGCCGTGTAGGTCTTCGTCGCCTCGCCCCAGGTTACGTCGTAGTTCGGAGCCTCGGGGAAATCGATCTTGAGGGTGAAGCGGTTCAGCTCGTCATTGAAGGGCACCAGTGCGAGTCCGGCGGCGATCACGTCGTCATTCTTCACGTCGCCGGGTCCGGGGCTGAAGGGCAGCTTGGTGCTCTGGATGGTGATCTTGCCGCCATCGGACGAAACGACCTTGTGGCCGGCCGTCGCCGTTGCCTTGCCGGATCTCCCGATTGTGATGGTGCCGAGATCACCATCGATGCCCATGCCCTTGAGGAAGGCGTAGGCCATGACGAGTTGGCCGGCCCAGCTGGGGTGCACGCCGTCCTTGCCCGCGATCATGAATTCCGGGCCATTCTGCTTCTCCGCTAAGTTGTCCGCCAGCAGCATCGGTCGATAGACGTCGGCGAAGGCGACCTTCTCAGCAGCCGCGACCTGGATGCCGATGTTGCGGAACTTCGAGAGGGAAAGGTTAAGGTCTTCCTTCGTGCCCTTGGCCGACTTTACCCAGTGAGGTACGGTATCGATGATGCCTGGCGAGCCTAACAGCACGCGGGCGCCGGCCTTCTTGAACGCCTGCACCATGGTGGTCTCATTCTTCCGATACTCCGCAGCGATCGCCTCGTCGTAGGGCACGTAGCGGAAGTCATTCATGCCGTAGCAGAAAGTCGCAAAGGTTGGCTTGAAGCGCAGGACATCGCTAGCCAATCGTCCGAGGAATCCACCGGCTTGCTCACCGCTCCAACCATATTGGCGGCAGGTGATTTCCAGCTCGGGCAGGCATGCGGTGAGGTAGCTCTCCATGATCACCGAGTAGCGCTTTTGCTCGGTGATGGAGTCTCCGCAGATTGCCACGCGGTCGCCCTTTTTCAGGAGGAGCCCGGAGGGCTCAGGCGCGGGGTCGAGCTGATAGGCCGAGAGCTCGGCGGGAAGGGGTGGGAGTTCTTTGGCAGAAATTGGGAATGCGAGGGCCGTGACGACGAGGGGCAGGAAGCGTTTCATGGATTTCTATCAGACGATACGGGAGCGCCCCGGCTTTCAAGTCCTCGTCGCGACACGAAAGTCCTACCCGTTTGGCACCGTTTTCTCATTTCCATGAAACCCCAAGCCATCCTTCTGCCCGCCGGGCTGTTCTTCATCGCCCTTTCCTACGCAAAAACGCCGGGTCGGACGGCTTGGAAGAAGCAGGTGGTGACGAAGGATTTCCTCACCGAAGGACTTTCCGCCGGTGATTTGGACGGCGATGGAACGAAGGATCTCGTCGCCGGGGCATTCTGGTTCAAGGGGCCGGATTTCAAGGAGGCCAAGCCCTACCGCGAGGGGAAGGCGATGCCGATCGGCTCCTACATGGAGGACTCATTCCTGAGCTGGGTGGATGACTTGAATGGCGACGGCAAGAACGACATCCTGATGGCCAGCCACCCGGGCAAGGACCTTACGCTCTACCTGAATCCCGGCAAGACCGGCGAATGGACGACGCACCGGGTGATGACCGAGGCCGCGCACGAGAGCCCGCTGTGGCTCGATCTGGATGGCGATGGGAAGAAGGAGGCCGTCTGCATGCAGGGCGGCAAGTTCGGCTACGCGGAGGTCGATTGGTCGGATGTAACCAAGCCGTGGACCTTTATCGCCATCTCGGAGAAGCGCACGGACACGCCGTATCTGCACGGTCTCGGGGCAGGGGATTTGAGTGGTGATGGCAAGATGGACATCGTCGAGAAAGACGGCTGGTTCGAGCAACCTGCCGAGAAGGGCGGCACGTGGACGTGGTATCAGGAGAAGTTCGCCGGTCCAGGTGGCGCCCAGATGCTGGTCTTCGACGTCGACAAGGATGGGGACAACGACATGGTCACCAGTCTGAATGGCCACGGTTACGGGCTGTTTTGGTACGAGAACCATCGTAGCGAGGGAAAGGTGAGCTTCATCCCTCATGAGATCCTGCCGGAAGATTCTTCGAAGAAGGGGCCGGATGGCCTTCAGTTCAGCCAACTGCATTCCTTGGATGCGGGTGACTTCGACAAGGACGGCCGCATTGATTTCATCACCGGCAAGCGTTTCTGGGCGCACATGGGCAATGATCCCGGAGAGCGTGATCCAGCGCTCGCGGTAGTTTTCTACAATCGCAAGGATGGCAAGGGTGTCCGCTGGGAACCCGAGGTGATCGACGATGACTCGGGAGTCGGCTGCCAAGTGCTGGCGGTGGATCTTGATGGAGATGGCCGGCTGGAATTCGCCGCCGGAAGCAAGAAGGGTGTGCACATCATCCGGCGGTGATCGCAGTTTTAGGAGGAGCTCCCGGGCTGCTCCCGTAGTGCGTGATCGGTGTGTTCCGCATGAACACCCGATTTTACCTTGCTGAAAAGGGGAGGGCTCCGTAGCTCTCTCTCGTCCCCTGAAAAAGCTCTTCCAGCTTTTGTTCGCCGTGTTCGCCAGCATTCATCTGGCGGGCGGGCCTTATGCGTTGGTGCAGACCTACGCGTGGGCGGGGATGTTGGTCAGCTACTCGAAGGAGGACGGCCTGCTCAAGGGCGCCAAGGAAACCTTCAGCGGCGAGAAGCCTTGCGCGCTGTGCTGCAAGATCGCCGAGGCGAAGAAGTCCGACTCCGATAGCAAGTCACATGAGCTTCCGGTTTCACCGACCGTGAAGCTGCTCAAGGAGATGCTTCCGTCATCGCCGTTGGCGCTTTCACCACCGCGATTCACGGAGGCTCCGAAGGTAATGTTTCCGGGCACGAATCTGTCCGTGGAAACGAGGGCGTTTGCACCACCGGTGCCGCCTCCAAGGCGCGCAGCCTGAGAGGACTCCGCGTAGCATCGTTCGTAGTCCCGGCTTTGGCCGGACCGCGTTTCGTATCGGCATCCCGTCCTCATCAACGGTTCCCCTAAGGCGGGCTATTCGCCGTACCACGATTGCTTCCTGGCATCATCGTGTCCGCATGGCATCCCGGTCTCGCCGCGCCTTCCACCTTCACTCATGATCCATTTTGAAAGCTTCAATCCTCACGGTCGCCGGCATGGGCGGCTTACTCGTTTCCCTTCTCCAGGCCCAGTCGCCTGAACAACTCGACACCATGGTCGTCGAGGCCGAGGCACAGAAAAGGCCATCGCTCACGGTTCCTACTCCCGAGGTCAGTCGCGCCGACCTTGAGAAAACTCCGGGCGGCGTCGAGGTCATCGATTCCGAGCGCTACCTCACCGGCCGCGCCAGCACGGTGGCGGATACCTTTGCTCTGTCCGCGGGTGTCTTTGCCCAGCCACGCTTCGGCTCGGATGAGGCACGGCTCTCGATCCGCGGCTCGGGCTTGCAGCGCACATTCCATGGCCGCGGCATCCGCGTGCTACAGGATGGCGTGCCGCTGAATCTTGCTGACGGTGGCTTTGATTTCCAGGCACTCGATCCACTATCCGCCTCGTACATCAATGTTTGGCGCGGTGGCAACGCACTGGCCTACGGCTCTTCAACGCTTGGGGGTGCGATCGACTACGTCTCGCACACCGGACTGACCTCGCCCGGATACTCGGCGCGTCTGGAAGCGGGTTCTTTCGGCTACCTGCGGGCGCGCTTTGCCGGCGGCTTCAGCGAGGGCTCGAAGGATCTCTACTTCAGCCTCTCCGAGCAGTCGCAGGAGGGCTTCCGCCATCATGCTGACCAAAACAACCAGCGGCTTTTCCTCAACTTTGGCTGGCAAGTGGCTGACAATGTGGAGACCCGCGTTTATCTCACGTCTGTCGCCACCGATTCCGAGCTGCCCGGCAGCCTGACGAAGGCCGAGCTGGAACGCGATCCTCGCCAAGCCGCACCGGCGAACATCACGCAGGACCAAAAGCGCGACTTCGAGCTCTTCCGCATCGCGAGCAAGACCACGGTGACGAATGGCAACAATGCCGTCGATTTCGTCGCCGCGTGGAGCTACAAGGATCTGGATCACCCGATCTTCCAAGTGGTGGATCAGAAGTCGAATGACGCTCTGTTAGGTGTGGTCTTCACCAACACCGATGACCTGTTCGGTCGCGAGCAGCGATTTCGTGCGGGCTTGCTCCTCCAGCGTGGGGAAACAGATGCCGCGAACTATGTGAATGTCGGCGGTCATCGCGGAGCACTGGTCCAAAAGGACGATCAGACCGCAACCAATCTCGAGGCCTTCGTTGAAAGCCAACTTGAGCTCGGCGCAGGCTTCACCGGTATCCTCGGGGCTGCGGCCTCGCGCAACGAACGCGAAACCCGCCGCGTCTTTGGCCCAACGCCAGCGAACAGCAGCTACGACCGCACCTACGACAACGTGTCGCCGAAGATTGGCGTGCGCTGGGATGCCGACGAGCAGAAGACAACGCAGGTCTATGCCAATGTCAGCGGCAGCTACGAACCCCCTTCGTTTAGTGAGTCCGGTGGCACGGTGGTGGCAAACGATGCTCAGGATGCGACCACCTTCGAAATTGGGAGCCGCGGAACCCATGGCTTCGCTCGCTGGGACCTGTCCGTCTATCGCGCGGAGATTGATGACGAGTTGCTCACCGTTCAGCTTCCGCCGCCTGCGGCCATCGGTGCTACCGGCACGATCAATGCCGATCATACGATTCACCAAGGCGTCGAGCTCGCGGGTGAGGTGGATTTGTTAGGCTGCGCTTGGGAAGACAACCCTGATCATCGCTTGGTCTTTCGTGCGGCTTGGACCTATGGCGACTATCATTTCGACCATGATCCGACCTACGGCGACAACCAGATCGCCGGTCTGCCGGAACACCTCATCCGCGGCGAACTGATGTGGGAGAACGAAAGCGGCTGGTACGCGGGCCCGACTTTCGAATGGGTGCCGGTGAAAGCGTGGATCGACCACCGCAATACCTTCTCCGCCGATCCCTATGCACTGCTGGGCTTCAAGCTCGGCCGCCGGGTGGAAGAGGGGATTTCGTGGTTCATCGAGGGCAAGAACCTCACCGACGAACGCTACGCCGCGACCACCGGCGTCATTGAAAACGCCAACGGCACCGACCAGCGCCAGTTCCTGCCCGGTGACGGACGAGGTGTCTTCGCGGGCATCGAGTGCCGCTGGTGAACCCACCCAAGTGGTCCGCGCAAAGGCTCATGAGTGCGGGCATTCTGTCCACACCTTGTCGATGGAAAGTCGACACCCCTTATCCCGTGGCTGACGGAAACCATCCACACCGAGGCACATCAATAGTCGTGGCGACGGTCGCGGATCGGATTGATCTTGATCGGCGCTCGCGATAAGCTGCCGCCCCTCCACAGCCTCTGTCTCGTCCTCCCTACTGACAACTTCATGAAATCGTGGCATTCCGTCCCGGCGCTCTTCGTCCTCGCGCTGTTGCTTTCCGTCGGCACGGATGGAAGCGTTTTCCCGGAATTCATTCCATGGTGACGAATGAGTGACGGAGGCAACTCGGCGAACAGGCAATTCTTCACGCTCTTGGGAGGCGTGGTGATGATCAACGTCCTGTTCTACGTGATCTGCTGGTTCTTGGGCAGGAATGCCTCCACTCCCGTTTTTCTCCAGGTTGGAAATTGGATCTACGGGGTTGTCGTCGTCCCCTTAGTCTGCCTGGTGTTTTCCTTCGTGGAAGTGGCGACCACCCGTCTTCGGATGGGGTGGACGGGTGGCTTCCTGGTCGGCTGCTTGATCGTGTCTGTCGCTGTCGCGAATTGGGCTGTCTACTTTTTCGGAGGATGGCTCTACGCATGAATGGAATGCCCACTCCGGGCTCGCCGCAGGGGGCGTCGGGTTCGGGAGGCAGCTTAAGACGGATTTAAGAGGTGGCTGGAGAACCAATCCAACCAAAGAAAAAGGACCGGGGCAGTTGCCGCGGTCCTTTTTTCTTACAGAGGAGGTGGCTCAGGACGGAATCGAACCGCCGACACGCGGATTTTCAATCCGCTGCTCTACCGACTGAGCTACTGAGCCGTGTTACCCCTGCGAGGTGGGGCGGGATTAAGGGTGGCCGACCGGGTTTTGACAACCGGAAAATTGAAAGAAAATCACGGCCCCCCGTCATCAGTCTTCCGCCCGCGAAAGCTTGGGCAATCCGCGCTGGAGAAGCTGCTTGTCCACCGTGTCCGAGACGCTCTCGTCGAGGTAGACGTGGAACTTTTCCTCGTCGAACTCGATCGAGTGCAAGCCATCGGCGGCGGGCGTCTTGAAGGCCTCGATGAGTGTCTTCATGTCCTTGATGGCCTGACCGTTGACCTTGGTTACGATCATGCTTTGGAGCGGCTCGTAGCCGACGGTGGCAGGAGTCGGAATGACATTGGAAAGGAAAACGATCCGGCGGCCTCGGGATTCGTATTTCTGAGGATTTTCATAGACGTCCAGCAGGTTGAGTGGGGCGCGGGACTGCCATTCATTGCCGAAGGATTCGAGCACCGGTTTGGTGAGTTCCTGGAAGATCAGGCCGCCCTTGACGAGGAAGGATGGGGCCTTGCCGAAGGCGTAGGCGGGCACGAGTTGGCTGACTTCGTCGCGGCGGTCGAGCACGGCCGAGATTTCCTGCGGTTGGCCATCGCGCTGGACGACGAGATCCACTTTGTCGCCGCTGGCCTTGGCACCGCGGACGAGGTGGCTCCAGTAGAGGCGGCCGTAGTGGGAGTCCTCGAAGTAACCGAGGCGGTCGATTTCGTGGCCGTCGATGGAAAGGATCACGTCGCCTTTTTTAAGGCCGGCTTTCTCCGCGGCACCGCCAACGCGGACATTCGAGACATAGAGGCCTCCGCCATTCTCCGGGAGCTTCAGGAAGAGCCGGAAATTCGGGTCCTCCGTGCGGCTGATGGAAATGCCGAGCGAGGGGAAGCCGGCGTAGTCGCCATCCGCGCCTTCCTTCACGAAGCGCGCGACGATCTCGGTGGCGGTGACGTCGCTGAGCTGGTCCTTCGAATCGTAGCTGGTAAGGAGGCCGGCGAGCTTGCCTTCACGCAGCACTGGCAGCGAGAAGCTGCTGGCGGCGCTCTGCATCGAGGCCTTCACCTCGTAGGTGAGGAAGAACTGGCCCGGCAGGAAATTCGAAACGACATCCACGCTCTGGATGCCACCGCTGGTGATGAGCGGGGTGCCGTTCTCCTCAACTTGCAGGATATCGAGCATCTCGCCGGGCTTCGGCGGCGCGGCGATTTCGAGCGGCTTGGTGCCCTCGAAGAACTTCGCGTTACTCTCCTCGGTGAGACCTAACAGGGCGAGATTCGCCTCGTAGTCGACGGCCACGGTTTTCGCGGGGGCCAGCCGTTTTCCGTCGGCCGACTCGAGCTCGATGTAGGTGGCATCGGCGGCCATCTCCGCAGTGGTGAGAACGAGCCCGTTGCCGACGATGGCACCGAGTGAGCGGCGCTTGCCGGGCGAGTTCTTTTGCCACGGCTCGGCTTGGTCCCACGACTGCTGCGTGGTGTTGATGCGGACTACCGAGGACAGGATTTCCTCGGGATTCGACACCGGAACCGGACCGGGAGTGGGGGCTTCCGGAACGGCGGCCGGAATGGCAACGGCGGCCTGCGGACGATCGCAGGCGGAGAGAAGCAAGAGCGGGAGCAGCAGGTGAGGGCGCATGGCGGGTTTCACTCTTCGAGATTGGAAAGATGGTCGATGGCGTAGGTCTCGCTCACGCGCTTGTTGGCGGCGGCGATGGCATTGCCGGGGAGAACGATGGGCCGCGGCGAGCCGAATAGCTCGATGACGAAGAACTCGGGCGGCGTGGCGGGATTGAGAAGCTCGTGCGCGTGCTTGAGGCTCTTCACCACGGTGCCGTTGATCTTGTCCACGGCCTTGCCGGTGAAGCCGCCGAGCTGGCTGTTCACGGGATCGCTTTCGACGCGGGTCAAAAGCACGATGTCCTCCCGCTCGGTGAAAATGCCCTTTGGCACGTAGTCGCTATAGAGGCGGCGGACGTTGACATCATCGAGCTTGCTGGTGGCGAAGAGGTTGGTGTCAAGCGGTTGGAAGACGAGGCCGGCGAAAACGGTGTAGCGCGGCTTCTTTTCATACTGGATCGCATACATGCGTGCCGGTGGCAGAGGCTTGAGTTCCACGTCCTTGTCGTTCCATGTGCCTTGGCTGAGCCAACGCAGGGCGACCTTGTCACCGGCGAACTTGCGCTCGACGACTTCGTTGAGGTCGACCTTTTCGCCATCAAGCAGGATCTGCCCGGCGCTGTCGACCTCGTGGCCGTCGATCGAGACAAGCACGTCGCCGGGCTTCAGCACGCCGTCGCAGGAGCCCGTCGGGGTGACATCAGTGACCAGCACGCCATTGCCGTCGTCCTTCAGCTTGAGCGCCTGGCGCATGGCGGGATTGTAGAGCGGGAAGGTGGAAGCCCCGAGGTCCACATAGTAGTCATAGTGGCCGTCTGAGATGTCCTTCAAGAAACGGCGAATGACGGGCGTGGGAATGATGTAGCCGGTATTGTCGGCTTGGCGCAGGCCTTGGAAGGCGACGCCGACGACCTTGCCATCCTGCACCACCGGGCCACCGGAGTTGCCGGGGTTGATGGCGGCGTCGATCTGCACGATGAGATGCTGATCGGCACGCGAGTGAGAGTAGGAGGAGAAGTCGATGCGCGAGACAACGCCGCGCGTGACGGACAGGCGCTCGCCGCCGATGGGGTAACCGATCACGCGGACCTGGCTTTCAAGCTGCGGCACATCGCCGAATGAGAAGACGGGAAACTTTTCGAAGTCGGAGAAATCCCCTACTTCCAGCAGCGCGAGATCGCAGTCGTGCGCGATGTACTTCACCTGGGCCGGATATTTCCGAGGGCTACCGTGAATGGTGATCAGCAGGCGGCGGGCATTGGAAACGACGTGGGCGTTGGTGAGGAACTGGTTCTTGCCGATCACGAAGCCAGTGCCGATCCCACCGCCGAAGCGACCGCTGTTCCACGGCGTCTGGTAGTCCGGGATCTGTGCCGCGGCTTCGATCCGGACGACCGAGCGGTAGACCTCCGACGGAGCGCCAGCCGGGGTCAGCGGAATGGGTGATGCAGTCGTTTGGGCAAGAGCTGGACCTGCCATTAGCAAGGCGAGCGGTAGAACGACGAGACGCGCGAGCATGATCCCGCGAGGCTACGAGGCACGGGCCGCGGCGCAAGGGGAATGGAGGCGAG
>Ga0307408_100002144_pt1 | contig 14134 bp, 11 predicted proteins | sample 322Cmetagenome_FD_202116 | JGI IMG/M metagenome (GOLD analysis project Ga0307408, IMG submission 202116) | Maize rhizosphere microbial communities from greenhouse at UC Davis, California, United States - 322HYB-C-3 | ecosystem: Host-associated > Plants > Roots > Rhizosphere > Soil | place...
TCGGGAAAAGCGATAGTCGTTCCGTTGCTGCTCGCGTGCACGACCGAAAGGAAGTTCACACCGACGGTGACGGCCATTGTGAGATCCCCAGGATGATCGGTTAGTTGATGCTCACGGTGGCACCGCGAATCTTGTTGGCCTGTGTGGCTCGAGTCGTAATCGTTACGCCCCGAACGACGACGGTCCCGTCGCGCCGCATCACGAATGAGCTCTTGCCGCAGGTCAGACGGATTTCTTCCGAGGCCTCGAGGTTCACAACTTTCCTGTCGATCCGAACCGTCCGGGCTTCGCCGGCGGGAAGCTGCGCCTCGAGCTCGCGCGTTTCCCAGAGCCGCTGACTCACGATTCCAAGAATCATCGGCATCCCGGAACCGTTCGCGAGAACGAGGACCGCGCGTCCAAGGATCGCGTCGGCAGCCGCATCGGCCGAAGGAAACCGCAGGAGGCTCAACGCTTCGCGCCGCTGTTCTTCGCCGCGAAGCACGACCATCGCCACGCCGTCCGGGGAGATATCCTCGACGACCGCGGTGTCTATCTGGCCAGCGCCGGCTCCGCGTTGTATGAAGTCGAGCATGCTGTCAGGCGGGATCTGGTCGGTCACTGTCGCTTCCGGCTGCTCTCGCCGTCGACGACGGTCCGGCGTCGAAAACTTCTGGTCTTCGCGCGACATGTGTCGGTCCCCCATTGGGCGGCTGGTGTGCAGGTCCGCGAATGATAGCATCCCCGAATTCCCGGCGATCCTGGGTCGCGTCTGCCTATGAACGGATTGACGACGCAGGATGGCCGGAAGTTGCCATCAGAAAAGAGGATCAGGCTTCTCGTCTTTGCACGGCGTGGCCGCCACATACATTCTCGTCGTGCTTGCGGCCGGATTCGTCCTGGCCGCGGCGTGGAGCCGGCTTCAAGGGCACCGGAACCCGGCCAGCCGCACCTGGCTCCTCATCGGCACCATCTTCGGCGCCGTCAGCCTCTGGCTGTTCTCACGTCCCTAAATCCTGGCCTTCCGCCTGAAGGCGGAAGCCACCCGAACCCCCGAACCCCCGCGCTAAGATCCGTTGCACCAGGAAGATACGTATCTACCTGCATGCGCCTGGCGATAGCATCGTGCGAGCACCCGATGATCACCCAGCACCAGCTCAACGGCTACCTGGGCCGATCGATCTCCGACATCTGCCCCAATGGCTACAACGACGACACCGCCAACCACGGCGCGCACTTCGTCGCCCACGTGCTCGGTTACACATTTGGCGTGACCTGCCAGATGATGGGCAGCGCCCGGGGCACCGCTGCTACTCTCCGGGTGCAGGACCTCTTTCAGCGCTGCCCCAGAGTCGGCGTGTGGTCCCTCCGGCCTTCGTCCATGACGACGTGCCTGGTGTTCGTGTCGCGGGCGTCGAACGTCAACCTCGCCGCCAGGGGCATGGCGGGCGTGCCGCGCCAGCAGGTCGGGTTGCTGCTGAACGGATCCGTCTGGCACTACTCGAACCGGCAGCGGAGAGTCGTCCGGCAGACACCCGCGCAGTTCTCGCACCACTACGCCGGTCCCGACAACGCCTTGTTCTATGGATCCCTTCCGTAAAAGGACCGGAGACTTGGAGCTATCTCAAGGCAGCTTTGGAGCGACTTCCAACGCAGCGGCCCGAGCCGCGAGCGAGCGCGCGAGCGCGCGTGCAGGGGAGTCCGAGGGGCGAAGCCCCTCGGAAACTAAACGAGCTCGGGCGCGTGCTGACGCGCGATGTCGAGCAGCCGCTCCTTCAGCGGATCGCGGAGCTGCGACAGATCGTCTACGTTGACAATCTCCTCGAACGCGTCCATCCCGGTCAGCTCCGCGCTCTCGAGAATGACCGCGTCGGACGGACGCATCGTCGAGATCGCCACGCCGATGCGCGTGATCGGCAGCGGCCCGAATTCGGGCAGCGTGGTCGTCGTGATCGGGAAGTGCAGGGCCTCGAAGGTCTGCACCAGTCCCGTGGCGTTGGTGACGACAACGTGCATCATCAGGTAGCTGAGGACCAGCTGGGTGAGCTCGTCACCGGCCCGGAGTTTTGTCTTGAGCAGCTCGGGGAGCTTCGTGGGCGCGTAGCCGCCATACGTGAGCGTCCACGTCAGCGGGGAGCGGACCATGATTGTCCGGGAATCGGATCCGGACTGAATGACATGCGGGGTATCGACGGCGGTGATCTCGAGACCGGAGCCCGACAGCCTGAGCGGCGGGGTCAGCTCGCGTGGAAGGTTGTAGGGCTTGGTCGCGGCCACCTTCTCGTAGAGCGCCTGCAACTCCTTGTAGGCCTTGTCAGACCGCCGCGTCGACTCCTTGGACCCGTCCTCGACGTAGTCGCCGAGGACCATTTTCGGCCGCAGCAGCGGCGCAAGGGTCGTGAGGTACTCCGTCATCTGGGCCCGGACGCTGTCTGCGATCGCGCGCGTGAGCTTCCGAAGTACCAACAGCGACTGCGTGCTGTCGCGTCCGCTCATATGAAACGACTCCGTTTCCTGCCGCTTGGCAAGGGGACCACCGCAACAGCCATTCCAAAACTGGCCCAGATTAGCCACCGATTCTGGGCTTGTCAACGCGCGGACGGCTCCAAAGCCCGGAAAAATGGCCGTTTCTGGCCTCTACCCTTATCGGTGCGGGCCGAAGTGGGAAGTAGGGCCCGGCCGCGTTATCATGGCGCCCCGAGCCGGCTCATACGGGCTCGCCGGACAGGCGCGAGGATCGGGCAAATCCAGCAGCGACAAATCCCATGGCTAACCCACGCGTAGAGGCCACCTACGCACGAGCGATGGCCGCGTTCCAGGAAGGCTCCTTCGACGTCGCGCGGCGGCTCATCGGCGAGATCCTGATTGACGACCCCGGCCATGCCGGTGCGCGGGCGCTGAGGACACGGCTCGAAGCGCGTACGTCGTCGGCGGCCGCCGGACGCTCGGGACACACGCCCACACCTGGCGCGATCAGGTCGGCGCAGGGCGGGCGGGCACACATCCCGGAGGCAACGTCGGTCGATCCGACGGTGCTCATCGACCGCGCCTCCTCTGCATTCCAGCCGCCGGAATACATCGAACCGACGGTAGTCGTTCAGCGGGAGGATCTATACCGGCGCCGCGAGCCGGCCCGCGAGGCGGCGCCGCCGCCAGCTCCCCCACCGCCGTCCAAGTACTCGGCGCGCTCAGCGGACCCCGCGCCCGAACCGACGCTGCTGATCCCTTCGAAGAAGCGAACGGCCAGTCCGGCCCCGGGGCCGTCGCTCTGGCAGCGTCTCACTGGCGCCGGTGGTGGCCAGCGCTCGTCACGGCGGCAACCCGCGGCCGGCCGGCAGCCGGCGTCTGGCTTCACCACGCCGACCGTACGCGGCGCGGGGTTGGTGCTGGGCGCGGTCGTCGTCGCGGCCCTGCTGGTCGCGGGCACCATTTTCCTGTATGGAGTGATGTTCCCAAAGGGTCATCTTCTGACGGTCACCAGACCACAGGGAGGGACCATCGTAGGAGCCGGCCTCGAATGCGGCACCCGGGGCTCGGACTGTACCGTCACGAGACCCGTGGATGACGCGGTGGAGCTCCAGCCGGTTGCCGACTCCGGCTACGTGTTCACCGGCTTCACGGGTGATTGCGCGCCGGGCGGCCGCGTGCTGATGACTCAACCCAGGGCGTGCGGCGCGACGTTCGCGACGGTTGGCGGAGGTGCCGGCGGAAAGGGCGTGACCTGGGCGCTGACGATTCTCAAGCCGGCCGGCGGAACCATCGTCGGAGAGGGCATTATCTGCGGGAAGCTTGGAGACCAGTGCTCCGCGTCCATCCAGGATGGGACGAAGGTGAGGTTGGACATTCAGCCCGAGGAAGGTTTCCAGCTCGTGCAATTCACCGGGGACTGCGATCTGTCTGGCGAGGTCACGATGACGACTGCCCGGACGTGCAGCGCGAGCTTCCAGCCCACGCCGAAACCCCTGGCGAAGGTGCCGGAGAGACCGCCAGCACGCGCTGAAGGCGAGCGGCCGCCCGTTTCAGCCGGAAGCCCGAAGGGAACTCCGGCGGCGACCGGGACGCCGGCGGTCAGCGGGGCGGCTGCTCCCACGGCTCCTACTACGCCGGCTGCCGGCGGAAGCCCGCCCGTCCCGTCGCCCCAGATCCCAACGGGTGCCCCACAAACGCCTGCACCGACCGGGCAGACTGGCCTCGTTCCGACGAACACTCCCGGAGGTGATGCTCCCAAAGTCGGAATCACGCCCGAGGAGCACGCAAAGAAGGAAATCGATCAGCTCGTGAAGAACTACTGCTCGGCGATGGAGACGCTGAAACCGGAGGAGCTGAAGAAGCTCTATCCGCAGGTGGACGTCTCGCTTCATCGCGAGCTGTTCCGGCAGTACAAATCGCTGAAATGCACGCTCGCCGGTCCACCCGAGTACGACCGGCTCGACGCGAGCCCCGCGGGAGGGGCGCAGATCAAAGTCGGGATGAAGCAGCAGATCGAGATGAAGAGCGGCGGTGCGCCGAAAGTGCTGGAGACGATCGCGACGATCATCATGTCGCGCATGAGCAATCAATCTCCGTGGCTGATCGATCGGCTGCAACACGTGCCCAAGCCAAAGTAGTGATGATCGGACGCTCGGCACACCTCGGGCTGGCGCTGCTGCGGTCGACGGCCGTGCGTCCCTCGGCGCCGCTGAAGCTCAATCTCTGCCTGACGTATTGGTGTCAGTACAAGTGCAAGACCTGCAACATCTGGCGGCGCAAGCCTACCGATGAACTGACGACCGACGAGCTCCGCGCGCTGGTTCGCGAGAACCCGCAGGTCAACTGGGTCGATCTCACCGGCGGCGAGATCTTCCTGCGACAGGACATCGATGAGATTTTCGAGGCCATTCTTACCGGCTGGTCGCGTCTGGCCATCCTGCACTTTCCCACCAACGGCTTTCAAACGGATCGTATCGTCAGAAGTGTCGAGTGCATCGCCCGGCGCCGTTCGGGCGCACGAACCGTGGTGACCGTCAGCCTCGACGGCGACGAGGCCCTGAACGACGAGATCCGCGGGATCAAGGGCGGGTTTCGGCGCCAGATCGCGACCTTTCAGGCGCTTCGTCGCATTCCCGGCATCACAACCGCGCTCGGGATGACGCTGTCCACCTACAACCTGGAGCGATTCGGCGACACATTCGCGGCCTGCGCGCGCGAGTGCCCCGGCCTGACGGTCGCGGACATCCACGTCAACGTGGCTCAGAAATCGGGGCACTATTATGGCAACGCCGAGATGGATGCCATCGCTCCCGATCCCTCCGCCGCACGAGCCGAGATCGGGAAATACCGACAGCTGAGAGGAATCCCGCGCTCGCCGATGGCGTTCATCGAGGCCCGGTACCTGAAGAACCTCGACACGTTTCTGGAGACCGGACGCACGCCGATGCCCTGTCACGCCCTGCGGGCCAGCTGCTTCATCGACCCGTGGGGCATCGTGTATCCCTGCATTTCCTATTCGCGGCCGATCGGCCGCCTGCGCGATACGGGCATGCGGCTCGAGCCGATTTGGAGCGCGCCTGACGCCGGGCAGCTCCAGCGGGAGATCTGGAAAGGTGAATGCCCGCAGTGCTGGACCGCCTGTGAGGCCTACCAGAGCATCCTCGGAAACGCGCTCGCCGTGCGGCGGCGGCCGGCCCCCTCTCCAATGGCAACCCAGGAGCAGCCCGCGCGATGAACGTCACCTGCTTTGCCGACGCCGACACGCGCAGCCGGCTCGATCGCGCGATGATGCATCACGTCGCCGCTGACGTGTCGGTGGTCATCCCCGCGAAGCAGGAAGCCGGGAGTATCGCCGACGTCATCGATCGCACACGCCGCTTCGCGAGCGAGATCGTCGTCGTCGTTGGACGTTCGACGGACGGCACCGGCGCAATCGCGGAGCAGAGCGGCGCCACGACGCTGGCCGATGCCGGGCGCGGCAAAGGCGAGGCCATCCGCCGGGCGATCCCTCACATCCGCACGCCGGTGACGGTGTTCCTGGATGCCGACGGGTCGCACGATCCCGAGGACATCCCGCTGCTGGTCGAGCCGATTCTGTCGGATCGGGCGGACCACGTCGCCGCGTCGCGCCTGCGCGGCGGCTCGAGCGAGCTGCATGGCGGCTTCGACGAGTTCCTGCGCCTCGCCGGCAGCTCGTTCATCACGGCGTGCATCAACCGGCGGTTCAACTGCCAGTTGAGTGACAGCCAGAACGGCTTCCGTGCCATCCGTACGTCGGTCCTCCAGCGGCTCGATCTCCGCGAGAATACGACGACCATCGAGCAGGAGATGACGATCAAGACCCTCAGGCAGGGATGGCGGATGACGGAAGTCCCCAGTCATGAACATCGCCGCAGCCACGGCGCCTCGCACATTCGTGTGTGGCGGGACGCGCCGCGCTACGGGTTCTCGCTGGTCAGGTATCTCTTCTTCTGACACACGTTGAACATTCTCGGTATCTGGGACGGGCACGATTCCGGCGCCGCGCTGCTGCAGGACGGACAGCTTCGTTTCGCGGTCAACGAAGAGCGTTTGAGCCGGCGCAAGCTCGAGGTCTGCTTCCCGTCGCGATCGATCGCCGAGTGTCTCGCGCTCGCCAGGCTTTCACCCGAGCAGGTTCATCTGGTGGTCGCGTCGACATGCGATCCCGCCAAGACGCTCGGCCGCTGGTGGCCTGGCAGCAAGGAACGCTACTACGCAGTTCGCCGGCGCAAGGCGCCTCCGGGGTCGACAGCCTTGCTCACGCGCGGTTTGAAGTACCGCATCACCGAATGGGGACCTGGCGCCGGCTCACGCGTTCTGAGCAAGCGCGCATTGAAAGCGGAGCTCGCCCGCTGCCGGCTCGGCCAGCCGGAGCTGCAGCTCGTCGATCATCACGAGGCGCACGCCGCCGCCGCGGCATGGGCGTCCGGGTTCACGTCCTGTGCCGTGGTGACCATCGACGGACTCGGTGACGGAGTGTCCGCCACTATCTCCAGATTCGAGAATGGACACCTGCACCGGGTCACGGCCTCGCCCGCACGCAGCTCACTCGGCGTCTTCTTCGAGCACGTCACGAACCTGCTGAACATGCGCGAGCTCGAAGACGAAGGCAAGGTCATGGCGCTCGCCGACTACGCGGCGCCGATCGCCGATCGTGACAACCCGTTGCTGGACTGGGTGCAGGTCCGCAACGGGGTAATCGAGACGGAGCGGCCCGGTCACGCGATGCGGATGCCGCTCGCGCGGGTGCACTGGCGTTTTCCGAACGAGCAGTTCGCCTATCTCGCGCAGCGGGTCGTCGAACATACCGCGATGGGACTGGTGCGCGACGCGGTGCGGCTCACGGGGCTTCCCAGGATCGCGCTTGCCGGCGGTGTCGTGTCCAACGTGAAAGCGACCCGGCAGGTCAGGCTCATGCCGGAAGTGGAGAGCACCTACGTCTTTCCGCATATGGGAGACGGTGGACTCGCACTCGGCGCGGCGGTGCTCGGGGCCGTGCGCTCGAGCGACGCCGTCGATGTGCGTCTCGACCGCCTTGATCTCGGCCCGTCATACGAGGTGCCCGAGCTCGAGGCCAGCGTTCGCGCCGCCGGACTCCAGCCCGACAGGGTCGCGAGCGTCCCGCGCACGGTTGCCGACCTCCTGGTGGAAGGCCGTATCGTGATGTGGTTCCAGGGGGCGATGGAATACGGGCCGCGAGCGCTCGGCCACCGGAGCGTGCTGGCGCGCCCCGATCGGCTCGATATTCGCGATCGGCTCAACCTGGCGCTGAAACGCCGTGTCTGGTACCAACCGTTCTGCCCGAGCCTGCTCGAGAACGACGCCGGCCGGATGCTGGCCGATTGGGACGGCGGCACCAACCGGTCGATGACGATGGCCTACGAAGTCGCCCGGGAGTACCGCTGTCACCTGGCGGGGGTGATGAGTGTGGACGGGACCTGCCGGCCCCAGATCGTCGCCGAGAATGACGCGGGCGCTTTCGCGCAGCTGCTGCGGGAGACGCGGCGGCGGTGGGGTGTGGGCGCGCTGCTGAACACCAGTTTCAACATTCACGGCGAACCGCTCGTGTGCGCTCCAGCGGAGGCTGTCGATGTTTTTCTGCGGTCGGGGGGCGACGCCCTGGCGATCGGCCCTTTTCTGGTCACTCGTCCCGCATGATCGATCTCGTCACCGACCGGCCGCCGTCCCGCCGCGCGTGGATGATGGTGGCGCTCGCCTGGGTCCTGATCGCCGGTGCGCTGGGTGCCTGGCTGCTCGGGACGCCCGGCGGGACGCTGCGGGAGCACCTGAAGGTCAGCCAGTTCTGGTCGCTCGAATTGTGCTTGTTCCTGTCCGTAATCTGCGGGGCCGGCGTCGTGCGGGACGTGCTCCGCGGTCTCGGCAGAATGGATTTCGCAGCGATGGCGATCGTGGCGCTGATTGGCATCAGCCTCACGCTGTTCGTCGCGCCCCGCACCAACCGGATCTTCTACGACGAGCAGATCTACCAGAGCATCGGCCAGAACCTGGCCGACCTGAAGCTGGCGCAGATATGCAACGAAGGCGGTGTGGAGTACGGCCGCCTGAGGTGCGCGAGCGGCGAATACAACAAGCAGCCCTACGCGTACCCCCACCTGTTGAGCGTGGCATACCGGCTGGCCGGCGTTCGTGGCAGCACCGCGTTCGCCGTCAATGCTGCCGCGATGGCAGCAATCATGTGCGCGCTCTACGTCCTCGTCTGGTTGCTCTTCCGCGATCGGGCCGCCGCAGGGTGTGCCGCACTGGTTCTCGCGCTCACACCCCATCAGATCATCTGGTCGGCGACCGCTGCCGTCGAGCCCTCCGCTTCCCTCGCGGCCGTTCTCGCGTTGGTGTGCGGGGCTCATTACGCGAACTCAGGCGGAGCAGCCGCGCTCGCAGCGTTCGCGGTGTGTGCAGCTTACGCCATTCAGTTTCGACCGGAGTCGGTCCTAGTACTGCCTGTTGCGGGACTCCTGGCGTGGCCGCGGCTGCAGGCCGAGTTGCGCGAGCCTCGCGGCTGGTGGGCAGGGCTGCTCTTTCTCGCGCTGGCGTCAGTGCACATCGGCCATCTGTTCGCGGTCAGGCACATCGACTGGGGAACGACCCAGGCGCGATTCTCGCTGGCTTACGTCCCGTCGAACCTTTCGGTCAATGGATGGTTCTATCTGGCTGACGAGCGGTTCCCCGTCGTCTTTACGCTGCTCGCACTCTTCGGCCTGACCGCTTCGGCATTCCCGAGACAGCGGCTGGCGATGACGCTCTACTTTCTGCTCTACTTCGCCATCGGTCTGATTTTCTACGCCGGCAGCTATAACTACGGCGCCGATGTCCGCTATTCGCTCCTGACCTATCCGCCAATCGCCGTTCTCGCGGGCCTCGGGGTCTCACGCCTTGCCGATGTTCTCGCGCGCCGGGGTCTGCCCGCGCGGCCCATCATCTGTACGGCAATGGCCTTCCTCTTCCTCTGGTACGCTCCGGTCGTGCGCGCCATTACCGAGGAAGCCTGGGCGGCGCGGGCCGACGTCCGGTTTGCGCAACTCTTTGCCCGGGAACTGCCGCCGAACTCGTATGTGCTCACGCACAACCCCGGGATGTTCCAGTTGTGGGGCCACAACGCGGGGCAGCTCCCGCTGATCGTTCAGAACCCCGCTTATGTCCGATACCTCTCGGGCCGATATACCGGTGGGGTCTTCGTCCACTGGAACTTCTGGTGCAACGTTCAGGATCCGATCCACCCCGAGTTCTGTCGCCGGGCGCTGGCACTGGGTACGGTCGAGTTGGTTCGGGAGTATCGCGAGCGCGATCAGCGCTTCGCGCTGTACCGCATCACCAAGCCACCCTCGTAGAGCCCCCGACAGCACCTGGTTCGCGCGCGTGGGAATGGCCGAAGACCCTGTACTTACTTGACTTGCATGGCTTGGCATTCAATAATCCGCGCCGACGCGCAGCCGGTTTGTTGCGCCACGCACTTGCATCCCTATCGGAAAACCGAACATGCACTTCAGCCTTGCTCAGGGCCATCCGACGGGTATGACCATCAGGCGTCATATGCCTGTCCTGGTCACGATCTTGACGCTCGCGTGCGCTGCTCCGGCGTGGGCACAGAAAATCACGATAGTTGAAAACCTGACATTTGAACAAACGCTTGTCCAGTTGGCCAACCCGCTGGGCCGTCGGCCCATCGGCGAGTCAATCGGCTTGACCACTGCCCTCGAGATCGCGACCCAGCCCCTGGGCAGCCCCCCGGGGGGAATGGCCTTCAAGCTCGATCCCGCCACCGGCCTTCTGGCCCGGGTCAGTACGACACTTGGTCCGTCCTTCGGGGAGAGCGCGCTGACCGCCGGCGAGGGCAAGGTGAACATCGGCGCGACGTTCAGCGCAACCTCGTACGACAAGTTGAGCAAGTTCGGTCTCGACAACCTGCCCCTGGGCTCGGTCACCGCCTCGAGCCCCGCGAACGCGCGCGTCGGCACCGGTGATTTTCACCTGACCTCGAAGACGCTCACGATGGCAGGGAACGTAGGACTTGCGCCGAAGGTCGATGTTGCCGTCATCGTTCCGCTCATCACGGCGACGCTGGAAGCGGTGACCACGCAGGTCGATGGCAATGGCCGGGTGATCCGCATCGCGGAGACCAACACCAAGTTCTCGGGCATCGGCGACATGGCTGCCGTGCTGAAGTTCAAGGCGGTCAAGCTCCCGGGACCGGAGATCCCCGATCCGGGCGGCCTGGGGTTCCTGATCACGATGCGCCTCCCCACCGGCTCTCGCGAGAACCTGCGCGGACTCGGCGTCTATCGCACGGCAGCAACAGCGGTCTTCTCAGCGGGGAAGGGACCCTTCAAACCCCACGCGTCGGGCGGGTTCGAGTTCTGGAGCAAGAGCGTCGATGTCCCCACCGCGACCGCGACCGGCGGCCTCGTGAAGGTTCGTCACCAGGTGCTCTTCAACGCCGGCTTCGAAATCGAGGCGCATCCGAAAGTCACCTTGCTTCTCGATTTTCTCGGGCAGAAGATCCGGAAGGGCGGGGAAGTCGGCGTGGTCTCGGATTCGGTGCCGGCCAATTCGAGCGGGATCACGTCGATTCAGTCGCTTGTCGATCTCCCCGAGGGGATTCTCAAGGGCATCCTCGTGCCCGGCATCAAGGTCAATCTGAAGGGCAAGCTGCTGCTGTCATTGAACGCGCTCGTCACGGTGAAGAACAACGGTCTGCACTCGAAGGTGACCCCGGTGGTGGGCCTCAACCTGGGCTTGTAAGTTATGCGAAAGCTGCTGCTCGCCACGCTCCTCCTGACGACGGCTCTCGGTTGCCAGAACAAGACGGCGACCGGCCCCGGCGTCGTCAAGATCACCGAGACCACGACGACGACGTCGACGATTCCGGTGACCACGACCACCATTCCGATCCCGACCGAAGCGAAGTTCACCTTCTCGCCGGTCACGCCCGAGGAGTGCCAGGTGGTGAACTTCAACGGCGCCACTTCGGTCGGCGGGACGGACGCCGACGGTCCGCACACCATCGTCAGCTATACCTGGGATTTCGGCGACGGCGACCCGCCGAAGACCGGCGTCACAACGACGCACGATTTCGTGAAGACTGGAATCTACCTCGTGACCCTGAGCGTCGTGAACGACAAGGGGGCGAAAGCGTCCGGTTCCCAGTCGATTACGGTCAGACCCACGACGGACGTACCGAAACCGTGCTCGTGATCACGGGCAGACCCAAACCGGCTGCCTGACCCTGCGGCAGCCGTCGAACGCCGGCGCCTCTCGTGCACCCCGTCTGGCCGACTCGCGGCGGCGACATGTCGGGGTGAGGCGGCCGGACCCGCTCTTTCGTCTACGACAGATGTACATGTAGGCTGCCGTGGCCGCGATGCGCCCCACACACATGAGTCAGCGCGAACAGCGCGGCGGCGCGCCCGCACTGAGTGTCCGTCTCCCTGAGGGGAGCGTCCTCCGCTTTCATACCGAGTTCTACATCGGCCGCGACTCGGGCTGCGAGGTGTGCATCCAGGACGCGCACGCAAGCCGAAGGCACGCGCACGTCTCGTTCGCGCGTGACAAGTGGTGGATCCGCGATCTCCAGAGCAGCAACGGCCTCTTCGTGGACGGCGAGCGAGTCGAGACGGCTCCGATCGGCGAAGGCGTTTCCGTGCAGCTCGGCCAGGATGGCCCGGTCCTGGAGATCGGTTCGCGCCTCGACACCTTCCAGCGTGCCGATGAGCCCGACGACGAGGACAGCATGGTCGACGGCTATGCCGATCGCTACCTCCGGGCGGATGCCGACGAGAGCGACGAGAACGTGGGCGGCCGGACGCTGATGATCCGCAAGGCCTTCAAGAAGGTCCAGGAACAGCAGAAGCGACAGCAGCGGTGGGTGATTGCCATCGTGGCGCTGCTTGGCATCGGCGCGGCGGGGTACGCCGTGCATCTCCGCTCGGAACTGCGTAAGCGCCAGGAGGAAGCGCGGAAATTCTTCTACGACATGAAAGCCGTGGACGTCATCATTGCCGGCATCCAGGAGGAGCTGCTGCGGCCGGGCAACGCCGTCAGCCCCGACAAGATCAGGGCGCTCGAAGATCAGCGCCGTGAACTGGAGCGGCGGTATGAAGAAGTCGCGGCGAGGGTCTACGGCCGTCGCCTGAGCGAGAAGGAGAACCTGATCCTTCGCGTGACCCGGGTGTTCGGCGAATGCGAGATTGCGGCGCCACCCGCTTACGTGCGCGAGGTGACACGCTTCATCGACTACTGGCGGAGCACCCGGCGTTTCGAGCAAGGGATCAGGCGGGCGCAGCAGAACGGTTACCCGAGGAGGATTGTGACGGCGCTCATGGCGCGGCAGGTGCCGGTTCAGTTCTTCTATCTTGCGTTGCAGGAAAGCGACTTCATTCCCACCCGCAGCGGCCCGCCGACCCGCTTCGGCATCGCGAAGGGCATGTGGCAGTTCATCCCGGACACTGGCAGGCAGTACGGCCTCCAACCAGGGCCCTATTATCGCGAGGCGCGGATCGATCCGGAGGACGAGCGGCTCAACTGGGAAAAGGCGACGGTCGCCGCCGCCCGCTACATCAAGGACATCTATGCCACGGAAGCGCAGGCGTCAGGCCTGCTGGTGATGGCGTCCTACAACTGGGGCGAGCGCCGGGTCGTCGAGCGGTTGAAGAAGCTGCCGATGAATCCGCGGGAAAGAAATTTCTGGAACATGCTCGCCCACTACCGCGAGGATGTGCCCGACGAGACCTACAACTATGTGTTCAGTATCGTGTCGGCGGCCGTGATCGGCGAGAACCCGAGGCTGTTCGGATTCCAGTTCGACAATCCGCTGGCGTTTGTCACCGGTTCGCATTGACCGCGAGGGCCGGGCTGCCTGGTCACGTCCTGGCGAGCACGTACCAGGCGACCAGGGCCGCTGCCAGCACGACCGCAATCACCACGAATACCGGCCGTGTCCCGCGAGCCGGTGCTGGAGCGCGCCGCTCGGCGGGCTGCGGCTCGGGCTGGGCGGCGGATGCGGGTGCCGGTCTCTTCGTCTGCGGTGTCGCGGCAGCCTGCTCCCGTAACGCCTGACTGAGCTTGGCCCGATCGATGACGACTGTTGCGGTTTCCCGCGGGTTCGGCATCGTCGCCTTGACGTTTTTCAAATCGCGCCCGAAGTCGGCGACCCGCGCGTAGCGCGCGGCCGGCGATTTCTCGAGGGCACGCGCGACCGCGGCCTTGAGCGCCGCCGGCAGCTCGCCGCTTTCGATCCGCCGCGGGACCTCGTTGACGATCTTCAACATCACCGCGGTCGCGGAATCGCCTTCGAATGGATGCCGCCCGGTGAGCATCTCGTAGATGACGGCGCCGGCGGAGAAGATGTCGGTACGGGTGTCCACCTCGCGCCCCTCGATCTGCTCGGGGGACATGTAGCCGGGGCTCGCGAACACGTCGGCGACCGTAGCGTTGGACGACGCCGCGGTCGCAATGCCGAAATCGAGCAGCTTGACCGTTCCATTGAGGCACAGCCAGACGTTCGCCGGCTTCACGTCACGGTGCACGACCCCCTGCTTGTGCGCAGCTTCGAGCCCCGCGCAGAGCTGAATCGCGATGTCGACCTTTTCCCGCAGCGGCATGGGGGTGCTCTGGCGCATCCGTTCAGCCAGGCTGAAGCCGCGCAGGAACT
>Ga0307408_100002145_pt1 | contig 14132 bp, 13 predicted proteins | sample 322Cmetagenome_FD_202116 | JGI IMG/M metagenome (GOLD analysis project Ga0307408, IMG submission 202116) | Maize rhizosphere microbial communities from greenhouse at UC Davis, California, United States - 322HYB-C-3 | ecosystem: Host-associated > Plants > Roots > Rhizosphere > Soil | place...
CGGGGGTCGCGCGACCCCCGGCCCCCGACACCCCGTACCTGCGTCGTGACCTCGCCCCCAACACCCCAATTCCTACACTCGATGAACGAGATACGAAAAGTCGGCGTCCTCGGGGGCGGGCTCATGGGGGGCGGGATCGCGCAGGTCGTGGCGCAGGCGGCGTTCACCACTGTCGTGCGTGAGGTCTCGGATGCTCTCGCGCAGCGGGCCCGGGCGTCCATCGAGAAGTCGCTCGCCAGGGGGCTCGCGCGTGGCAAGGTCTCGGCCGAGCAGCGCGACGAGGCGCTGCGGCGGCTGTTCGTCACGGCGCGGATCGAGGAGCTGGCCGACTGCGACGTCGTGATCGAGGCCGTGGTGGAGGACCTCGCGGTGAAGAACGCGCTCTGGAAGGAGCTCGACGCGCTCTGCCCCCCGCACACGATCTTCGCCTCGAACACCTCGAGCCTGACGATCGCCGCGATGGCCGCGGCGACGGCGCGCGCCGACCGGATGGTCGGGCTGCACTTCTTCAACCCCGTCCCGGCGATGCAGCTGGTCGAGGTCGTGCGCACGGTGACGACGAGCGCCGAGACGTTCGACCGCGCGTTCGCCTTCGCGCGGGCCCTCGGCAAGGAGCCGATCGCGGCGAAGGACAACTCGGGGTTCGTCGTCAACCTGCTGCTCGTCCCCTACCTGCTCGACGCGATCACGCAGCTCGAGCGGAACGTGGCGTCGGTCGAGGACATCGACCGCGGCATGACGCTCGGCACCGGCTACCCGATGGGCCCCTTCACCCTGCTCGACTTCGTCGGGCTCGACACGATCTACAAGATCGCCGAGATCATGTTCGACGAATATCGCGAGCGCCGCTACGCGCCGCCGCCGCTGCTCAAGCGGATGGTGCTCGCCGGCATGTACGGCCGGAAGTCCGGGCGCGGGTTCTACGATTACTCTCAGGATCCGCCCAGGCCGACACCACTCGGACTGTAGCCCACAGCCCCTTCACGCTCGACGATCCACGCTCGATGTCTCGCCACCATTGGCGTAGAGTGAGCGTGGAGCGTCGAGCGTGGAGCGAATGCGGACTACGCCAGATACTTCTTGACGAACTCCTCCATCCGCACGAGGTCGAGCGAGGCGTCCTTGCAGGGGCCGTTGGGGAGCTGCATCGTTAGGCCGAGCACGGGGAGGCGGCCGGCGACGTCGTGGAGACCGCTCACCATGTCGCGCTCGCAGGCGACGGCGACGACGGCCTTCGGGCGGCGCTCGCGGATCACGCGGCGCGCGAGCTGGCCGCGCGTGGCGACGAAGGCGGCCACGTTGTAGCGCTTCGCGATCTCCATCACGCCGTCGAGCGCCGCGCGCGAGAGGCAGCGCGGGATGAGGATCAGCAGCTCGTTGGCCCGCACGCTGTAGTCGCGCGCCCACGCGAGGCGGTTGTAGACGGCGACCGCGGCGTTGTCGGTCCAGTCGCGCTTCACGCCGAACAGCTGGCCGACGCGCGACGCGAGGCGGAGCGTCTTCAGCAGCAGCCCCTGCTCGGCGAGCTTGCCGGGCAGTAGCGCGCGGTGCGTCGCGTAGGAGACCCCGATCAGTGCCAGCCACGCCAGGCTCAGCGCGCCGAAGGCGGCGTCGGCCGCGTAGAGCAGCCACGGCAGCCGCGGGTGCACGAGGGCGAGGCGGGGAGCGAGCAGGAAGATCGCGCCGAGCGCCGCGGCGGTCACGAGGAGTAGCCCGACGGCCGTGAACAGCCAGTATTTCCCCGTCGAGTCGCTGCGGAAGTCGCCCCCGTTCGCGAGCGGCTTGCCGTCCCACTCGTCCCATTCGTGACCGAGCCGTCGGTCCGTCTCGATCTTGATGAGCAGCCCCGACTGGCGGGGCGATTCGACTTGCGGCAGCGGGCGCGACATAGGAAAGGAAGGATGGGCACGTGAGAGAAGTGCAGCAAGTGTCCGGGGACTGAAGGTGCTGGCAACTGCGTGGGGCCTGGGGAAGGACGCGGGTGTTGAGTATTGGGTGAGGCAGTCATCAGCCCCCGACACCCGCGCTCTGCCCTTAGCAGTCGCCAGCCCCGCCCTCCCCGCAGTTACCTTATCAGCTATGAGACGCCCACCCCTCTTCCGCGGCACCTATCGCGACGACGAGGCGGCGCGCGCGGTCTACGCCGAGGCGGCGGGGATCGCCCGGGCGACGCCGCTCGCCGTCGCCGTGCCGGCGGACGCCGAGGACGTCGTGGTGCTGGTGCGGTGGGCGAGCGAGAGCGGCGTCACGCTCGTGCCGCGCGGCTCGGGGAGCAGCATGGCGGGCGGCGCGGTCGGGCCCGGGGTAGTGGTGGACCTGAGCCGGCTCGCCTGGATCGGCGAGGTGGACGAGGCGGCGCGGCGGGTGCGCGTCGGGCCGGGCGCGCTGCGCGGCGCGGTGGACGCGGTGGCCCGCCGTCACGGGCTGCGCTTCCCTCCCGACCCGTCGAGCGGCGCCTACTGCACGCTGGGCGGCATGGCGTCCACGAACGCGGCCGGCGCGCACACGCTGCGCTACGGCGCGACGCGCCCGTGGGTCGTCGCCCTCGACTGCGTCTTCGCCGACGGCGCGCGCGCCGAGCTCCGGCGCGGGGCGCCCCCGCCGCGCGGCGCGCCCGCCGTCGAGCGCTTCCTCGACGAGCTGCACCCGGCGATCGTCGCGCACGAGCGGGAGCGGCCGAGCGTGCACCCTGGGGTGCGGAAGGAGTCGTCCGGCTACGCCCTCGCCGAGTACGCGCGCGGCGGCGACCTCCTCGACCTCGTCGTCGGGAGCGAGGGGACGCTCGCCGTCATCGTCGGGCTCGAGCTCGCGCTGGCGCCGCTGCCCGGGGCGACGAGCAGCGCCCTCGCCGCCTTCCCGTCGCTCGAGCAGGCCGTCGCCGGCGCGGCCGCGGCGCGCGAGCTCGGGGCGAGCGCCTGCGAGCTGCTCGACCGGACCTTCCTCGAGGTCGTGGCGAGCGCCGCGGGGACGGCGGCGAGCGGCGGGGCGCCGGAGGTCCCCGCAGGGAGCGAGGCCGTGCTGCTGGCCGAGGTGGAGGGCGCGGACCTCGACGACGCGGCGGCCCGCGTCGCCGAGCTGGCGCGCGCCTTCCAGCGCGTGGGCGCCGGCGCGGTGACCGTCGCCCTCGACGACGTCAGCGAGCCCGCGCTCTGGGAGCTGCGCCACGCGGCGAGCCCGGTGCTCGCCCGACTCGACCCGGCGCTCAAGAGCATGCAGTTCGTCGAGGACGGCGCGGTCCCGCCCGAGCGCCTCCCCGAGTACGTGCGCGGCGTGCGCGAGGCGCTGGCGCGGCAGGAGATCCGCGGCGTCATCTTCGGTCACGCCGGGGACGCGCACGTCCACGTCAATCCGCTCGTGGACGTGCGCCGCGACGACTGGCGGGAGTCGGTCGGTCGGCTGCTCGCCGACGTCGTGGCGCTCACGGCGCGGCTCGGCGGAACGCTCGCCGGCGAGCACGGCGACGGTCGCCTCCGCACGCCGCAGCTCGAGCACGTGTGGCCGGCCGAGACGCGCGCCCTGTTCGCGAGAGTGAAGGGGACCTTCGATCCGGGCGGCGTCCTCAACCCGGGCGTCGTCGTGCCGCTCCCCGGGCAGCGCTCGCTCGACGACGTGAAGTACGACCCCGACTTGCCGCCCCCGCCCGCCGCGGCGCGCGCCGTGCTTCAGCGAGTCGAGCGCGAGCGCGCCTACGCCTCGTTTCGTCTCGCCATGCTGGACGAGGCGGAATAGGTTACGCGGCCGGGCCAGCCGTGAGCCGGCCACGGTCCACTCGCGTCGCCGCCGCTCCGCTCCCCTCACACATCCCGTCCCGCCGCCGCACCGATGACCGCCTCCCACTCCCCGTCTGCCGCCGCCGCCGCCTCGTCGCTCGACGGGCGCTTCTTCTACGAGCCGCGGGTGAGCGTGCTGGCCCGGCCGAGCTTCGCCGAGCCCGAACACTTGGGAGTCCACTGGATCGGCGAGGGGACGGACGGGGAGCGGCTCGCCGAGTTCGCCGGCCGGCTCTGCTACATGTCGCAGCGCAACCCGGCCGGTCGGACGACCCGCGACTACCTCGAGAACATCAAGCGGCAGGGGCACGGGAGCGTCCTGGAGCACGCCAACTACTCACTCCTCCTCGAGGGAGTGAGCCGGTCGCTGACCCACGAACTAGTGCGACACAGGGCCGGCTTCGCGTACTCCCAGCTTTCCCAACGCTACGTGGACGAGTCGGACGCCCACTTCGTCGTACCGCCGGCGATTGCCGGCGACGCGGTGCTCGAGGGCGCGTGGCGGGCGCAGGTCGAGGGGGCGCAGGCGGCCTACGTCGCCCTCGTCGAGCAGCTCATGGAGCGCTACGGCTGGGTGACGGACAAGGTCCACCGGCGGAAGATGGCCCGCGAGGCAGCGCGCGGCGTCCTCCCCAACTCGACCGAGACGAAGATCGTCGTCACCGGGAACGCCCGCGCCTGGCGGACGATGCTCGAGCTCCGCTCGAGCGAGGCGGCCGAGCTGGAGATCCGGCGGATGGCGATCGCCGTGCTCCGCGTCCTCCACGGAGAGGCGCCGGCCTTCTTCTCCGACTTCGAGATCTACAGCGCCGAGGACCGGCGCGAGGCGGCGCGGATCGGGCACCACAAGGTCTAGAAGGCGGGGTGTGGGGCGTCGGGTGTCGGGTGTGGAATCGAGGGCGCGGGAGGGGAGATGGAGCGGCCATCTCCCCGCCCGCGCCCTTCGTCATTTCCGCTCCCGACAGCCCGCGCCCGACCCGCGCCTCGTGACGTCCGACCGGAAATTTTTTTCCTGTTGCGCGGCTGGAGCGTCACTCATATAATCGCGCGCAGTGATGATCGCTCGTCGGCCGATTCTGGAATGGCTCTTGCCTTTTCCTCGCGGCGGGAGCACTCGCTAGGCAGGCGCCTACCGCCGCAGGAGCGAGCGCTCGTCGGACTGCACGCACGACGTCGCCGGGGGCTGCGCCCCTCGCGAGGTCGGAGAAAAGTTGGACGGGCCCGCGGGGGCGGGCCGCTGAGGGGCAGGACCACACCAACGGCGTAGCAGGGCCGAATGACGCGGATCGGTTTCGCCTACAACCAGAAGCCCGAGCCGTCGCCCGCCACGGGCGGCGACGCGGCACAGGCCTCCGCCGCCGACGCCATCGCGCTCGGCGACGAAGAGCCTCCCAGTAGCCGACCCGACGACGAGTTCGCCGAGTGGGACTCGGCGACGACGATCGCCGCCGTCGCCGACGCACTGTCCGCCCTCGGCACCGTGGTCCGCCTCGAGGCGACCCCAGACTTTCCCGAGCGACTCCGCGCCGAGCAGGCGCGCGGGCTCGACATCGTCTTCAACATGACCGAGGGGCTGCGCGGGGTGAACCGCGAGGCCCACGTCCCGGCCATCTGCGAGTTCTTCGGCGTCCCCTACTCGGGGAGCGACCCGTTCACGCTCTCGCTCTGCCTCGACAAGGCGCGCACGAAGGAGGCGCTCGCCTACCACGAGGTGCCGACGGCGCCGTTCGGGGTCGTTCGCGATCTGTCCGATCTGGCCGCGCTGCTCGGCCGGCGGAGCGTGGAGCGTGCAGCGTCGGGGGGGCGTCGTGGCTCCAACAGTCGTGGCTCCCTCGACGCGCGACGCTCCGCGCTCGGGTTTCCCCTCTTCGTCAAGCCCGTGCACGAGGGCTCGTCGAAGGGAATCACGGAGAAGAATTACTGCGAGACTGCCGAGGAGCTCGAGCGCCAGGTGGCGTTCCTCCTCGAGACGTACCGCCAGCCGGTGCTCGTCGAGGAGTTCCTTCCCGGACGCGAGTTCACCTGCGCGGTGCTCGGCAACGGGGCGCGTGCGCGCGTCCTGCCGATCGTCGGCATCAACTTCGGGGCGCTCCCGGCCGGCGCCCTCCCGGTCTACGGGTTCGAGGCGAAGTGGGTGTGGGATCGCCCCGACAACCCGCTCGAGATGTTCGAGTGTCCCGCGGTCGTCGATGCCGGTCTGCGTCGCGCGATCGAGGACGTCACGCTCCGCGCCTACCGGGCGCTCGGCTGCCGCGACTGGTCGCGGGTGGACGTGCGCCTCGACGCGGACGGCGTCCCGAACGTCGTGGAGGTGAACCCGCTCCCGGGCATCCTCCCCGACCCCGCGGACAACTCCTGCTTTCCGAAAGCCGCGCGAGCGGCCGGCATGAGCTACGAGCAGCTGATCCAGCGCTGCCTCGTGCTCGCCGCGGAACGGCAGGGCGTCGCCCTGGCGGGCGAGTATTACCAGTCGCGTCCGACGCCGGGCGCGCGCTCCGCCATCGACGAAGCCGAGCATCCACCGCTGGCGGCGAGCCACTAGCGGTGCGCGTCAACGACGCCTCCCGGGAGGGCGCATGAAAGTGGCTGTCATCTTCGACGGCGTGTCGGCGGCCGAGTGCGAGGCCGCGGCCTCGCCCGAGCAGCAGATCCTCGAGACGGTGGAGGCGGCGAGCGCCGCCCTCGCCGCCGACGGACACCGCGCGGAGCACGTGGCCGTGAACCCCGACGGGCGCTGGTTCGAGCGCGTCCGGCGCGGGAAATACGACCTCGTCTTCAACCTCTGCGAGTCGGTGGCCGGCACCGCGGCGATGGAGCCGGCCGTCATCGCCGCCCTCGAGATGCTCCGCGTCCCGTACACGGGAAGCTCGAGCTGGACGACCGCCCTCTGCCTGCGCAAGCCGCTCGTCAACGCGATCCTCGACCGCGCCGGCCTGCCGGTGCCGCGCTGGGGAGTCGTGCGCCGCGGCGCCCCGCTCCCCACGGTGGGCTTCCCGGCGATCTGCAAGCCGGCCGCCGAGGACGCCTCGATCGGCGTCGAGCAGCGCTCGGTCGTGCGGACGATGAAGGCGCTCACGAGCCGCGTCGAGGCGATGCTCCAGCGGTGGGACGAGGTCGTCGTCCAGCGCTACGTGGACGGCCGCGAGGTCAACGTCGGCATCGTCGGCAGCCAAGTGCTGCCGGTCGCCGAGATCGACTTCGCGGCGATGCCGCGCGGCCTCTGGCGCATCGTCTCCTATCGCTCGAAGTGGGACGAGGGCTCGGAGGAGGACCTCGGCGCGGTGCCGACCTGCCCCGCCGACCTGCCGTCGGAGCTCACCGCGCAGCTCGCCGAGATCGCCCTCGCCGCCTGGCGCGTCGTCGGCGGCACGGGCTACGGGCGCGTGGACTTCCGGATCGACCGCGCCGGCCGCCCGTGGCTGCTCGAGGTCAACGCGAACCCCGACTTCTCGCCGGACGCGGGCCTCGCCCGCATGGCGCGGACGGCGGGACTCGACTACGCGGCGCTCGTCCGCGCGGTGTGCGACCACGCGGCGCTCGGCAGCTTCGTGCCGGCGGCGCACGGCTGGGCGCTCACCGAGGCGCTCTCCGGCGTCGCGGCGCCGGCGCCCGTCGCGGTGCCTGGGCCGGACGTGGCGGCCGACGTCGTACTCAATGGGGCAGCACGCGCGGCCCCGGGGCGGCGGAGCTGAACGCGGTGACTGGCACCTCGCGGCCCCTCGACGGCGCCGCGCCCGGACGCCGCGCCGACGGCGGCGGCCGCACCCTTCGCGTCGCCCCGCTCGCCGCGGCCGACCGGGCGCGGGTCGAGGAGATCCTGCGCGCGACCGCCGTCTTCCGCGACGACGAGGTGGAGGTGGCGCTCGAGCTCTTTGACGTGAGCTACGGCGCGGGGAATCGGGAGTCGGGAGTGGGGAGTAGCGGAGCATCCCCTCCCGACTCCCCGCTCCCTGCCCCGGACTACGAGTTCGTCGGCGCGTTCACGCAGAGCGACCTGCTCGTCGGCTACGCCTGCTACGGCCCGACGCCGGCCACCGACCGGACGTACGACCTGTACTGGATCGCGGTGGACCCGGCGGCCCAAGGGAGCGGCGCGGGCACCCGCCTCCTCGCCGAGGTCGAGCGGCGGCTGCGGGACGCGCGGGGGCGGCTGCTCGTCGTGGAGACGTCGTCGCGTGTCGAGTACGACGCGACGCGCGGCTTCTACACGGCGCGCGGCTACGAGGAGGCGGCCCGGGTCGGCCACTTCTACGCCCCGGGCGACGACCGGGTGATCTACACGAAGCGGCTCGGCCTTTCGTAGGCACGACGGCAGGCGCACGACCAGGCAGCGGTTTTCACCGGCACCACCACCAGCATCATCACAAGCATCATCAGGCGGCTGCGCAATGAGCGACTGGCAGAAGATCCTTCGAGACGAGAGCGTCAACAGTCTCGAGAAGCTGGCGGAGCGGTTCGGCCACGACGTGATCGACGTGGAGGCGCTGCGCCCCGCGTTCGACAACTTCCAGATGCGGATCACGCCGGCCGCGCTCGACCAGATCAAGGAGGTCGGCGACCCGATGTGGAACCAGTACGTCCCCACCGTGCAGGAGCTCGAGGTGGTGGACGGGGTCATCGACTCGCTCGACGAGGACGGCGACTCGCCGGTGCCGAACATCACGCACCGCTACCCGGACCGGGCGCTGTTTCTCGTCAGCCCGGTGTGCGCGAGCTACTGCCGCTTCTGCACGCGGCGGCGCAAGGTCGGCGACCCGGAGAAGATCCCGCTCAACCAGTTCGACTCGGCGTTCGAGTACCTGCGGCAGCACACCGAGATCCGCGACGTGATCATGTCGGGCGGCGACCCGATGATGCTCTCCGACCGGCGGCTCGAGTACTTCTTCCAGCAACTGCGGGCGATCCCGCACATCGAGATCATCCGCATCGGGAGCCGCATCACCTCGCACCTGCCGGAGCGCATCACGCCGGAGTTCTGCGAAATGGTGCAGAAGTACCACCCGGTGTTCATGAACACGCACTTCAACCACCCCGACGAGCTCACGCCGGCGGCGGTCGCCGCGCTCGACCGGCTGGCGAAGGCGGGCATCCCGCTCGGCTGCCAGACGGTGCTGCTCAAGGGGGTGAACGACGACCCGAAGGTCATGATGGAGCTGATGCACCGCCTGCTGAAGGCGCGCGTCCGCCCTTACTACATCTACATGGCCGACCAGGTCGCCGGCGGCGAGCACTTCCGGACGCAGGTCGAGAAGGGGCTCGAGATCATCAAGGCGCTGCGCGGCTGGACGTCCGGGCTCGCCGTGCCGCACTTCGTGATCGACGCCCCGGGCGGCGGCGGCAAGGTGCCGCTCCTCCCCGAGTACGTCGAGGAGATCACGGAGGACGAGGTGATCTTCCGGAACTACGAGGGGAAGCGCTTCGTCTACAAGCAGCCGCGCGGCGTCGCCGTGCCGGCCCAGGCGCCGGGCGTCGCCGCCTCGGCGTGCGGGAGCGCGGCGGCCGAGGAGACGGCGGTCGTCTCGATCGAGAGCGGCAAGAAGAAGAAGGCGCGGACGGGCGAGAAGCGGCGGAAGTCGGCGAGCGCCTGACGACCACCGCCGCCTAACGAGAACTGCGCCGCTCTCGCGTTTCGGTGCGCCGACGTCGAAGTGTACGCATCCGACGCAGGTCGGGTCCGCGCGTTTCGCACGAGTCAACGTACGGTGCAGTACATGTCGCGCGACGGGGATGCGCGCACGCACGTAAAGTTGTACCGTACGTGCAGGCCGGCACCTGCTACACCGCCCCCACCTTCCGGCCGCACCCAGCTTTCGACATAGGGACCGGCGCACGCCCGCTGGCCTTTCCCACCGCCGACAGTCGAGTGGAGCGACCACCGACCGCAGTGCCTGGGAGGGCCACATGGACACGTCCGCGCAGCGCGAACTCTCGATCCCTGTCCGAAACGACGGCGCCGCCGCGCGTGACGGATCAGGCGCGGCGACGACCGGCGAGCGGAACCTGCTGCTCGGCGCGCTGCCGGCGGAGGAGTACGAACGACTGGTGCCCGAGTTCGAGCCGTTCGAGATCGCGGTCGGGCAGGTCCTCTGGAAGCCCGACACGGCCATCCGCTCGGTGTACTTCCCGCGTACCGCCGTCTGCTCTCTCCTCACCCCGCTCAGCGACGAGGCGCCGGTCGAGGCGGCGACGGTCGGCCTCGAGGGGTTCGTCGGCGTGCCGGTGGTGCTCGGCGTCGCTGCGTCCACCGCCCTGGCGGTCGGCCAGGTGGCCGGCGAGGCGCTGCGCCTCGACGCCGACCGGCTGCGCGCGTGGCTGCGCGACGGGACCGCCCCCGCGCTCGCGTCGCTGCTCATCCGCTACGCGCACGCGCTCCTCGAGCAGACGGCGCAGTCGGTGGCGTGCAACCGCCGCCACGAGATGGAGGAGCGGTGCGCGCGGTGGCTGCTCATGACGCACGACCGCTGCGGCGCGGACAGGTTCATGCTGACGCACGAGTTCCTCGCGTCGATGCTCGGCGTCCGGCGCGCGAGCGTGACGGTCGCCGCCGGGATGCTGCAGCGGGCGGGGCTGATCCGCTACAGCCGCGGCAAGATCACGATCGTGGACCGGCAGGGGCTCGAGCAGGCGTCGTGCGAGTGCTACCGGGTCGTCCGCGAGCGCTACACGCGGACGATGGGCATCCCCGGGTTCTGACGCGGCGCGAAGGCGCGGTCAGCCGCGGCGCGCCGCGCTGCGCTGCGCCGCGGCGCCGAGCAGCGCCTCGAGGTCGGCGTAGTCGATCGGCAGCTCGAAGGCGCGGACGCCGTACTGGCGGGCGAGGTCATCGAGGTCGGAGCGCTCGCTGACGTGGCCGAACAGGAACAGCGCGCTCCCGCTCTCGGCGGCGCGGCGGTAGCTGTCCTCCTCGCGCGCCGCGTCGTGTTTCGCCTCCACGAGGACCACGGCGGGGCGGAGGCGAGACATCGCGTCCGGGGTCGCCTCGTGGGGCTCGGGGAAGTCTGCGGAGTAGCCGCCGAGCTCCACGAGCACGCCGAGGAGCGCGCCGAGGAGGGCGTGCGTGGAGACGATCAGCACGACCGAGCGCGCGCGCGCTCCGGTGCCCGGTGTGTCCTTCACTAAGCGAACGACCATCCGCCTCTGTCCCAATCGCACGGTAAATTGTCACGCACCGTACGCTACGGCGACGCTCCGTAAACAAACGGCAATCGTGCGCTTGCGCAAGCGCCCATGTACGGTGAGAATTCAGTTCGGTACAATGCGTACCGGTACCCCCTCCACAGGGGATGAATGCCGGGACGTCAGCGGCGTCGCCTCACCGAGCGTGAGGTACTGCCTTCCCCCGAGCGCCTCAGGCCGCATGTCGTCCCAGCAATCCCCACGGCCGGACGGGCGGTCCGAGCTGCGACAGATCGCCGCGGAGGCCCTGCGGCGCGCGCTCCTCAGCCGCGGACATGGTTCGCCCGGAGACGCGGACGGGGAGTTGCCGGGCGCGATGCGGACGCTCGCCGACGAGGCGCGGGCGCGCGGGCTGCGCGCCGAGGAGCTCATCATCGTGCTGCGCGAGGCGTGGGCTGGCCTCGCCGAGGTCCGCTCGCTCCTGCCGGCCTCGCAGCGCACGGAGGCCGCGGCGCGCGCGGTCAGCGTCTGCATCCGCGAGTACTACGCGGGAGTGGGTGCGTCGCAGCGGCCGGCGGCCCCGCCTGAGGCCCGCCAATCCTGATTCCTGCTTCTTGACTCCCCGGACCGTCTCCTCAGCGGGGCCAGATTCGAGGAATCAGGAAAGCAGGCGTCAGGAGGGGGGAATCAAACCTCCGCCATCTCCTTCATTCCCTTCGCCGCCTCGTCGATCACGCGGTGGGCGGCCTCGCCGGGCACCTGCTCGTAGCCCTTGAAGCGGCGCTTGAACGTCGCCCGGCCCTGGGTGAGGGAGTGGAGGTCGGTGGCGTAGAGGTGGAGCTCGGCCTGCGGCACGACGGCCCGCACCCGGGTCCCGCGCCCGTCGCCTAACGAGTCGGTGCCGAGGATGTGGCCGCGGCGGGCCGAGGCGTCGCCCAGGACGTCGCCGAGGTACTGGTCGGGCACCGTGATGTCGAGCTCGTCGAGCGGCTCGAGGAGGACGGGGCGGCACTTCTGCGCCACCGTCTTGAAGGCGAGAATGCCGGCCATCTTGAACGACATCTCGTTCGAGTCCACCGAGTGGTACGAGCCGTCGAACAGCTCGACGGTGAAGTCCACCACCGGGTAGCCGGCGAGCACGCCGCGCGCCGAGGCCTCCTGGACGCCGCGGTCCACGGCCGGGATGAACTTGCTCGGGATCGACCCGCCGACGATCGCGTTCTTGAAGACGTAGCCGCCGCCGCGCGTGGACGGCCCGATGCGCACCCAGCAGTCGCCGAACTGCCCGCGGCCGCCGCTCTGCTTCTTGTGGCGCCCCTGCCCCTCCGCCTTCGCGGTGAGCGTCTCGCGGTAGGCGATCTTCGGCTTCGTCAGCTCGGCCGAGACGCCGTACTTGCGCCGCAGCCGTGCGAGGGCGACGTCGAGGTGGCGCTCGCCGAGCCCCGAGACGACCGTCTCGTGGGTCTCGGGGTTGTAGTGCGTCTCGAAGGTCGGGTCCTCGTCGTGCAGGCGGTGCAGCCCCTGCTGCAGCTTCTCCTCGTCGCTCCGCGCCGAGGCGTGGACGGCGAAGGTGACGAGCGGCTCGGGGAACTCGATCTGCGGCAGCCGCACCGGGTGCTCGCGGGTCGAGAGCGTGTCGTTCGTGTGGGTGTTGCGCAGCTTGGCGACGCAGCCGACGTCGCCGGCGTGGAGGCGCGGGACCTCGATCCGCTCCCGCCCCTGCGCGACGCAGAGGTGGCTCATCTTCTCGGCGGTGTCGCGCGTCGCGTTGTAGACGTCCTGCCCGGTGACCACCGCGCCGCTCAGGATGCGGAAGAAGCTGACGTCTCCGACGTGCGGCTCGGAGTGCGTCTTGAAGACGAGCGCCGCGAACGGCGCCTCGTCGCGGGCGTGGATCTCGACCGTGTGGTCTCCCTCGGCGCCGCGGAAGGCGTGCAACTCCTCCATCTCGTAGGCCGACGGCATGAGCTCGACGAGCCGGCCAAGGACGGCGCGCGTGCCGTAGGTGAGCTCGGCCGAGCAGGAGAAGAGGGGGAAGAGCGCCCCCTGCTTCATCGCCTCCTTCATGGACGCCAGCGCCTCGTCGCGCGTGATCTCGTTCCCCTCGAGGTAGCGCTCGAGGAGCGTGTCGTCGGTCGAGGCGATCGTCTCGATCAGCTCCTGGTAGTAGCGGTCGAAGGTCGCGCGCTGATCGTCGGGGATGTCCACCTCGTCGAACTCGCCCGTCTTCGTCCCCTTCTTGTAGAGGTGCGCCTTCTTCGAGAAGAGGTTGAGGATGCCGCGGAAGGTGGGCCCCTCGCCGATCGGGATCTCGACCGGGACGACGCGCTGCGTGAGGCGCGACTTGACCTGCTCGTAGGCGCGGTCGAAGGAGGCGTTCTCCTTGTCCATCATCGAGACGACGAAGAGCACCGGGTCCTTGCGCGTCACCGCCTCGTTGAACATGCGCTCGGTGCCGACTTCGACGCCCGACGTCGCGCTGACGACGACGAGGGCGCCGTCGGCGGCGGCCAGCCCGGCGATCGCGTCGCCCTGGAAGTCGAGGTAGCCCGGGGTGTCGATGAGGTTGACCTTGGCGCCCATCCACTCGGCGAAGGCGCAGGCCGTGCTGATCGAGTACTTGTGCTCGATCTCCTCCGGGGCGAAGTCGGTCAGCGCGGTGCCGTCGCGGACCGAGCCGTGGCGCTTGGTCGAGCCCGACACGAAGGCGAGCGCGTCCACCAGCGTCGTCTTGCCGCTCGCCCCGTGTCCGACGACCGCCACGTTGCGGATCTCTTCGCTCCGGTACTCGCGCATGGCAGCTCCTCCATTGAGTTCACGTTCGGCCGAGAGATCGAGTGTGCGATACGGCAGAGCGAAAGAGGAAAGAGGGAGACCAGCCCCTCTTTCCTCTTTCGCTCTGCTGCACTTCAGATCAGCAGTCCCATCGCCGGCGCCTCCCGCAGCCAGCCGCGCAGCGCGTCGTCTGCCGCATCGGCCGGCGCGACCTCCGCGGCGGCGTCGAGGGCGATCGCGCGCTGCGGCTGCCTCGCGTCGCTGATGCAGGCGAAGACGAGGGCGGCCGGCTCGCCGCGCGACGCGGCGTGGCGCGGCGCCGGGAGCGGGGCGTGCAGCGCGGCGCTCCAGAGGCGGCCGACGTCGTCGGCGAAGACGCGCTCGCTGCCCGACGGTCGGCGCGGCGGGCGCGGCGGGAGAGGGGACGGCATGGGACGTTCGCTCCGCGGTTACGACTAGAGGCTGTCGCCG
>Ga0307408_100002146_pt1 | contig 14128 bp, 9 predicted proteins | sample 322Cmetagenome_FD_202116 | JGI IMG/M metagenome (GOLD analysis project Ga0307408, IMG submission 202116) | Maize rhizosphere microbial communities from greenhouse at UC Davis, California, United States - 322HYB-C-3 | ecosystem: Host-associated > Plants > Roots > Rhizosphere > Soil | place: USA...
TGACGTTCGGCGGCGACTGTAACAGCCCGGATTTCGCCCCCATCCTTCCTCCCCGCACCGAAGAATCCGCGTCCTACCCGCCCGAACTGCAGGTCGTTGCGGAGAAAGCAATGAGCATGTCAGGGGCCTATGACACGGACTTCTTCTACGGCGCCAACGGCGAGGCCTTCCTTGGAAGCGAAAGCCCCGGAGCCAACCTCGTCGCCTCGGCACGTGACCTGGCCCGTCTTTACGCCGCCACGGTGAGTGACATCGAGGGGATCCGCCTTCTCAGTGATGTTTCCATCACTAAGGCACTCCAGCCGCTGTCCGAGGGCCAGCCGTTCTATTGGAGCGACGAGGGAAACATCTGGGGCACAGGCTTCATGCTCCACTCACAACGTCGCGGCATGGCCGGGCCCGGCAGCTTCGGACACGACGGAGCCGGCGGCCAACTGGCCTTCGCCAGCCAAAAACACCGACTCGGGTTCGCCTACCAGACCATCCAGGCAGGAAACCAGAACGACCCGCGCGCGGAACTGCTATCGCAGGCCCTCCTCAATTGCCTGTAAGTCAGAACCTCTCCAGCCTGACCGGACGACCCGTCTGGGAAGCACCGTTTCGCTGCTCACCTAACTCGGTAACGACAGTGACTGACTGTCACACAATCCGACGGCACCTCGAATCAGAAGGAGTCCGCCTGCTCAGAGCGGGCGCACCGTTCGATCAGCCCACGTCCACTGCAATCACCGCGCTCAATGCTGACAGCTTCGCCAAATACGCCTTCGCTATCCAATGGTCTCTCCCCCGCAACTCGGCGACGTCTCCAACGGCACGCGCCTCGAGACCACAAGCAAGAAACCCGGCCTTCTCAAGGCGGGGCCACTACCCGCTCGCTCTTCGACGAAACACACCAGCGGCACATTTAGCACCGACCTTGGAGAAGCATCCATGCCACCACAAGAGACCAGTCCAGAGCCGGAATTCGTCGATGGAGCCTTGGTCACCGTCATTGGCGAATCACTCGTCGACATCGTCTATAACCCGCGCCACGGGAACACCGCGCCCGAGATCCACTCCGGCGGCAGTCCCCTCAACGTCGCCGTCGGCTGCGCCCGGCTGGACCTTCGGACCAAGCTCGTCACGCATTTCGCCGAGGATCGGTACGGGCAGATGATCGCCGATCACCTGAGCAACAACGGAGTCGACGCCATCGTCGGCGGCTCCCGGCGGACATCAACAGCATCAGCGACCTTAGACGACACCGGCTCCGCGCAGTACACCTTTTCCATAAGCTGGGATATCCATGGAGCATTAATCCCGGCTCTGGCTGCAGTGGAAAGCTCCCTGCACGTCCACACCGGATCCATCGCTACGGTTCTGGCCCCGGGCAACAAGTCGGTCCGAGCCCTGATCGAGGCCGCACGCCGCGGGGCCACCACCAGCTTTGATCCCAACTGCCGGGCAGCGATCAGCCCTGACAAAGCAGCTGTACGGGGCAAGGCCGAAGATTTTGTTGCTGCCAGCGACATCGTCAAAGCCAGCGACGAGGACCTCCGCTGGCTGTACCCTGACAGGACGCTGGAGGAGTCGATGGAAGCATGGCTCGCTTTGGGCCCTGCACTGGTGGCATTGACCCGCGGCGCACAAGGCCCGATTATCCTCAGCCACTCTGGCAGGGTCGACATTACCGGAGAAACGGTCAAGGTTGCGGACACCGTCGGGGCAGGGGATTCCTTCATGGCAGCCCTGATTTCCGGACTTGCCCAACTGAACGCGCTCGGCGCGCCGGCTAAAGCGCGCCTCTATGGGATCACGCAGAGCCAGCTTCACGCCATAGCCAGCTACGCAAACAGAGCCGCCGGCATCACCTGCTCCAAACCGGGCGCAAACCCTCCCCAGTTGGCCGACCTCGGCCCGTTGATCATCCCTTCATCCAACCTCGAACGACAGTAAGTCGTCTCCTTCTAGAGAGCATCGAAATAGAACCAACAGAAAAAAACGGTGGGCATTGGCTTCACGAGGACTTTGCATTGTCATCGAGGATGACACCGCTATTCAGGATATGCTCGCGCTGCCCCTGACGCGGATGGGCTTCGATGTTCATACCGTCGGCAACGGCGCTGAGGGCATTGCCGCGGGCTGGGGACACCATCCATCCCTGGTGATGGTGGCTGTCCACCTTCCCGACATGGACGGGCTGGACGTGGCATGGCATATCCGGCAACGGTCCGCGGCACCCATTCTGTTCATCACCACCCGACTCGAGCCCGGCAAGGAAATTCCCAGCTTGGCTTCCGGAGCCATCGCCTATCTAGTCAAACCCTTCCGCCCCCGACAGCTCACCAGGCTGGTGAATCAGCTTTGCCCCGTTGGCCCCCTTACGGCCCAACGCCAGTATCCGGGCGCCTAGCCCAGCACCTGGTGCTCGAAAGGCGAAAGTGCTTGCAAGACCGCCCACTAATACACATCGCCTCCGCTGCCACCGGAAGCCCTCGGCGGCCGAGACGTCAAAGATGACCGGACAGTGTGGCCTGGGGAACGACACTCGAACGGTAGTGTCTCGAAGCTATGACATAGGGTGCGACATTGGGATCCCCCATCGCCCAGTTGCGCCTGTCCGGGGAGCCGCCGCTGCTTCACTGGAGTAGCGGCGGTGGATCTAACCTCGCCGAGCAGTCAGAGCCGAAGCGGTGACCAAACGCGTTTGCAGAGCGTCGCGTCAGGGCGCTCTGGACTTCATGACCGGGCTGCCGTTGGTTCAGGCCCGAACTGCATGAAGATCGCCCGAGTTTCACTTGAAGTGGTGGCGCGACATATGGCTTGATATCAGTGTTCTAGAAGGATCCGGGGGAGAACCGAAAACGCCGAGAGTAAGTGAGAATCCGCTCAAAAACCATGTGGTCGTGCACGGGGAGACCGTGGTTCCGGGCGTCGTCGCAGAGGCGGTCCTGAGCAACGCGCATCTTGTTGCCGCGGTGCAGAATGTTGGCTTCCCGCTCCTGATAAAGCCCTCCGCGGAGGCGGCGGCAAGGGCATGCACGTGGTGGAGCGGGCCGAGGATCTCCTGGGCACCCTGAAATCAGCCCGGCGGTGGCCAAGCACTCCTTCGGCGACGACACCTTGTTCCTGGAGCGTCTGCTCCGCTCCCCCGGCACATCGAGGTCCAGATCATGGCCGACCGTCACGGCACCATCCGCTTGTGAGCGTGAATGTTCCCCGCAGCGCCGGCAGAAAATTGTGGGCCGGATCCCCCCTCTGGCGAGGTCCTCACCATTGAGCAGTCGAGGTCGTTCTTGAAGGGCATGCGATCGAAGTGCAGGTTTATGCGAAGAGGCTGTCCGTGTTCGTGGTCAACGGCTGGACCTGGTCGAATGGCAGGTGCGCATCGCCGGGTGATGGGATGCTCGACCAGCCACCTCGATTCGCTCGAACGCGGCGCCGGAAAGGCCTCCCGCAGGTCCGCGTGCCGAAGCCGGGCACCGTTATCGCCGTGGCCGTCGCAGACCCTGACCTCGTCAAAGAAGGCCAGACACCGGTGCCGTTGACGGAGGCTGAACCGTCGGCCAGGGGTGTTGACTCGGAACGGCCGGCACGCCGTCCATGACGAACCTCCGGCCCTGCGCCTCCCGGCTTTCGGTGACGGTACGCGTATTGTGGAGTTCCTGGTCTCCGACGATGCCCCGGACGAGTTCTTCTTCATGGAAATAAATACCCGTCTTCCACTGGAGCCGTTCCTGGCGGCTGAGCCGTCGGGCGGCGCCGCGATCCCGAGCCACGCGGTGTCGTCCGCCGAGACGGTGGTGGCCCCTGGCGTCCGGCACCGAAGACTTCACCCGGAATCTGGTCGCACTCCAGCAGACCGAATACCGGTACATCATGCTGGCCAAGAGCGAAGATCCCAGTCCCTGGTGCCCTTGACGGACTACTTCGCTATAGCGCCGTATGAAACGGCCAAAGGTGTCGTCAATGCTATAGCCATCGCGGAGGCTCCTAACCTCGTCGCGGATGTGGGGAGCCGAACGCCGTCGTCGTTCGGGCGTGCCGCAGGACGGGTTCGTCCACCATTCGCCCCTCCGGGGTCGGACCTCACCCCCAACGTAGAGGAAGATCCTGCGCTGCCCTAAGCTCCCCTGAGCCGCGCTTGATGAGTTCCGATGGCACAACGTACGTCTTAGGAGGCCGGTCATCTCCATCGATCCTGGCCAGCAGCCTTTCAGCCGCAAGCCTTCCGATCTTTTGCGGATGTTGGGCGATAACAGAAATGCCCGGCTCCACCATGTCCGCCAAGCTGAAATCGTCAAAGCCGACCAGCGCCACCTTTCGGCTGGCATCCAGTTCCTTCAGGGCACGCATCACACCGAAGGTAACCAGGTTTTGGCTGGAAAAGATCGCCGTCGGAGGAGCCGCCGCGGTAAGCAGTTCGAGCGCAGCCTGCCGTGCCGATGCTTCGTCATGAAGGCCGTTCCGCACGGAAACCCTGGCGGTGGCGACGCCGGCGCGTCCCAGTTCCTCCATGAAACCACGACGGCGGTCGCGCGCTGTTTGAATATCCGTCCGATCCCCCAGGAAGGCGAGGCGGCTATGGCCGTGAGCCAGCAAGTGGGCCGCTGCCCGCGACGCGCCGGCGGCGTTGTCCGTCACTACTGAGTCCGCCTCCATGCCTATCGGTTCACGGTCGATAAACACCATGGGCAGGTCCCGAGAGTGCTCCGGAATGGCATAGGTTTGGTTTGCGGCGACGGGTGTAAGGACCAACCCGTCCACCCGTCGGCACAGGAAGGCCGATACGAGCGCCTTCTCGCGCCCGGCGTCGTCGTCCACGCTGCCAACGAAAACGGCTATACCCCGCGGCGCCAAGGCATCCTCGACGGCACGATGGACCTCACTGCTGAAAGGATCGGCCACGCTGGGCAGGAGCAGTCCGATGGAAAGTGTCCGTCGGCCGCTCCGCCGCAAGCTCCCCGCGGCCATGTCCAGTTGGTAATTCAACTGCTGCGAAGCCCCCAGGACCCGCTGCCGGGTGGCCTCGGAAACCCCGGGCTCAGCATTGACCACCCGGGAGACGGTCTTCAGGCTAACTCCCGCCAAAGCGGCAACGTGCCGCATGGTCGGACGGAGCCTCCGCGAGCCACTCCCGCGCACAGACATCAGTGTCATCCAGTCATCCTTTGTCATCGTGCCGGGATCGCCACATCGCTAAAGCCCGCGCCGGTTCGGATCGAGATGGCACCACACATTGCAGCCAAAGCACGAGACCCCTTCGCCAGGCAAGCGGCTGCATAGGGCTATCTTCAAATTCGCTGCTGCTCCGAGATGCGCTCCACTCCGTTGGACAGCGCGGGCCCTAACTCGCATGGTAAATCCATTTAGCAACTTGTGCAACGTGACTATTCATGACCGCTTCAAAGGAGACCCGATGGTCAGCACTAGCATGCGGTCGTCGCGGCGTCTCCATGGACTCGTACATTTACGGCGCCGCTATCGCCGTCTGCGGGCGCTGTGGTTGCTCTACCAGCAGCGATCGGGAGCTCAGAGAGGAAAGTGGGATTCTTTCCGCGATTCTGACGCTTGGCATCGCCGTCGGCACCGCCCTCGGTGGCCGTATTGGCGATACCCCCGGCCGACGATCAGTCCTTGTTGCCACCGAACAAGTATCGGGCCTCAACATTCATCTCGGATTCCCATTGGCGAACGCCCACCGGCGAAGTCCGGATCACCGAAGTTATGCCCTTCGGTGGCGCCGGGGCCTCGCTAATGCGCAGAACCACAGGTCTCACTGGAAGCGTGTATGCGCCAATTAGTGAGGTAGCCGCGGGCAGCAGGCATAACGGTTTCCAGCGAAGGGTCACAGCCACCCGCACGGAAAGAACTTTCGAACTCCTGGATCAGGCCGTCCCCGCCCTACGTAGAGCCCGGTTCTCCATCAACTCTTGACACGCCGGGACAACGTACGTATTTTGTGATAAAAGGATTTATCCCCGGGTCCGCGTCCTCCTCCCTTCGTGTTGGCCCCAGTCAAGCCCAACGAATTTCGTCCTTTCCAGCGTCGTTTTGGAGAATCTCAATGCACTTGAAATTTCCTTCGGTTCGTAGTGCCCGCGTGGGCGTAGTAGGGGTGGCAGTCAGTGCTGTCCTTGGCTTGGGCGCAACGTTGGTCTCGGCGCCGGTTTCGGTGGCTGAAGATCTCCCGCCTGCATCTGGTACTACGGCTGTTTTCGGGGCGAGGATTATTGGGCAGCAGTGGCTTACCGAGCGCACTTTGGAGCTGACGGTTGATTCGCCGTCGTTTACTGCGCCGGTCCAGGTTGAGGTGATGCTGCCACACGGGTACGCGGCGGATGCCTCCCGTAGCTGGCCGGTGACGTACTTCCTGAACGGGACCAACCATAACCAGACTCTGTTCCGCACGGCGTATAACGGTGAAGCGCTGACAACCTCTTATGCTTCCCTTGTTGTCTCGCCAAGTGGGGACGCGGGGTATTGGAGTGACTGGTACAACAACGCCGCCGGTGGCCCACCGATGTATGAGACGTTTGTGACCGAGCAGCTGATACCGCTGATTGATGCGAACTTCCGAACCTTGAAGGACCGTGCCCACCGCGCCGTCCTGGGGGATTCCATGGGCGGCTACGGCACACTGATGCTTGCTGCCCGGAACCCGGACCTGTTCGTGGCAGCGTCGAGTCTTTCCGGCGCTCCGGACACCAACTGGCTGCCGGGCGCCGCCGTGCATACCGTCAGCCCGGTTCTGGACACGGCGATTCCGGATTCAATCTACGGGCCCCGGGCAACGAACGAGGTCAACTGGCGCGGACACAACCCGGTGGACCTCGCCGCCAACCTGCGCACCCTGGACATCCAGCTCTACACCGGCAACGGAATCCTGGGTGCAAGTGAAATCAGCGACCCGACCGCGGCGGGTGGCTGTTCTCTTGAGGCCGGCATCATCCTGCCGGAGACGCAGAGCCTGCACAATACCCTCGTGGGGCAGGGCATCCCGCACAAGTACACCGCCTACGACTGGGGCTGCCACAGCCCTGCGATGTTCCAGCAGCAAATTGCCGAGAGCCTGCCCAGGTTCACGGAAGTCTTCGCCAAGAACACGCCGGCGCCAACCACCTTTGATTACCGCTCCACCGCGCCGCAGTTCAGTGTCTTTGACTGGTCAATTACTGCTGACCCCAACCGGGCTGCAGAATTCCTGGACCTGCGCAGTGTCAGCAACACCGGGTTCACCATCACCGGCAGCGGCACCACCCGGATCAGAACGGCACCGATTTTCCGCGGAAACAAACCTGTCACCGTCCTGGTCAACGGCACGCCCACAACCCTCCGGCCCGATAGCACCGGCCGGATCACCGTCACCGTGGACCTCGGCCAGCCCAACCAGGACCAGCAATACACCCTGGGCGCCACCACCAACCTGCGCACCAGCGTCATTAGCTTCCTCCGCTGAACAACCCCCACGACACCGGAACGCTTGTCCATGCCCTGATGGCAACCAACCAAACCTGATTGATCGTCGGATCTAAAGCACATATCAAAGAAGGAGCTGAAGGCGACATGCACCCCAAGAAATCGCTGAAACGCCGTAAGCAAGGCAAGTCCAGTAAGCACGTAGCCGGCAAATTTCCTGATGCATTCGTTCCAGGGAGTCGCAGTAAGTTGTTCCGCGCTGGTGCTTCCGTGGTTGCGGCAACGTTCCTTCTCTCTCTGGCCACTCCACCAGCGGGGGCCTTGTCCCTGAACTCCGAGGTGCCGGCGACTGCCACTACTGAACTTCTTGACTCCGTTGCCACGGACACGGGAACCAAACAATGCAGCGAGCCCGGCAGCAGTTGGGAGCTAGCGACCCCTTCTGAGGTTGGATTCAATCCTCAGAAGCTCCAGGATGCTGTCAATTACGCCACGCTGGGCGGCTCTGCAGCCGTCCGCGTTTACAGATACGGGTGTCTCGTAGCCGAGGACGCACTTTCACCGGAAGGCCGGGCGCTCCCTACACCCTCAAATTCGGTCGCCAAATCCATCACTTCGATGCTGATGGGGCGGGCATGGACGCAAGGTCTAATATCACCTGCCGATCCTGTGGGCGCGCTGTTGCCTGAAGCCGACTACGCGCATGGCAAGATCACTGTTGACAACCTTGCCACCATGACCTCAGGGAACGAACAGACACTCACGCATGACTTCAACCTCGCGATGCCCGACCGAATTCGTGACGCCCTGACCATTCCACTTATCCACGAGCCGGGCGAGTACTACAACTACTGGCAAAGTGGAGTCTCGCTTCTCGCCGAAGCTGTAACCAGGGCTGTCGGGCATGACATCCAAGACTACGCACAGACCGAACTGTTCGGTCCCATCGGCATTCCACGTGAGCGCTGGAGCTGGCTCAGGGACAGCCAGGGACGCACCGCGGCTTATTTCGGGCTCTCCATGACAGTGGACGATTATGGCCGTTTCGGTGAGCTCCTGCGCCGCGATGGTGTCTGGAAAGGCCAACGGCTGCTGTCTGAGGAATACACCCAGTACGCGGTAAACCCCTCGGATCCATACCCCTGCTCCGCCGCGCTTATCTGGCGCCCCGCTCTTCCCGAATGCAACGGAGCCTTTGGACCCACCGCAGAGCCCGGACCATTTTTGGGTTTGCCCTCCGACATGTGGGAGTTCCAGGGCGCCGCAGGCCAATTTGTAACCGTCTTTCCCAGTCAGGATGTCATGGTGGTCCGGGCTGGTGCGGACGATGCCACGGCGACGCCTACATCCCAAAGTACTCGGCGCGAGTTCTTTGACATGGTGCTGGGGGCCCTCGACACCCCTGCCCCAAGCCCGCACCTGACGCCCAGGGATGACATCAGCCATAAGGCATACGGCGGCGCCACTGAGGACGCCTTCTTTACAGGCTCGTCAGTTGTCCAACCAGCGCTGCCGGCACCCGGCCCCCGCAGGGCACGAGCGAGCATCATTGCCGAAAACGTGTCCGTTGTCGCCAACCGTCTGGTCGTAACCGTGAGCTGCCCCAAGCTGCACTTCGGACCTGCACCAGGCTGCACCGGGGCCCTAAGCAGCGATGCCACCTCAGACACAAGCAGCTACAACATGCAACCTGGTACACAAGCTCAACTGCAGTTGCGCTTGACCTCACAGGCAAATCAAGACCTGACTAAAAACGGCGAACTCAGCGTCGCTATCCGGGCAACCAATCGCGATGGCACCGCTGAAGGCACCATCGCGACTGTACCTCGGCTCGTACGGGGCTGAGTCTGGTCAGACAGGACCTCACGCATCCCGCGGAGCACGACCGTGCACGGGCCTCAAAACCGGTAAAAGTCAGAGCGACGTAAAAGCCGCATGTCTCCGGGTGGGTCCACGCCTGCTCGCCACCAAGGAATCCCGCAGAACCAGTAGCAGCGTGATCATCAGCCGCCCGTCCCGTTCAGGGGCGGGCGGCTGGCCTACGGGTGGGCGCCTCTTGTGGTGGGTGCCCTGAATACTTCCCTCCAGCGGCTGGGAGTGCAACAAATCAAATCAACGCGAGAAACCTTCGAGGGCCTGGTCGCTGCTGCTCGAATGTGGATTGCTCAAAGCCAACCGGTTGTCACTCGCGTACGTTGCCGGAAGCAACAGCTCGGGGTCTGTTCCTCAAGCCCCCTTGCGTCAGGGCGAGCAACAATTCCGTCAGATCGGGCCTGCGGATGAAAGCCGGGCGACGACTTCCACCGCTGCGACAGCCGCTACAGTTTCATCGTTCTGGCCGCGTCCGAGAATGTCTGCGATGCGAGTTGCTATTTGCTTAGCTTCCGAGGGCAGATTGAACTTGACGCTGCTGCACCATGCTGCGCTCCACCGCCCAGGGATTCGTGTTCACTTTCGGCCGTCTGATGGCCGCCGCTACCTCCGCCATCATTCCCGCCGTCATTGCATTCTCCCCGAGCCTGATCTACATCGTCTCCGCCGTGGCTGCCCTCCTGGGCATAGTGGTTGCGTGGATCGGATTCGGCGGCGGCCGCATCGCCAACGAATTCCAGCACGAGCAGGAACCCGACCCCGAGTTCGCCGGCACTTCCGCAGCCGCATAGCAGCCCGAACCCCAAGCGCCTCCGTCTCTCAGAAAGCGACACTGACATGCCCGTTATCCCCGCACTCCAGACCCTCCTTGACAGCATGCCCGCTACCGGGCTCGTCGATCTGACCGATCTGCCTTCAGTGCGGCAGGCCGGACTCGAGGGCTCCAATGCCCTCGCCGCGCTCGTCGCACTCGAACCCCTCGACGTAGGCTCTGTTCACACGGCGATGGTTCCCGTCGACGGCAGTGAAATCAAAGTCCGCATCTATCAGCCCGCCGCCCCGGGACCGCACCCGGTCCACGTTTTTTACCACGGCGGCGGTTGGATGGCAGGGACCATCGAGGAGACCTTCGTGGACAACGTGTGCCGTGAACGCACTGCCCTTGCCGGGTACGTCACGGTCGCTGTCGAGTACCGCTTGGCCCCCGAATTCAAGTTCCCGATCCCCTTGGAAGATTCCTACGCCGCACTGCAGTGGACCGTTGAGCATGCAGCAGACTACGACGGCGACCCGGAAAACGTAACCATCGGCGGAGGTTCCGCAGGCGGAAACCTTGCCGCCGCCATTGCCTTGAAAGCCCGCAATGAAAACGGGCCAAGGATCAGTTTCCAGGTCCTCGAAGTCCCCGCCCTCGATCTGACGTTGGGCAGCCCCAGCGTGGAGCAGTACGGCGGCGGCGAGTACCCGTTGCCGAAGCCTGAAATCGACCTGTGCATCGGCGGCTACCTGCTGTCCCCCGAGGACGCGACCCATCCCTATGCATCACCGCTCCTGGTGGAGGACTTGTCCAACCTCCCGCCCGCGTTCATCATCAGCGCCGAGTTCGACCCGCTACAGATGGACGGGTCCCGCTACGCACAGCGGCTCCAGGACGCCGGGGTACAAGCGACCTTCTCTCTCGGGGAAGGCCACGTGCACGGCTCCTCGCAGTTCACCCAGCTACTCCCGGAAGCCGCGGCTTGGCGGGACCAGGTCATCGATGCAATGAAAACCCATGCCGCCGACCACCGCGGCGTCAACGCCTGACCGGCGCCTCTACTACTCTCAGGAACATCCGTCACGCTCGCATGATGACCGGTGGATCTGGGATTTCTGGCACCTCCAGGACCGCTGGACCCACCACCTCTACTATCTGCAGGCACCAAAATCACTCGGTGGCCCCGAACTCCGCCACGGCAACGCCACCATCGGCCATGCCACATCTTAGGACCTGATCGGCCGGACCGAGCACGGCACCGTGCTCGGTCCGGAAGGAGAAGGAACGGCGGACGCGGCCGCGACCTGGACAGGCTCCACCCTCCGCGGGGACGACGGTCTGTGGCGGATGTTCTGCACAGCTCCACATTTTTGTCTCCTGACAGCACAACCAACGTGGAGGTGGTCGCGGTGGCCGTCTTCCGGGACCTGCACCACAGGGCTTTCACGCTGGCAGCCGACTTTCACACCGGTCTTCCGCCAGCCGCATTACCGGTTGAACCCCCAAATCATGGAACAGGCGGTTGCCAACTCACTGATCCGCTCGCTGCGCGCATACAACGGCCACGAGCAGCGGTCCCTCTGACGGGCAGTTTTTGACTGCTCAGCTCCTGCGGTGGGGCGCTGGATGATCACCCGGATCATCCCCTATCGCAACGTGACGGCGCCCCACCGTTAGCCAAACTGCTTGCACTGATCACTTTGGCATCTCATGGCGGGATCGTGTCAGCTGGACAAACGGAAAGAAACCGCCGTGGACCTTCATCTACAACCAGACTGGCACCGGGCCTTGGGGCAGATATGTGGAATGGCTGCAGCCCGCGAGGCGCTCCCTCTAGTGGACGCACGGCGGCGACAACTGAGCCAGGTCCTCCGTGCAGGATCTAGAACACCGAGGGTGTCACCTCTTCCGCCCATAGGGCCACGACCTCCGCCGAGGGGCGAAGTAGGTTGCGGTCATTCGGCGCCCCGGAGAATTAGGGCGTCCCCCTGGCCGCCTCCGCCGCAGAGAGCCACGACGCCGGTCCCGCCACCGCGGTGCTGCAGCGCCAGGGCCTGATGCAGCACGAGTCGGGCGCCCGATGCCCCGATCGGGTGCCCGAGGGCGATCGCGCCACCTTCGGTGTTGATCCCATCGGTTGCGATGCCGAGGTCTCTGGCGGACTGAATGAGCACGGAGGCGAAGGCCTCATTGATTTCGATCAGGTCCAGGTCATTAACGGTTAGGCCTTCACGCTTGAGTGCGGCCTCGATGGCACGTGAGGGCTGGGAGTGCAGGGCGCCGTCGGGCCCCGCTGTCTGGCCGTGGGCACCAAGTTCGGCAATCCATTCCAATCCGGCGGCCTCGGCCGCGTCCCTGCTGGCGATCACCAGTGCAGCAGCTCCATCGGAAAGCGGGGAGGAGGTACCGGCTGTGACGGTCGCGTTCCCGTCCTTGGAGAAGACGGGTTTGAGTGCGGAGAGTGCTTCGGCCGTGGTGTTTGGGCGAATGCCCTCATCGGAGGCAACCGTCAGCGATGGTCCCTTGCGTTGTGGGATATGTATGGGCGCAATTTCCTCCGCGAGGAGGCCGGCGGCGGAGGCGGCTGCGGCGCGCTGATGGGAACGCGCGGCCACTTCGTCCTGCTCGGCGCGGCTGATGCCGCGGGTGGAGTTTCCTGCGTCCGTGGCGGCGCCCATGAGTTCTCCGCTGAATGGGTCCTGCAGCCCGTCATGGTTCAGCGAATCCACGAGCGGGGTATCTCCGATGGTGATTCCGCTGCGCAGCCCTTTGAGCAAGTGGGGAGCGTTGGTCATGGATTCCTGCCCGGCGGCCACGACGTATTCTGCCTCGCCGGCGCGGATCATCCGGGCAGCGTCGATCACGGCGGTCAGGCCCGAGAGACAGAGCTTGTTCACGGTGACGGTGGGGACATCCCATCCGATACCTGCGCCAATGCTGGCCTGCCGGGCGGGGCCCTGTCCCGCGCCGGCCTGGATCACTTGCCCTACGATGACGGCCTCGATTTGTTCTGCGGCCACACCGGCGCGTTCCAGGGCTGCGCGGATGGCGTGGGCGCCCAGGTCGCTGGCGGACAGCGTGGCTAGGCCGCCGCGGTAACGGCCGAAAGGTGTACGTGCCCCGCCGAGAATGACTGGGGTTCTGTTTCCTGAATTCATGGATTGCCTTTCAAGGGTGACTAGCGGGACGGGCGGGATTGAGTGCCGGCCGTTAGTGTGTCGGCTGCATACGCCCGTGAAAGGCGGCAATGCCGGTGGTTGGGCGGGCTGGTGCCCCGACTGCGGTGGCCGTGCAGGTTCTGTTGGCCAGGATTGCCTGCTCCAGGTTGAGCTGCCTTGATTTGTCAGGGCAGCTCAGCTGGACCGGCGAGCGGTATGGATGAGCACCGCTAGCCGTACTCGTTAGCCGCTTAAGCGGCGGTCACTTCGTCGGGGATTGTTCTTCCTGCGTCTCGGAGACCTCAAGCATGGCGCGTTGTCGGGTTTCGGGCAGAGCAATTGTGCAGAGCAGGCTCACCACGCCGAATGCCGCCATCATCAGGCCGATCCGGTAGCTGTCCCCGCTTTCGGCGAGGGCTGTGGCCAGGATCGGAGCGGTTCCACCTCCGACAGCTGCGGCTATCGCGTAGGCCGATCCGGCTCCCGTGTACCGGTACCTCGTGGGGAACATCTCCGGGAGCATCGCACCTATAGGGCCGTAGGAGATGCCCATGATGGCCAATGTCATCGAGAGCCCGATGAAGAAGGCGAATTCGGACCGGGAGTCGAGAATCGGGAACAGCATCAGTGACCATGGGATGGAGACCAGGCATGAGGTGATCACCACCTTGCGCCGTCCGATGCGGTCCGAAAACGTTCCCGACAGGAAGATCGCCAGCGCGAACACAACCGCACCGGCCACTCCTAGGGAGAGGACTGAAGCCCGGCTCAGGCCCATGACTGCGGTGCCGTAGGACGTGAGGTACGCCGTACCCAGGTAGAAGAATGCGAACATCATGGCCAGTGCGCCTCCGGCGAGGAGCAGCTCGCGGGGCTGATCCTTGAATACATTGACCATTGGTGCCGCGCTGCTGCCTTCGGTCTTCCGCTCGTGTTCCTGCCG
>Ga0307408_100002148_pt1 | contig 14111 bp, 7 predicted proteins | sample 322Cmetagenome_FD_202116 | JGI IMG/M metagenome (GOLD analysis project Ga0307408, IMG submission 202116) | Maize rhizosphere microbial communities from greenhouse at UC Davis, California, United States - 322HYB-C-3 | ecosystem: Host-associated > Plants > Roots > Rhizosphere > Soil | place: USA...
TCACCGCTTTTTCGGCTTCGCGCTGGTAGGTGGCGCGCACGTTGAACACATGCTTGCGGACGGGCTGGTGCAGCACCATGGCGCCGGTGGACGGGCCCACAAGCGGCACGCCGTATTTGTCGAGCAGGGGAATGATGCCTTCGGTGTGCGGCGTGCCGCGCGTGAGGAAGAGGGCCACCACGTTCTGCTCTTCCACGAGCTTGCGGGCATTCTCGGCCGTGAGCTTGGGTTCGAACTTGTCGTCGAGCGAGACCAGCTCGATCTTCTGCCCGTTCACGCCGCCCTTGGCATTGACGGCGTCGATGTAGAGCTTGGCGCCCTCGGTGGTTTCCTTGACGCCGGCGCCCACGGGGCCGGTGAAGCCGGCGGTCTGCCCGACCAGGATCTGCGCCTGGCCCAGCTGGCCCAGGGCGGCCATCGCGAGGGCGGCGCACCAACGCTTTGTTGCTGACATGGTTGTCTCCTTGTAGTGATCGCTCCCTGGTCTGCGAAGTTAAACACGAAAGCGCCAAAACAGCGAGCAGGGAAACCAGAATGTGCCCTAATTGGCGCGGCGAAAAGCGAGAAAAAAGAACGGAAAAAGCCCCTTAATCCCCACACCGTACACAGGCGGATGCTTTGCCTAGAATGTTTGACCTCTTCAGGAAAGACCGCACTCATGTCCCAGGGAACCATCCGCATTCGCGGTGCGCGCCAGCACAACCTCAAAAACCTCGATCTTGATATCCGCACCGGTGAAATGACGGTGGTCACCGGCCCCAGCGGCTCGGGAAAATCCTCGCTGGTGTTCGACACGTTGTTCGCCGAAGGCCAGCGCCGTTACGTGGAAACCTTCTCGGCCTATGCGCGCCAGTTCCTGGACCGCATGGACAAGCCGGCCGTCGACAAGGTGGAGGGCGTGCCCCCGGCCATCGCCATCGACCAGACCAACCCGGTGCGCAGCTCGCGCTCCACCGTGGGCACCATGACGGAGCTCAACGACCACCTGAAGCTGCTCTACGCGCGCGCCGCGCAGCTCTTCGACAAGCAGACCGCGCAGAACGTGCGCCACGACACGCCCGAATCGATTTACGCCGAGCTGATGGAACGAACGAAGGACGGCGACCCTCGCGTGGTGCTGACCTTCCCCGTCGAGCTGCCGGGCAACACCACAGCCGAACAGGTCGAGCAATGGCTGTCCGTGAGCGGCTTCACGCGCGTGCATGCGCAGCGCGACGTGGCCACGCCGGCGGGGCCGCACAAGCTGCTCGACGTGGTGGCCGACCGCTTTCGCACCCATGCGGTGGAGAAAGCCCGCGTGGTGGAAGCCATCGAAACCGCGCTCAAGCGCGGCGGACGGCTGAACGTCTATGTGCAGCATGCCGAGGATGGGCAGCCCGATGTGATGTGGCGCTTCTCCACCGGATTGCATTGCCCCGACAGCGACCTGCGCTACACCAACCCGACGCCTTCACTGTTTTCCTTCAACTCGGCCATGGGCGCCTGCGAAACCTGCCGCGGCTTCGGCCGCGTGATCGGTGTTGACTACGGCCTGGTGATTCCGAATGACAAGCTGACGCTGCGCGCAGGCGCGATCAAGACCATACAGACCCCCGCCTGGAAGGAAGCGCAGGATGACCTGATGCGCCACGCCGAGACGGCTGGCATACCGCGCGACACGCCCTGGTACAAGCTCACGCCCGAGCAGCAGGGCTGGGTCATCAAAGGCACGCCGGGTTACAAGGAAGGCAACTGGAACAAGCAGTGGTACGGCATCAAGCGCTTCTTCGAGTACCTCGAAAGCAAGGCCTACAAGATGCACATCCGTGTGCTGCTGTCCAAGTACCGCAGCTACACGCCCTGTGAAACCTGCGGCGGCGCGCGCCTGAAGCTCGAGTCGCTGCTGTGGCGCCTGGGCTCCAAAGAAGCGGCCGACGCGGTGCTGCCGCCCAGCCAGCGCTTCATGCCCGTGGGCGTGCACTGGAGCCGCGAACAGCTCGAGGCCCTGCCGGGCCTGGCGCTGCACGACCTGATGCGCCTGCCCATCGACAGGCTGCGCGAGTTTTTTGCCGGCCTCTCGCTCAATGTGATGGGCGACGACGCCGAGATCCAGGCGCTCAAATCCCTGTTTGAGGAAATCCAGACGCGTGTGAAGTACCTGTGTGACGTGGGCATCGGCTACCTCACGCTGGACCGGCAAAGCCGCACCCTCTCGGGCGGCGAGGTGCAGCGCATCAACCTCACGACGGCGCTGGGCACCTCGCTGGTCAACACACTGTTTGTGCTCGATGAACCTTCCATCGGCCTGCACCCGCGCGACATGAACCGCATCACCCAGGCCATGCACCGCCTGCGCGACGCCGGCAACACGCTGGTGGTGGTGGAGCACGACCCGGCCGTGATGCTGGCGGCCGACCGCATGATTGACATGGGCCCCGGCCCGGGCGAGAAGGGCGGGCAGATCGTGTTCGACGGCACGCCCGATGACTTGAAGCATGCCGACACGCTGACCGGCGCCTACCTGGGCTCGCGCAAGCAGGTGGGCATGGGCTTCAAGCGCGCGGTGACGGAGAACACGCCGCGCCTCATCCTCGAAGGCGCGCGCGACCACAACCTGAAGAACCTCACGGTGGACTTCCCGCTGCAGCGCCTGGTCTGCGTGACCGGCGTCAGCGGCTCCGGCAAATCCACGCTGATGCAGGACATCCTGGCGCCGGCGCTGCTGCGCCAGTTCGGCAAGGCGACGGAAACGCCGGGCCTGCACGACCGCCTGCTGGGCGCCGACCACCTGACCGACGTGGTGTTTGTCGACCAGTCGCCCATCGGCAAAACGGCGCGATCCAACCCGGCCAGCTATGTGGGCGCCTGGGACGCGGTGCGCGAGCTGTTCGCGCTGGCGCCGCTGGCCAAGCAGCGCAGCTACACCGCCACCAAGTTCAGCTTCAACAACGGCGACGGACGCTGCCCGACTTGCGGCGGCTCCGGCTTTGAGCACGTCGAGATGCAGTTCCTGAGCGACGTCTACCTGCGCTGCCCCGATTGCGACGGCAAGCGCTACCGCGCCGAAATTCTCGAAGTGACGATTGAACGCAAGGCCGTGGGCGACCTGAAGCCGCGGCTGCTCAATGTGTCCGATGTGCTGGAGCTCACCGTCAGCGAGGCGGTCGCGTTGTTCGCGCAGGACCGCGAGGTGATCCGCGCCCTGCAGCCTATCGTGGACGTGGGCCTGGAATACGTGAAGCTGGGCCAGCCCGTGCCAACCCTCTCCGGCGGCGAGGCGCAGCGGCTCAAGCTTGCGGGCTTTCTGGCCAATGCCAGCAAGACCGCGAGCGCGAGCAAACAGGCATTGGCCGTCAGGCACCCGAACCGCGGCACGCTGTTCTTGTTCGACGAACCGACCACCGGCCTGCACTTTGACGACATCGCCAAGCTGATGCGCGCGCTGCGCAAGCTGCTGGAGGCCGGCCATTCGCTGATCGTGATCGAGCACAACCTCGATGTGATCCGCTCGGCCGACTGGCTGATCGACCTGGGCCCTGAAGGCGGCGAGGGCGGCGGCCTGCTGGTGGCCCAGGGCACGCCGGAGGAAGTGCGCCAGCACCCGACATCGCACACCGCGCAGGCGCTGCGCGAGTATGAGCAGGCCATGGGCAAGGTGCATGGGGTGGAGGAGTCGCGGCCCAAGGCCTGGACCACGCGGCCGGCGTTCTCGAACCTGGTGCAGATCGTCAACGCCAAGGAAAACAACCTCAAGAGTCTGTCAGTCGACATCCCGCGCGGCAAGTTCAATGTCGTGACCGGTGTGTCGGGCTCGGGCAAGTCCACCCTGGCCTTTGACATCCTGTTCAACGAAGGGCAGCGGCGCTACCTGGAGTCGCTGAACGCCTATGCGCGCAGCATCGTGCAGCCGGCGGGCCGGCCCGAGGTGGACGCGGTCTACGGCATTCCGCCCACGGTGGCCATCGAGCAGCGCCTCTCGCGCGGCGGGCGCAAGTCCACCGTGGGCACGACCACCGAGGTCTGGCATTTCCTGCGCCTTCTGTATGTGAAGCTGGGCGTGCAGCACTGCATCAAGGAAGGCGCGGCCGTGATGCCGCAAAGCCCGGAAAGCATCGCGGCGCAGCTGCTCAAAACCTACCGCGGCCAGCACATCGGCCTGCTGGCGCCGCTGGTGATCGCACGCAAGGGCGTCTACACCGAGCTGGCCGACTGGGCGCGCCCGCGCGGCTACACGCATTTGCGCATAGACGGCGAGTTCCTGCCGACCACGGGCTTCCCGCGCATAGACCGCTTCAAGGAACACACGGTGGAGCTGCCGATCGCCGATATCCATGTCTCGCCCGAGAACGAGGCCGCGCTGCGCTCTGCGCTGGCGACCGCGCTGGAACACGGCAAGGGCGTGGTCCATGTGCTGGCGCCGCTGGACGGCCTGCGCGGCGCGATGATGGCCGGCGCGAGCGCCAGGAACATCGGCAAGCTGATTGCGTTTTCGACCAAACGCGCCTGCCCTGTGTGTGCGACCTCGTATGCCGAGCTCGACCCGCGCCTCTTCAGCTACAACAGCAAGCACGGCTGGTGCCCCGATTGCGTGGGCACGGGCGTCAAGCTCACCAAAGAGCAGCGCAAGGTGTTTGACGACTCGGTCATGGACGACGACAACAAGGGCCGCGAGCAGAGCTTTGCCGAGCCCGAGGTGGAGGACGTCAGCGGCGCCACCTGCCCGGGCTGCCAGGGCACGCGGCTCAACGCCACGGCGCGGGCGGTGAAGTTCGCCGGTGTGGGCATTGCCGATATCGCAGCCTTGTCGGTGACCGACGTGCGGAAATGGGTGGAAAAACTCGCGCTGGCGGGCCGCGAGGCCGGCATCGCGCGCGACCTGATCCCTGAAATCAAGAGCCGGCTCGAGTTCCTCGAGGACGTGGGCCTGGGTTACCTCACGCTGGACCGCGGTGCGCCCACGCTCTCGGGCGGCGAGGCGCAGCGCATACGCCTGGCGGCGCAGCTGGGCTCCAACCTGCAGGGCGTCTGCTATGTGCTGGACGAGCCCACCATCGGCCTGCATCCGCGCGACAACCAGATCCTCCTGGGTGCTTTGGGCAAGCTCAGCGACCGGGGCAACACCCTGGTGGTGGTCGAGCATGACGAAGACACCATACGCCGCGCCGACAACATCATCGACATAGGCCCGGGTGCGGGCAAGCGCGGCGGCACGCTCGTCGCGCAAGGCACGGCCACTGAACTGGCGAAGGTGCCCGAGTCGCTGACGGGCCGCTACCTGGCAAACCCGCTGATCCATCCGCTGCATGCGCGGCGGGAGACACGCAAGGGTGCGGCGCCGGTGGCCGCGGTGAAGGAGGCCGTCGCCGACACCAACGCCAAGCCCTTGGGCAAACAGAAGGCCGCGGCCCTGAAAGCGGCAGAGAAAAAAGCTGCCGCGGCCAGCGCCAGCGCGCTGCACAATGCCGCGCCGGCGGTGACCGGCCCCTTTACCTCCTGGCTCACGGTGGTCAATGCCGACCTGCACAACCTCAAGGGTGTGTCCGTCACCTTGCCGCTGTACCGCCTGGTGGCGGTGACGGGCGTGTCGGGATCGGGCAAGTCAACCCTGGCGCGCGACGTGCTGCTGACCAATGTGCAGGCCGGCGTAACGCAGCGCTCCACCAAGTCGGGGCGCGATGCCGACGACAGGGGCAAGACGCCCGACTGGACCGGCTGCGAGCGCATCGAAGGCTATGCGGCGGTGGACCGTGTGCTCGAGGTCGACCAGACGCCCATCGGCAAGACGCCGCGTTCCTGCCCGGCGACCTACATCGGCTTCTGGGACACGATTCGCAAGCTCTTCGCCGACACGCTGGAAGCCCGGGCGCGCGGCTACGGCGCCGGGCGTTTTTCCTTCAACACCGGCGAAGGCCGCTGCCCGACCTGCGAAGGCGCGGGCGTGCGCACCATAGGCATGAGCTTTCTGCCCGACGTGAAGGTGCTGTGCGAGACCTGCCACGGCGCGCGTTTCAACCCCGAAACACAGGCCGTGACCTGGCGCGGCAAGAACATCGGCGACGTGCTCAAGATGGAGGTGGATGAGGCGGTGGATTTCTTCGCCTCCATGCCCAACATCAGCCACCCGCTGCAGCTGCTGAAGGACGTGGGCCTGGGCTACCTCACGCTGGGCCAGCCTTCGCCGACGCTCTCGGGCGGCGAGGCGCAGCGCATCAAGCTGGTGACCGAGCTGAGCAAGGTGCGCGACGACATCACACGCCGCGGCCAGAAGGCACCGCATACGCTCTATGTGCTGGACGAACCCACGGTGGGCCTGCATATGGCCGACGTCGAAAAGCTGATCCACGTGCTGCACCGCCTGGTCAACGGCGGGCACAGCGTGGTGGTGATCGAACACGACCTGGACGTGATCGCCGAAGCCGACTGGGTGATAGACCTGGGCCCGGACGGCGGCAGCGCCGGCGGGCGTGTGGTGGCGTCCGCCCCGCCTGAGGCCGTGGTCAAGCTGGGCACACATACCGGAAAGGCTTTGCAAGGGGTCCTTGAGAGGAGTTAGCGATCCCTGCCCAGGCTCAGCGCGTGCAACCAAGGTGACAGCCCTTCAGGTGTTGCCCTGATGCGGCGGTAGCGGGCGGCACGCATGATGTGGGGCTGACAGTCACCCGACCAGGAGATACGCCATGCAACGCCGCCCCTTCCTGCACACCGCCGCCGCCCTGGCCATGATCGTCGCGGGCGCCTTGCCGGCCCAGGCGCAGACCTTTCCGGCCAAGCCGATCAAGCTGGTGATTGCGTTTCCGGCGGGCGGGCCGACGGACATCACCATGCGTTCGCTGGCTGACAACGCCTCGAAAATCCTGGGGCAGGCGGTGATCGTGGAGAACAAGCCCGGCGCGGGCGGCACCTTGCCGGCGCAGCAACTGCAGAGTGCGCCGGCCGACGGCTACACGCTGGCGCAGATTCCGCTGGGCGTGTTCCGCCTGGGTTACACCACCAAGATCAATTGGGACCCGGTCAAGGACATCAGCTATGTGATCAATGTGACCGGCTACGCCTTCGGCATCGTGGTGCCGGCCGACAGCCCGTTCAAGACCTGGGCCGATTTTGTGGCCTATGCCAAGGCCAACCCGGGCAAGCTGACCTATGGCTCCACCGGCACGCTGACCAGCCCGCACCTCACGACGGAACTCATCGCGCAGAAGGCCGGCATCGAGCTGCAGCATGTGCCTTACAAAGGCAGCGCCGACCTGATGCTGGCGCTCGTCAGCGGCCAGCTGATGGCCGGCGCCGACAGCACGGGTTTTGCGCCGCAGGTGGAAGCCGGCAAGCTGCGTGTGCTCAACACCTGGGGCGAAAAGCGGCTGGATAAATTCCCGAATGCGCCCACGCTCAAGGAACTGGGCTACGACATCGTGCAGAACTCGCCCTTCGGCATTGGCGCACCCAAGGGCACGCCGCCCGAGGTGGTCAAGCGCCTGCACGATGCCTTCAAGAAGGCGATGGAAGAGCCCAGCTATGTGGCTGCGCTGGGCCGCTACGACATGCTGCCCAACTACATGAGTTCGGCGGACTACACAAAGTTTGCGCAGGACACCGTCGGCCGTGAGAAGGTGCTGATCGAGAAGCTGGGCTTGAATAAATAGCGCACCTTTCGCAATCACCGTTCGGGCTGAGGTATCGAAGCCCTCCCCGGCTTTCGGCCGCCTTAAAACCGGCTTCGATACCTCAGCCCGAACGGAGTGTGTCAACCCGCTCCAATGGTGCCCATCCGTTCGGACTGAGCTTGGTTGTCCTGAGCCTGTCGAAGGGTCGAAGCCCGCCCGCTTTCGGAAATGTCCTTCGACAGGCTCAGGACGAACGGGTGTTTGTGTCTTCGGCTTTATTGACTGCCGGGGTGATCAGCAAAAACACCTCGTCGGCCAACTGCCCAGCCAGCGCAGGCTCCACACCCGAGCCAAAAATCAGCCGGTAAATGATGGGCGCCATCATGTGGTCCAGCACCTGCTGCACGGTGGGTGTGGCTTCGCCGCGCGCCTGGGCCCGTTGCACCAGCAGCGTGGCTTCGTTGCGGCGGTTCTTCAGGCAGTTCGTCTCTTCGGTGCCGGCCAGCGCGGCCGCGGCCTTGAGCAGGGAGGCGTTGCCGGGCTTGTTGAGGTGTTTGATCAGTTCCAGCGCCCAGGCCGTGAGTTCGGCCTTCAGGTCGCCCGTTTCGGGCAGGGGGCGGTTGGGGTCCAGCCGGTGCGCCGCGGTTTCGTCCAGCAAGCCGTTCACATCACCCCAGCGCCGGTAAATGCTGGAGGCGCTGACACCAGCGCGTTCGGCCACGGCCGGCACGGTGACCTTGTCGCGCCCTTCCTCGGCAATCAGTTCTTCGAGCGCCTTGCGCACCACGGCCTGCACCTGGGCGCTGCGGCCGCCGGGGCGTTTGGCCTGGCTGGGAAGGGGGGCGTTCATGGTCCGATTCTAGCTTAATGCAACGATATTTGCGTTAATTAAAAGACGGGCGTAGAATTCGTAAACGCAAATAAATTTGCTTTAAGAAAGTCGAGCGTTTCCCATGACCGCACCCGCCGCCCCTTCCCTGCAAGCGTCTTCCTCCGTCCCGGCGCCCCGCTGGCAGCTGCCGCCAGCGGCCGCCTTCCCGCTGCTGGCCATCCTGCTGTTTGCCTTCTTCGTGGCGGGCAGCGCGCCCTCGCCGCTGTTTGTGGTGTTCCAGCAGCAGTGGGGCTTTTCGCCGGCGTTGTTGACGGTGGCCTTCGCGATTTACGCCATCGCGCTGCTGGTTTCGCTGCTGGTGGCGGGTTCTCTGTCCGACCACATCGGCCGCCGCCCCGTGGTGTTCGCCGCCCTGCTGCTGCAGGCCGGCGCGATGATGACTTTTTTCCTGGCGGAGGGCATAGGCGGCATCATCGCGGCGCGCGTTGTGCAGGGCATTGCCACCGGCATGGTCAGCGGCGCGTTGACGGCGGCCGTGGTGGAAGCAGCGCCAGCCGCGCAAAAACGCCTGGGCGCGATGATAGGCAGCGTGTCGCCATTGGCCGGCCTCGCCGTGGGCGCGCTGCTCACCGGCATTGCGGTGAAGTTCGCGCTTCACCCGGTGCCGCTGGTGTTCGGTGTGCTCGCCGCCATCTGCGTGACGGGTGCGTTGGCCACCTTGTTCCTGCCTGAAAGTGTCACCAGGCGCCCCGGCGCGCTGGCATCGCTGGTGCCGCGCATTTCGGTGCCGGTCCAGGCGCGCGGCGAGTTTGTACGCGGCGTGCCGACGATGCTGGCGGTGTGGTCCTTCGCGGGCCTTTACCTTTCGCTGGTGCCCTCCATGCTGCAGCAGATCTTCCGCATCCACGACGGCATCGTGAATGGCCTGGCGATCTCCATCTTCTTCGGCCTGGGGGCTGCTTCGCCTACGCTGCTCAGGCGCCTGTCACCTGTGCGCATGAGCGCCGCCGGCATGAGCCTGCTCGCCGTGGGCGCGGGCTTGGTGGCCGTGTCGCTGGCCGCGCGTTCCGTGGCGCTGTTTTTTGCGGGGACGGCGCTGGCCGGTTTCGGCGGCGGCTCGGCCTTTTCGGCCCAGGTGCAGGCACTGGCGCCGCTGGCGCAACCGCAGCAGCGGGCCGAGCTGTTCGCCGCGCTGTATGCCACCAGTTACCTGGCCTTCAGCGTGCCTGCCATGCTGGCCGGCCGGCTGATTGCGCCGCTGGGCCTGCCCGCCACGGCGGAGGGTTATGCCGCGCTGGTGCTGGCCGTGGCGGCGCTGGGCGCCTGGCTGCGATGGGGCTCGGTGCGCCGCAAAATTAGCTAACCCCTGCTGACGCTCACTTCGTGTAGCGTCCCTCCCCTTCAAGGGGACGGCGCCTGCGGCCGGGCAAAGCCCGATCCGCGGCCCCTGCTGAATCAAGGAGGCAGCCGCGCGGGTGGGGTAGGTTAATCCAGCAGCGACCGGACAACTTCGGTAAAACCAGCCCCGCGCTCGCCGCGCGTCACATAGCGCGGCAGGTGCGCCAGCTGCGGCACAAAGCGCGCGATGTTGGCCACGCCCACGCTGTTGGCAAAGGTCTTGAACATCAGCTGGTCGTTGGTGGAATCACCCACAAACACCCATTGCGCCATCTCGGCATCGAGGTCGCGCTGCCAGAGCTGGCGGACAATCCAGCGCGCGCCTTCCAGCTTGTTGTGGCCGCCGTACCAGCCGTTGATGTGGATGCTGCTTACGGTGGCATGCATGCCTTCGCTTTTCATGAGCGCCACGACGGCGGCGATCTGCGCTTCGCTGAGTTGGGCGAACTCGCTGTGGTCGATGGCGATGTCGGTCTCGCGGCCTGGTGAGTCGGTGGCACGCTTGACCCCCGGCATCTCGCGCTCTATGCGCGCGAGCACGGCTTGCATGCGTGCGAAGTTGGCGCTGCGCGTGGCTTCATCCTGCTGGTAAATCTTGGTTAGCGGCCGGGGCGCGGCCCGACCCGCTTCGGGCAACAACGCCACGGCGCCGTTCTCCGCCACGATGGCATCGACCGGCCATCGCGCTGCGAAGGGTTCGCTCCAGCCCACGGGCCGGCCGGTGATGGCCACGACCTTGAGCTCGGCGGCTTTCAGTGCGCCCAAAGCCTCCAGCGCATCGGGGGTCACTTCACCGTCCGTCGTCAGTGTGTCGTCGATGTCGGTGAAGATGCCGGTGACGGTTTTTCGCTGCGCGGCAGGCCAATGAAGTAGTTCTTGCATCGTGAAATTCTCGCACGCCCCCCAGCGCCGCTTTGACGGGCTGGGCAAGCCTGGGCGGCTTGGGTACAATGGCGGTTTCCTGAGGAGCGTTGCAAGCCACATCACGTGGACCAGGCTCAGGACTTCATTGCAACCACGCTCACCCGCATGTGCTCTTCAAGCCGGGTGAATGACTGAATTCTCCCGATCTTGAATGCCGTGCCCGTGGCGATTTTGCCCAGTTACGTTTGATTTTGGAGAACCGTATGAGCGCTGTCCTGAAGCCTTCCACCGACCACATCATTGCCGACATCTCGCTTGCCGCCTGGGGCCGCAAGGAGCTGAACATTGCGCAGACCGAAATGCCCGGCCTGATGGCCATCCGCGAAGAGTTCGCCAAGTCCCAGCCCCTGAAGGGCGCGCGCATCACCGGCTCGCTGCACATGACCATCCAGACCGGCGTGCTGATCGAGACCCTGCAAGCCCTGGGCGCCGAAGTGCGCTGGGCATCGTGCAACATTTTCTCGACGCAGGACCACGCCGCCGCCGCGATCGCCGCCGCGGGCACGCCGGTGTTCGCCATCAAGGGCGAAACCCTGGCCGACTATTGGGACTACACCCACCGCATCTTTGAATTCAAGGGCGCCAAGGGCACCCCTGAAGAAGGCCCCAACATGATCCTGGACGACGGCGGCGACGCGACGCTGCTGATGCACTTGGGCAGCAAGGCCGAAAAAGACGCCAGCCTGATCTCCAAGCCCACCAGCGAAGAAGAAACCTGCCTGTTCAACTCGATCAAGGCCAAGCTCGCACAAGACCCGACCTGGTACAGCCGCCGACTGAAGAACATCATCGGTGTGACCGAAGAAACCACCACCGGCGTGCTGCGCCTCAATGAAATGTCGGCCAAGGGCACGCTGGCCCTGCGCGCCATCAACGTCAACGACTCGGTGACCAAGTCCAAGTTCGACAACCTCTACGGCTGCCGCGAATCGCTGGTCGACGCGATCAAGCGCGCCACCGACGTGATGGTCGCCGGCAAGATCGCCGTGGTCGCCGGTTATGGCGACGTGGGCAAGGGCTCGGCCCAGGCCCTGCGCGCGCTGAGCGCCCAGGTGTGGGTGACCGAGATCGACCCGATCAACGCCCTGCAGGCCGCGATGGAAGGCTACAAGGTCGTGACCATGGAATACGCCGCCGACAAGGCCGACATCTTCGTGTCCGCCACCGGCAACAAGAACGTCATTACCTACGCCCACATGGCCGCGATGAAAGACCAGGCCATTGTCTGCAACATCGGCCACTTCGACAATGAAATCGACGTCGCCTCGCTCGAAAAATGCAAGTGGGAAGAGATCAAGCCGCAAGTCGACCACGTGATCTTCCCGGACGGCAAGCGCATCATCCTGCTGGCCAAGGGCCGCCTCGTGAACCTCGGCTGCGGCACCGGCCACCCCAGCTTCGTGATGTCCTCCAGCTTCGCGAACCAGACCATTGCGCAGATCGAGCTCTTCACCAAGAAAGAGGCTTACGAAGTCGGCAAGGTCTATGTGCTGCCCAAGCACCTCGACGAAAAGGTCGCGCGTTTGCACCTGAAGAAGGTGGGCGCGATGCTGACCGAGCTGACCGATGAGCAGGCTGCTTACATTGGTGTGAGCAAGGCCGGACCGTACAAAGCCAACACCTACCGCTATTGATCAGCAGTGGTGGTATTCCTCCCTCTCCCCCTGGGAGAGGGCAGGGGTGAGGGCCGGCGGCTTTGTTTGCCCTCGTGAATTTTTTAAGGCCGCTGGCCCTCACCCCACCCTCTCCCAAAGGGAGAGGGAGTAGAAGACGCCCATTCCGTGGAGCACCATGCGCGCTGACCTATTCCTCGTCGACCACGGCCATGCCGCCACGCGTTCGCAAGCCCAGCGCCTGATCGCGTCGGGCGTGCAGTGGCGTGCGGAAGCGGATGCGCCCTGGAAGAAGGTCGCCAAGAACGGCGACGAGATCCCCGACGGCGCCGAGCTGCAACTGCTGGACACCACCGAAGCCAAATACATCTCGCGCGGCGGGCTCAAGTTGGAGGGCGCGCTCAAGGCCACGGGCCTCTCCGTGGCCGGCCTGCGCTGCCTGGACATCGGCCAGTCCACCGGCGGTTTCACCGACTGCCTGCTGCAGCACGGCGCCGCGCAGGTGGTGGGTGTGGACGTGGGCCACGGCCAGCTGCATGCCAGCCTTCGTGAAGACCCGCGCGTGGTCTGCATCGAAGGCCTCAATGCGCGCGCCATGACGGCCGCCGACCTGGTGGCCGGCCACGCGGGCGACAGCGGTGGCATGGATTTTTCGGAAGGCTTCGACGGCGATGACGACGGTGTTGAGGACGGCGAAGAAGCCAGCCCGGCGGTGGAAGCCAACTTCGACTTCCTGACCGGCGACCTGTCCTTTATTTCGCTCACGCTGGTGCTGCCGGCCGTGGTGCGCCTGCTCAAGCCCGGCGGCGACCTGCTGATGCTGGTCAAGCCGCAGTTCGAACTGCAGCCCGGCCAGGTAGGCAAGGGCGGCATTGTGCGAGACCCGGCGCACTTCGCGTTTGTGGAAAAGCGCTTGCGTGATGCCTGCGCGGCCCTGGGGCTGGAAGTCAAGGCGTGGCTGGATTCGCCGATTGAAGGCGGCGACGGCAACCGCGAATTTTTTATCCAGGCCGTCAAAGGCCTGGAGGTGTCCGGCGAAGACCAGCCGCTGCCGGCCGCGCCGCAGCGCAAGGTCGCCAAGCGCCAGCCGCGCGCGGCTTCACGCGAACCTTATGAAGACCCAGAAGCCGCGCACGCAGGCCAGCCCGGCCCCGCGCGCCGGCGCCGCAATACAAAAACCGACAACGAGTGAGAGAACGAGCATGAACCTGCCCCTCAGTTTTGAATTCTTCCCGCCCAAGACGCCTGAGGGCGCGGCCAAGCTGCGCGTCGCGCGCCAGGCGCTGTATGCGCACAAGCCCGAGTTCTGCTCGGTGACCTTTGGCGCAGGCGGCTCCACGCAGGACGGCACGTTTGCCGCCGTGAAGGAAATCCTGGATGAAGGTGTGGCCGCGGCCTGCCACTTCTCCTGCGTGGGCGCGACCAAGGCCAAGGTGCGCGAACAGCTGGCTGCGCTGCGGGCCATGGGCGTCAAGCGCCTGGTGGCGCTGCGCGGCGACCTGCCCAGCGGTTATGGCATGGGCGGGGAGTTCCATTACGCGAGCGACCTGGTGGCCTTTATCCGCGAGGAAACCGGTGATGCCTTCCATATCGAGGTGGCGGCCTATCCGGAGGTTCATCCCCAGGCCCGGTCCGCCGACGCCGACCTGCAGGCCTTTGCCAAAAAGGTCAAGGCCGGCGCCGACTCGGCCATCACGCAGTACTTCTTCAACCCCGATGCCTATTTCCGCTTCGTCGACGACGTGCAGGCGTTGGGGGTCGAGG
>Ga0307408_100002149_pt1 | contig 14111 bp, 10 predicted proteins | sample 322Cmetagenome_FD_202116 | JGI IMG/M metagenome (GOLD analysis project Ga0307408, IMG submission 202116) | Maize rhizosphere microbial communities from greenhouse at UC Davis, California, United States - 322HYB-C-3 | ecosystem: Host-associated > Plants > Roots > Rhizosphere > Soil | place...
CGCTTCAGCATGACGTGCCGGCGGCGCCGGTTCTCCAGACCAGTAATGCTCAATTCTGATTGGCTGACAAGCTTGCCAGTTGGGACGCTCTACGTATGGAGCAACAATGTTCATTTCAAGGCGTTGAGACAATCATCGACAAGTCGTTCCGGATCATCGTTCAGAAAAATCCGCGCGGTCATACCGCGCTTCCCGAAGTGTTGCAGCAGGTACTCAGTCTCGTCGGCGACACCGCCAGTACCGGTCAAACAACCAATAACCTTCCCTTCATCGTGCGCAATCGTAAACTCATTCAGCGAACCCATCGCGCCCGCCACAAACAGCACCACGTCGCACGATCGCACGAGCACGACGTTTCGTCCCTTCAAACCAAATCCCGTGTAGATCAAACTGTCGCAGGCGTCGAGCGGCAACTTATACATCTCGACGTGCTCGCGTTCGTTGCTACCCGGCGAGATGCCGATGTGAAAACTGCCTTCATCGTGCGCGGTCTTTCCAACTACGTAAACGATGCCCGTGGTCGCGCCCGTCAAAAGAATGACATCCTTCGTGGCAATCACCTTCGCGAGACGCTCGGCCTTTGCGACGAGTGTGTTGCCAGTCTCGAGCCGCGCACTCTCGGAAGCAGCCGAGCCCATCACTCCGACTTTAATTCGCATACCTGATTAATCGCGCGCACTGAAGCGCGTTCCTCCCGGTCCCACCAGCGCTGCGTCAGGAACCATATAAAACCCGGCGCCAGGAACAAGATCCCGATTCCGACCGTCACGACACGCGGCGAGATCTGAAGTCGATCGAGCAGCTCACCGGTGACATAGTTAGATGCTGCCATGGTCAACGTCAACAAGGCCAACTCAGCGGCGAACACACGCCCACGAAATTTATCTTCAACTGCCCGTTGCAGTATCACGGTCGAAAACACCCAGAGAATGCTACCGCCGCAATGGGCAATGCCGAGCACGACGAGTGCAAAAACAAAACTGGTCGCAGTTCCAAACAGCATATAACCAGCGCCGCCAAGCAGAAACGCGATTCCGATCGACACTTGCATGCGTTTGTTGCCTTCACCAGAAATACGTCGCGCCACGATCGGGCCGACTGCGGTCCCGATTCCACGCGCCGCAAACAGAACGCCGATGCCCGCGGCCGCATTTCTGCCGACAGGGAAGATGCGTTCACCAAAGACGGCGAGCAGCGTGAGGATGCCGCCACCGAGTCCCCATGCCGGTTTCACCATTAGCGCCGCCAGCACGCGCGGCCGATCTTTGACGTACTTGATACCCTCAATGGTCTCAGTAATTCCCAATAATCTCCCGATCGAGACCTTTTGTCGTTCACGCTTTTTGCGCTTGGGAACGCGAATGCTGGCAATTAGCGCGGCCGACAGCACGTAGCTCGCTGCATCGAGAATGAAGGCGGCATCGGTGCCGAACGAACTCGTTATCACACCGCCGATCGCCGCGCCGATCGTCAGCATTGCCGACCACGTGACCGACGAGATCGCGTTCGCGGCGACCAGTTCACGATCTTCCACGATCGATGGAATTGCGGCTGTCTTTGCAGGTTCGAAGAAGGTGGAGAGTCCGAGTTGTAAAACCGTCAGCACATAGATTATCCACAACTGATCCGCGCGACGCACAAACAGAAAGCCAAGCACGACGACAGCGCGCAGGACGTCCGACACGATCATGATTCGTTGCCTGCTAAACCTGTCGGCAATCACGCCCGAGATTGGTCCGAAGAAAAAACTCGGCACGAAGCGCGCGACAAGCAGCAGGCCGACGTCGCGACCCGAGCCCGTGAGCTGGAGAATGATCGTGTAGAGCGCGATGGTGTCGAACCAGTCGCCCATCTGACTGACGACCTGGCCGAGCCACAGTTGCCGGAAGCTGCGATTGCGCCGCAGCAGATCGATATACCCAACTTGTTGTCTTTGATAATTCGCGTTCATACGCGCAATCCGTGGCTCAGATTAACCAGCTTGACTCAATTTCTCAATCTGACCTGTCATATTGGAATGAGCTCCATCCAGTCTTCGCAAAATCGCGGGTTTTTGAACGGCACGCCACTTGAGAAGAGAACGGCGCGGCGCAGGGGCCATCTGGCTTCGCGGGCTCTCCGCACGGGGTCCGTAGCCGCAAAGTTCTTCTTGACATGCGATGAACCGCGAAACATCTCACCCAGCACGACAGCCCTCCCGACAAGGGCTGTCACTTGCCCGATTCGCCGGGGATAGAGCTGAGTTGCTCCCAGCTCTGTCTCCGGCAGCCTCGTTGCGCCAATGGTGGCTCACTAATCAACTGTGGTTCTCGTGGTCGTTGCTTTTTATCCCGCTTGCACTCGAACTAATCTACGGCGCGTTTCTTTTGCCTTATCTCGTTCCCGTTTCGATTCTCGCAACTTATCTGATCTATCGCGGCGCGCGTGCGCGTTTGCAATCGAAGACCAACGAGATCGAAGCACTGAGCCAACTGCACCTCGCAACTGCTGAAGCTTTAGCGACAGCGATCGACGCCAAAGATCAAACAACGCATTGCCACGTTCGTCGCGTGCAGATTTACGCAGCCGGAATGGGCGAAGTATTCGGTCTTTCAGCAAACGAGATCGCAGCACTGAAGGCAGGCGCGCTCCTTCACGATATCGGCAAACTCGCCGTGCCGCCGCACATCCTGAACAAACCCGGACCACTAACACCGGCCGAATTTGAAAAAATGAAGATCCACACGGTTGTGGGCGCGCAGATTCTCGGCCGTGTGGATTTCCCTTATCCGGTCATCCCCATCATCAGGCATCATCACGAACAGTGGGACGGTCGCGGTTATCCAGACCGCCTACGTGGCGAACAAATTCCCATTACGGCGCGCATAATTTCGGTTGTCGATTGTTTCGACTCGATTCGTGAGGATCGACCGTTTCGTCGCGGCATGACGATGGACGAAGCAACGGCGTTGCTGCTTCGCGGCTCGGGAATTCACTTCGATCCCGTAGTGGTCGAGCAGTTTCTCAAGCACCTGCCGCATTTCGATGAAAAAATCGCCGAGCTTGGACTCCAGCATCAACCAGCAAACTACTCCACCGAGCCGATCCAACTGAGCACAGTTGACATAGCCCAAACACGCGAGCGCGGTTCCATCATCGCCTACGATCAGATCAAGAAAGCGCACCGCGAGGTTTATGCGCTCTATGAAATCGCGCGCACGTTTGGAACTTCGCTTGACGTCGCGCACACACTCGAGATCCTCATCGATAAGGTGGGCCACGTGGTCCCCTTCGACACTTGTTGTGTTTACATCTACGACGACAGCAAAGGTTATGCGACCGCGCGTCACGTGGTCGGAAAAAACGCACAGAAGCTGGCTGCGCGATGCATCGCGTTGGGCGAAGGCGTCACGGGTTTTGCGCTCGCAAACCGCAGCGCGGTTAATCAACTTCATCCGAGTCTCGATTTCACCGATATCAATCCCGACGCGGGAATCAAATATCGTTCGATGGCTGCGTTGCCGTTGTTCAAGGACGACGTGCTGCTCGGTGCGTTGTCGGTCTACTCGAGCGACCTCGAACAATATACCGACGACCACATGCGTTTGCTGGAGACTGTGACGCGGCTTGCTTCGGACGCGCTCGGCAATGCGATGCAGCATGCGGAAGCGGAGTCGAATGCGTTGACTGATCCGCTCACGGGACTGCCCAACGCGCGTTACCTCGCCTTGCGATTCGAAGAAGAGGCCGCGCGTGCACGTCGCACTGACCGGACTTTCCAGGTCGTCATGCTCGACCTAGACGAGTTCAAGAAGGTAAACGACACTTACGGTCACAAGACGGGCGATAAGATGCTGCGCGAAGTGGCCCACCTGATCGAGGGACAGTTGCGCGAGTATGATTTTTTGGCGCGTTACGGTGGCGATGAATTCGTGGCACTGGTCCAGGAAGTTGTGGGCGCTCAGGTCGAAGAGCTATGCGGGCGCATCGAGAGTGCTGTGTCCAAGTTCTCGCTGGCAATCGGCAGGAATCGCTTCGCGAGGGTCGGCATCAGCGTCGGCACCGCGACTTTTGGCATCGACGGCAACACGCTGGACCAACTGGTAATCGCCGCCGATAACGAGATGTATCGCGTGAAGTCGAGCCATAAATCCTCCCGAATCGCCACAGATCAGCCCGTGATCAACCTCGATCCGCCAAATTCGGCGGGTTTTTAACTCTATTTCTTGACATCTTCTGTGCTCATCGCTTTCAATCGACGTAGAGCCCGCTGCGAACCTCAGGGCTCGGTCGATTGATAGCATGGTTGCTCCCGCCGAAAATCACAACGCAACACTACTCATAGTTGACGACGACGCCGCGGCCCGCGACAGACTTCGCGACATCTTCGAGACTGCACAGTATCGTGTTGTAACCGCCACTGAAGCTGCTTCCGCGCTGCGCGTGCTGAAGGGCGTGCGTTGCGATCTGGTTGCACTCGACCTCGAGATGCCGGGCGTCGATGGCCTCGCTCTCTGCAAACTTCTGCGTGCCCAACCGACCACGAGCAAGTTACCCATCATCGCGCTTTCAGAAAGTGACGACGAGTCGCGCAAGGTTCAGGCCTTCACGGCGGGCGCCGACGATTACATCACCAAGCCTTCAACTCCGGGCGAGCTGTTGTCGCGCGTGAGTCTGCACGTGCGCACTTCGCAACGCGAGTGGGCGCTGATCGGCAGTAATCGCGAGCTCCGGTTTTTGTCAGATATCGGTCGCGGACTGCTGCGGGCGCTCGAACCCGAACAACTCGTCAGGCGTGTTGCTGGCGCAACCTACGAAGCGATCGAGGCCTCGCTATGCGCGGCTTATGTCGTGACCGGTCGTGATAATGATGCGTTGTGCGTTTTCGATCGAGAAGGTACGGCCGACGATCCGTCATTACTGGATAGCGGTCGACTACAGGAATGGCTGCGCTCGAGCGACTCGGCCAATTCGTTACTCATCACTGAAAAAGAATCTTTTCTGCTGCGCGACACGATTCACACCGCGGAATACGTGTCGCCGTTTCGCTTTGCCGGACGCTCGAAAGGCGCGCTGATCGTCGCGTTCGATCGTCGTGAAGAATGTGGTGAAACGGAAAGGCGTTTGATCGAGGCGGCAGCGCAACAGACGTCGCTCGCCGCGCACATCTGTTCGTTGTACCAGGCCGCGCGTGACCAGTCAGTCAGTTTGGCGCGAGAAGTCGAAAAACAAACTGCGGAAGCGGAATCGCAGCGAAGATTCATCGAAGCGATTGTCGACAGTTTGCCGTTGTCGCTTTACGCGATCGATCGTGATTATCGTGTCGTGGCCTGGAACCGCAACCGCGAGCTCGGCGAACTCGGTATCCCGCGTGGTTCAGTGCTCGGCAAGAATGTGTTTCAGGTACTCACGCGCCAGCCGCGCGACGTCTTGCAGGAAGAGTTTGCGCGTGTGTTTGAAAGCGGTGAGATCGAACGCATCGAGCAGGAAACTCCGTCGCCGAAAGGTGATATTCGCCACTGGATGATCAGCAAGATTCCGATGTGGGCCGACAACAGCGGCGAGGTAACGCACGTTATCACTGTCGGCGAAGAGATCACCGATCGTGTGGAAGCAAATCGCGCAATCGCGCGCGCTGAAAAACTCGCGGCGGTCGGACGATTGGCGGCAGGCGTGGTCCATGAGATCAACAATCCGCTCGCAACTATCTCGGCGTGTGCTGAGTCACTCGAGGCACGTCTGAACGATGGTGAGTTCGAAGGTTCACCGGGGCTTGAAGATTTGCGCGAGTACCTGGGCTTGATCCGTAGCGAAGCGTTTCGTTGTAAGAGCATCACGATGGGCTTGCTCGACTTCAGTCGCACACGAACTTCGGCGCACGTAACGATCAATCTCGCTGATGTTATTCGATCGGCTGTGCGTCTGCTCTCACACCAGAAACGCAGTTCCGACGTGGATTTCAACGTTGAAATCGCCCACGATTTGCTGCCGGTTTCCGGCGATCCGGGTCAGTTGCAACAAGCCGTCATCGCGCTCGCGACCAACGCACTCGATGCGATGGGCGACTGCGGTGTGCTGACGATCGTCGGTCGCAATGACGGCGAGAAAGTTATGGTGGAAGTGAACGACACGGGCGTCGGCATTCCGCCGGACAACCTCGCCAAGATCTTCGAGCCATTCTTCACGACGAAAGAAATCGGACGCGGAACAGGGCTTGGACTCGCCGTATGTTATGGTATCTTAACGGAGCATGGCGGCACTCTTGACGTGCAGTCGACCGTGGGTGTTGGCACCACGTTCACGATTACTCTTTCCGCAGTCAAGGTAAACGAGGAACAGACGGTTTGAGCGAGCAACAGCAGGCACGCATTCTGATCGCAGAAGACGAGGCGAATCTGCGCCTGGTTCTGCAAAAGGAATTGGAACGACTGGGCTATCGTGTGCAAGCGGCGCCCGATGGTGAAGCCGCGCTTCGCAAACTGGAAGAGAGCAACGTCGATGTGTTGCTGTGTGACATAAACATGCCGCGCATGGACGGCATGGAACTTTTGCGTCGCGTACATCAACGGCCGAATCCGCCGGAAGTGATCATGTTGACGGGCCAGGCGACCGTGGAAACTGCGGTCGAGGCGATGAAGCTCGGCGCTTACGATTACCTTACTAAGCCGTACACCTTGACTGAACTCGATGTGCGCGTGAAGCAGGCTGCTGATAAGCGTCGCTTGCGTGTCGATAACGTGCGTCTGCGCGAACAACTCGCGCGCCAGTCGGCGCTGCCGGAGATTGTTTCCGTTTCGGAGGTGATGAAGGAAGCGATCCGTTTGATTGAGCGAGTGGCGCCTTCGGAAGCGTCTGTTTTGATCACCGGCGAATCGGGAACTGGTAAAGAGCTCGTGGCCCACGCGATTCACCGGCTGTCGAATCGCGCGGAAGCGTCGTTTGTCGATCTGAACTGTGCTGCGTTTCAGGAGTCGTTGCTTGAGTCGGAGTTGTTTGGTTATGAAGCGGGCGCGTTCTCGGGCGCGAAGGGCAGGAAGCTTGGTCTCATAGAACTTGCCGATGGTGGAACGCTTTTCCTCGATGAGGTGACTGAGTTGCCGGCGCAGTTGCAGGCGAAGCTATTACGTGCGATTGAGACGCGCACGTTTTTCAGAGTCGGCGGCGTGAGGAAAGTGGAAGTCAATGTCCGCATTGTCGCCGCGACGAATCGAAATCTCGATACTGTCGTTAACGATGGTGTGTTTCGATCGGATCTACTTTATCGAATAAATGGATTTCAGATCAGTTTGCCGCCGCTGCGAGAGCGACCTGAGGATATCGAGCCGCTCGCGCGTCACCTGCTCAAACAGGTCGCGGGCACGACGCCGCCCGAGTTGACGGAAGAGGCTTTCACTGCGCTGCGATTGTACAGCTGGCCGGGTAATGTGAGGCAGTTGAAGAATTGTCTCGAGCGCGCGGTGATCCTTTCGAACAATGGACGGATCACGCTGTCGGAGTTGCCGCCGGAAGTTACGCGTCCGGCAGTAGCTGCGCCGGTGATGGCGAGTGTGCCTCCGAATGCGAGCGGTGAAATTCCGGTTCTTCCGGCTGCTGCTACTCCCACAGCTCCTGGATCGCTCCGCGAAGTTGAACGCCAACAAATTCTCGCCGCGCTCGAACAGACCGGCTGGCACCGCGGCAAGACCGCCGAAATCCTCGGCATCTCCCCTTCAACACTCTACCGCCGCCTCCGCGATTACGACCTCGAACGCAGAAGATAAAAGGGTGCAGAAGAATAGGACTTGTTCTAGTTCAGGTTGTTTTTAGTTTTTTACGATCGATTTTGCCGCGATCGTTTTTTGGGAGGGAATCGACGAACTCGATCCAGCGCGGGTATTTGTAGACTGCGATATTAGTCTTCACAAACTGCTTGATATTTTCGGCGAGCGCATCACCACTCGCAAAACCTTCACGCAACACGACGAATGCTTTCGGCTTCACCAAACCATCAGCTTCATGGCCCACGACCGCACATTCGAGCACCGCTTCATGCTGTAACAAACAATTCTCAATCTCTGCCGGCGCGACGTACACACCTGAAACCTTCAGCATGTCGTCAGTGCGACCGTGATACCAGTAATATCCATTCTCATCGACATGAAACTGGTCGCCGCTGGTACACCAATCGCCGGCAAAAGTCTCTTTCGACTTCTCGTGCGCATTCCAGTAGCAAAGCGCCGCTGAGTCGCCTTTGATCCTGAGCGTCCCCATCTCACCGGTCCGGACTTCCTTGCCGTCAGCATCGACAATCTTCGCTTCGTAACCTTCAACAATCCGGCCGAGACTGCCGGGCTTGATATCGCCCGGACGATTCGTGATGTAGATATGAAACATCTCAGCGGAACCGATGCCGTCGCAAATGTCGACGCCGAACGCATTCATCCAACGTTCGTAGAGTTCTTTCGGCAAAGCCTCGCCGGCCGAGTAACAGAACCGCAGACTCGAAAGATCTTCTCGCGAAGCCCCCGCCACGTTCAGCATCGAATTGATCATCGTGGGAACAGTCGTGAGGATCGTCGGCTTGTATCGCTTGATGACTTCAAACATTTTCTCCGCCGTCGATCGTTCCGCGAAGAGTGCGGTAGCGCCGCCGACTGCAAACGGGAAGAGCAGATTAGTTCCGGTGGCATAACCGAAGAAAAGTTTAGGCACCGACACAGTGAGATCGTCGGCAGAGACTTCCATCGTCGCTTTCGCGAAGACTTCGGTATTAAACGGCAGGTCGTGCTGGAGATGGACCGCGCCTTTTGGATGGCCCGTCGAACCGGAAGTGAACAACCAGATCGCGATGTCATCACGTCGCGTGTCGGCCGGCGAACATTCTTCCGAAGCAGCGTTCACGACTTCACTGAATCTCACCCAGCCGTTTCCGGGCAACCCGCCTTCATCACCAACAACCACCACGGCGCGTAAGTACCGCGCACTCGCAGCCGCTTCGGCAAACGTCTTCAGCAGTGATTCGTGAACAACTGCAATTTTCGCGCGCGTGTAGTCGAGGTAGTACTCATAATCCGCAACCGGCAGGAGGGGATTGACCATCGTGATCACCGAGCCAATCCGGGCTGCTCCAAACCATGTCCAAACAAATTCCGGACAATCGGGCAGGACCATCAGCACGCGGTCTTCAATGTTCGCTCCCAGTTCGCGCAACGCGTTGCCTGTTCGATTCGACAGTCGCGCAACGTCGCCGTAGGTCCATGTTTGATCTTCAAAGTACAGGCAGACCTTGTTCTCCCGGCCTTCCTCCAGATTGTGATAGAGGAAGTAGTCAGCCATGTTGAAGCGTTCTGGGAATGAAGGCATTACTCTTTCTTCGCCTGCGACTGAAACACACCTTCGAGAAACTTCGCCAATGCCGCTTCGTCTTCCGGACTGCTCGAGTTGAACTTCAACGCGAAACCAATCTCCGAAGCCTGGTCGACGACTTCTGCCCAGAAGTTAACTGCCTCAGTATCGCTGAGCTGAATCTCGAGCCAGACGAGTTCCTTTACTTCAACCTTCCCGCCCGTGAGCACGAAGCAGCCGGTGCGGCTCAGATCGGTAACGGTGGCGTTCTCGCGGGACATCGCGCCTTCCCAACGCGCCGCGAGCTTTACTCTCGCACGGGGCGCCTTTCTTCGCTCTATCTCCATTGACGGTCCTTCGCGTTAGTGTGCAAACGGACAACCGCTTTCGCCGTGCTTCACATCGAGGTAGGTACGTGCTTCCCAGAGTTCGGGGAAGAATTTTTTGTCGAGCGTGGTTTTAAGATAGCCGATTCCTTCGGAGCCGCCAGTGCCGCGTTTGGCGCCGACCATGCGCTCGACCATCTTGATGTGGTGCGAGCGCCAGAGCGCGAAATATTCATCGTGTTCGAGTAACGCTTCGGAAAGTTGAAACTCTTCGTAGCGCTGCTCGAAGTGAGTGAGAACCTCGAGCACTGCTTTGGTCCGTGCTTCGTAAGCCTTTTTTTGCTCTGCCGCATCGGCATCCGTGGAAGTGAGCGGCGCTGTTAGACCACGACGTTGCAGTACGCGATAGAAACAGTCTGCGAGCGTTGGACCAGTCATGCGCGCCTGGATACGTGCATGAGCAAACTCGTCATTCGCGAATTCGCGAACGATAGTTTTGTCTTTCAAACCGGACGAGAACTCAATCTCACGAAACTGCATCGACTGAAACCCACTCGCCGGATTCAACTCGTCGCGGAACGCAAGAAAACTGATCGGCGTCATGGTTTCGAGAATGTGAATCTGGTTTACCAGCAACCTTTCGATCGCCACAATCCGATTCACAGCGCGTGTGGCCGCCGGCACGCGATCTTCTTCCATCAACTGAATCGCTGCGTCGAGCTCGTGCAGGATCTGTTTGAACCAGAGTTCGTAAGCCTGATGGACCGTTATGAACAGGAGTTCATCGTGATGAGCCGGACTGGAAAGACAATCCTGAAGATTAATCAGGTCCTGAACACGAAGATACTTGTTGTAGGAAAGCGGCGGATTGTTGCCGTAGTCGTTGGCCATCTAGAATGCGGCTCCCGCCGTTTCATGTGCCCGAAGATTTTCAGAATCGCTGATCTTTTTCATTTCCTGAATCACGAGTTCGAGTTCGTTGTCGGTGTTGTAGAAATGCGGCGAGATGCGAATGCCGGCGCCGGGCCGGTAATCGATGATGAACTCACGCCGGATGAGCTCCTTCGCCATCGCTGCTGCGTGTTCATGCGCGACGGTTATAGTGCCGCCGCGTTGGGCCGCATCTTTTGGACTCGTAACTATGAAGCCCGCTTCTTCCGCCAGTTCGATGAGATATTTTGTTTGTCGCACGTTCTTCGCGCGGATCTTTTCGACACCGATCTCGTTGATGATTTGATAACCGGAGATGGCTGCATACAGGGCCGGGATAGCCGGCGAACCGTGGAGAAAGCGCGTGATGTCTGATGCGTATTTTAGCGACGTGTCGAAGGCGAACGGTGCTTCGTGGGCCATCCAACCGGTTGTTTTGGGCTCGAGTGTATTTTGCAAGTCGGGCCTGACGTAGAGATAACCGGCGCCTGGTCCACCGCAGAGCCATTTTACTGAACCGCCCGTGGCGAAGTCAGCATTGAGTTCCTTGACACTGAAGGGCACAGTGCCCGCCGATTGGTAAGTGTCGAGCACGACCATCGCGCCGACTTCATGCGCGCGATCGATGATCGCCTTTGCATCCTGAAGGAATGCACTCTTGAAGAGCACGTGCGAAAAGGGAACGAGCAGTGTCGTCTCGTCTATCGCCGCCAGCATGCGATCGAGTGGCACAGTGATGCCGTCGTCTGACTTAACGATCTCGATTTGTAGATTTCCGTCACGAGCGTGAGCTTCGTAAACGTACATCACGGACGGGAAGTTAAGTTCCGAATAGACGATCTTGTTGCGTTGTGGCGTTGGTTTGAGACACGACAGGACGAGTGATTGGCAGACGGAGACATTCTGGTGCATGACGACTGTCCCCGGATCGGCGCCGATGATGCGCGCGATCTCGTTGCCGACCGTCACCGGCATGTCCCACCAGCCTTCGGCCCATGCGCGCACGCCGCGTGTCGCCCAAATGTCCGCGTATTCGTGCAGCCGATCGTAAGTGGCTCGGGGCATTGCGCCAAGACTGTGCGAAATCAGGTAGACAGTTTTTTCGAGAATGGGAAATTCAGTGCGCCACTTGAGTAAGTCGTCAGACAAGCAATCGTCCTCCTGCCCCGTTAATTTAACAGATTACGCATATCTGGCGTAATCCGGTAATCTGTGGAACGAGAACATGTGGAAATTTGCGAATCCAATCCGACACCAGATACCTGAGACGCGCTGGCCCACGGCAGAAGAGGCGGCTCGCTCACGGCTTTTTAGTCCGATTGCAATTGGAAAACTCGAAGCGCGGAGCCGTACGTGGGTTCCGGCGATGGTGCCCTGGCGTGCAACGGAAGATGGCTTTGTAACGCAACAGAATCTTGACTGGTATCGACGTTTTGCTGAAGGGCGTCCGGGTGTGCTGGTCGTTGAAGCGACGGGCGTGCGCGACATTCCGAGTGGTCCGTTGCTTCGTATCGGCGACGATCGTTTTATTCCCGGCTTGCGCAAACTTGTCGACGCTGTACGTGAAGCGAGCGACGGGCAGACGTTGCTGTTTATTCAGATCATCGATTTTCTTGCGGTGAAGCGGCGTCCTGAGCGCGCGAAATATTTTCAGCGTTTTTTGCAAGTGGATGATCACCATCGTCGCGCTTTAGCAGAGGTTATTGGCAAGTCGGTTTCCGACGATGAAGTGCGCGAGTTTCTTCAGAACGCTGAGGATGAAGTTGTCGCTACTGTGCTTCGCCCGCGTGAGTTGGAGGCGCTGCAGTTTGGTTATCGAGAGCGTGTGACGGACATGCACTTGAAACACATTCGCGAATTGCCGCCTGAGCTGCCAGGCATTTTCGCGGCGGCTGCGGGACGAGCACGCGAAGCGGGCTTTGACGGAGTTGAGCTTCACTACGCACATGCTTACACGATGGCAGGGTTTTTGAGTGCTCAGAACGATCGTGACGATGGTTATGGTGGTTCTCGCGAGAATCGCGTGCGGTTGCCGCTGGAGGTTTATCGTGAGGTGCGCAGTACAGTCGGTGATGATTATGTAGTTGGCGTGCGATTTCTCGCGGATGAAGTGATTGCAGGTGGCAGTCATGTTGAAGATGCGATCTACTATGCTCAGCAGTTTGCTGCTGCCGGGTTCGATTTCCTGTCACTTTCGAAGGGCGGCAAGTTTGAAGACGCGCAACAGCCGAAGGTGGGCCAGGCTGTCTATCCCTACACGGGGCAAAGCGGGTATGAGTGTATGCCTACAGTTTTGTCAGACGCTGTTGGTCCATTTGGGCGAAGCGTGCCACTCGTTGCGGCAATCAAGAGGGCTGTTAACGACACGCCGGTAGTCGCGACAGGCGGCATCTCAACCTTCGAACAGGCTGAAGAGATCCTGCGCAAGGGCCAGGCAGACATCGTCGGCATGGCGCGTCAGGCGCTTGCCGATCCGGATTGGTTCGAAAAAGTTCGTGTTGGCCGCGGTGATGAAGTGCGTCGTTGCACTTATACGAACTACTGTGAAGCCTTGGACCAGGCGCACCGGCCTGTGACCTGTAAGCTGTGGGATCGTGTTGACCTTGATGAGCCGGGAATCGCGACTGTCGATGAAGGTCGCAGGCGTCTGGAGCCACCGCCCTGGTGATTTATCCGCGTTGATTCGCGTAATCCGCGGCAAACTTCGGATCGCGACGCTTTAAATCTTCGTAAGTAACTCGCCCGCTGCGCGTCATCAACGTATACGCCAACTCCATTGGGGTCAAATGCATGTACTCGCGCGCGTTCTCAAACCACACCATACTTTCAAACGCTGCCGCCTGATAATCCTGAATCACGGGTCGTCGTGTTGTCTCAAAATTCGTGAGCGCCTCAGAAACGCTTATGGTTTGTTGAAACGATTCAGCGAGCGCGATCGCATCTTCCATCGCGAGCTTCGTGCCTGAACCGATCGAGAAGTGGGCTGTATGTAACGCGTCGCCAAGCAGCACGACGTTGTCAAAATGCCAGTTTTTATTTTTGACGAGTAGAAAATTGATCCACTTCGAGTTGTTTGAGAGGAGCTGGTGTCCCTGGAGATCGTTGGCGAAAACGTGACCGAGATGTTCGCGCGTCTCTGCATCACTCATTTGTTCAAATCCAGCTTTGGCCCATGTCTGCGGATCGCATTCGACAATGAACGTGCTGGTAGTTGGATTGAACTTGTATGAGTGAGCCGCAAACACGCCTGCGTCGTTTTCACGAAACGTCAGCGTCAGTCCGTGGAAAAGTTGGTTTGTGCCGTACCAGATGTAACGATTAGCACGCAGATCAAGCTCAGGCTGGAATCGGTCTGCATAGCGTAGGCGCACAGTGCTATTAACCCCATCCGCCGCTAACAGCAGATCACAATCATTTCTCAACGCCTCGACATCGTTAATCTCTTTTCGAAACTCAATGTCGACTCCGAGCTGTTCAGCGCGTCTCTGCAGGATCTTGAGCAATTGCAGTCGCGCAATTCCGGAAAAACTGTTGCCGTGAATCGAAACTTTC
>Ga0307408_100002150_pt1 | contig 14103 bp, 15 predicted proteins | sample 322Cmetagenome_FD_202116 | JGI IMG/M metagenome (GOLD analysis project Ga0307408, IMG submission 202116) | Maize rhizosphere microbial communities from greenhouse at UC Davis, California, United States - 322HYB-C-3 | ecosystem: Host-associated > Plants > Roots > Rhizosphere > Soil | place...
GTTTTCTTACTTTTGAACCAATAACTTAATATTAATGAGTACTACTACTGTATCGCAATTAGACGAAGTTAAGACAGGGCCCTGGGACGGTGGAACGTCACCGGTAAATGTGGAATATGGAAAAATTATGATGTGGTTTTTCCTTGTATCGGATGCATTTACCTTTTCTGCATTTTTGATTTATTATGGAGCACAGCGTTTTAGTAAATTAACCTGGCCTGATCCTGATGAGGTATTTCAATCATTTCCTGGGCTTATAGAGCACGGTGCGCCTTTAGTGTTTGTGGGCCTTATGACTTTTATCCTTATTATGAGTTCTGTAACGATGGTTCTTGCCGTTGAAGCCGGACATCGTAACTCGAAAAAGGAAGTTGTTGGCTGGATGTTTGCAACAGTTATTGGAGGCCTTATGTTTTTGGGTTGCCAGGCTTTAGAGTGGTCACACTTGCATCACGAAGGTTATTGGTGGGGAAGCATTCCTAAGTTCTATGAAGGAATTGAGCAGGTAGGCGCTTTGCAATTTGCAAACTTATTCTTTACTATTACCGGATTTCACGGCTTTCACGTATTCAGCGGTGTTGTTATTAATATTATCATTTTATTAATGACTTTAGGTAACGTGTTTGAAAAACGCGGAAGTTACTTAATGGTTGAGAAGGTTGGTTTGTACTGGCACTTTGTAGACCTTGTTTGGGTATTCGTATTTACCTTCTTTTATCTTGTTTAATCTCTTACTGAATAAATATGGCTCACGAGCATTCACATACAGCAGGGCATGATGATCATGCTACAATGACAAAAGGAAAAATTTGGAAAGTTTTCTTTTACTTACTTGCAATTACAGTTGTTGAGTTTATCATCGCTTTATACCTAAGGCCAAAGTTGGGCTTAAGCGCCGGGGTTTGCAACTCTATTTATATTGTTTTAACCTTAGTTAAGGCATTTTACATTGTGGCGTACTTTATGCACCTTAAGTTTGAAAAGTATGCATTAATTACCAGCATCACTATATCATTTATATTTATAGTTTACTTTATCGTGTTAATGCTAACCGAAGGGTCTTACCTAAATGAGCATATGAGTCACATAAAGTAGATGGCAAAATTTTCAATAAAAAAACTTTTGATCCTGGTAACTGTACTCGCAGTACCAGGATTTTTATATTATTTGCTAACCGAAAAAGGCAAAAACAGGTATCGCCCCCTTGGTATTTTTGGTGAGAAAAAGGTGGCTTCTACATTTCACCTAAAAAGGGGTGTTAAAATTCCAGATACAATCTATCATCAAATAAGTGATTTTAAGCTAATCAATCAAAATCGTGATAGTGTTGGTTTACCCGCCGATACAGCGCAGATTACAATAGTTAATTTCTTTTTTACAAAGTGTACCAGTGTATGCCCGCAGATGAATGCGCAGTTGGCTAAAGTAGTCGATGCTTATAAGGGGAATCGCCTGGTGAAGTTTTATTCAATTTCAGTTGATCCAGAGTCAGATTCTCCGGAGGTGTTGGCCAAGTATGCAGCATCTTATAAGGCGGACGCAAAAAAGTGGAACTTTTTGACAGGGAATAAAGACTTGATTTTTAAGCTTGCAAAAAAGGATTTTTTGGTAGATGCGATGCCCGACACAATCAGCAAGGGCAATATTATCCATAGTCCGATGTTTATTCTGGTAGACCCGAAGAAAAGAATTCGTGGTTACTACGACTCAACTAATCAGGAACAGGTAGATAAGCTTGTTGACGAAGTTAAAGTACAAATAGCTGAAGAGTTAAGGCAAGTTACAGACCGATAGGGTTCTATATTTATAGTGAGATGAATGATGTTTTAGTAAGGAGATTGGTGACAGGTATTTCCATCTTCGTTTTTTTAGTAGTGCTTGTTCTGCAAAGTAAAGTAATTACATTGTTTCCCAATACCGGCTCGATTCCATCATGGGTATTCTTCTTACCCAAATTAAATGCAATGATTAATGGTACGTGCAGTGTGCTGTTATTGATTTCGCTATTTCAAATTAAGAGCGGGAATATCAATAGACATAAGGCTTTGAACATAAGTACATTTGTTTTATCGTCCTTATTTCTGGTTTCGTACATCATATTTCACGCAACTGGAATTAAAACAAGCTATGGTGGCGAGGGAGCAATCAAAGCCTTTTACTATTTCATTTTAATAACACATATTATTCTTGCTGCTGTTGTATTACCATTGGTGCTTTTAAGCTTCTATAGTGGCATTTTAATGAATGTGGAACGCCATAGGAAACTTGTTCGCTGGAGCTTTCCTATATGGTTATATGTAACGGTAACTGGCGTAATTGTTTATATGATGATTTCGCCATATTATACTTTTTAGTTAAAAAAAATGATTTGAGGGGAAGATGAAACAACTGAGAAAAATTGCCACCAGTTTATTACTAGTAATTATGCTGGCTTTTAGCGCTGAAGCATTTGCTCAATGTGCGATGTGTACCATGAATGCCGAAAACTCTGTCCAGAATGGGAACACACAGGGTAATGGCTTAAATAATGGGATTCTTTACCTTTTGGCAGCACCATACCTGGCAGTTGCAATTGTTGGTTTCCTGTGGTACAAAAAGTACAGAAGGAAAGATGTAAGCCTTAATATGAAGGATGAGAAAATTAATCTGAACTAAAAGCTAATGGCTAAAACTTCAAAATTAAAAGCTACTATTGAGTCCAGATGTCCTAAATGCCGGCGAGGTAAGATCTTTTCTGGGCCGATGTATGCTTTTAGCACCCAAAACATGAACGAGCATTGTTCACATTGCGGGATGAAATTTGAGGTTGAGCCAGGCTATTTCTACGCGGCAATGTATGTTAGTTATGCCCTTAGTGTTTTTCAGATTATAATAGTGGCAATGCTTACTTACTGGTTGAGTAGAGGAAGCGAAAATCCTTGGCTTTATATTGGCGTCATTCTTACGGCTGTAATACTACTTTCTCCCTTTAACTACAGGTATTCAAGAGTTATTTTACTACATTGGCTGACACCAAAAATAAAGTACAATCCTGAATACGATAAGTAATGATTTTACCTTCTACATTCGATTTTTTAAAAGGAGTAGCTGAAAACAATGACCGCGACTGGTTTAAGCTCCATAAAAAAGAATACGAGGATTCATTAAAAAACATCTTAGAATTTACCTCGGAAATAATTAAATCCCTTTCTAAAATTGACCCGGTTATTCCAGATACGCTGGAAGCAAAGAATTGCGTAATGCGCATATACCGGGACGTTCGATTCAGTAAGAACAAAGCCCCTTATAAAACAAATTTTGGAATTGCGATTTCCGCAAATGGCAAAAACTTTAATGGGCCGGGTTATTATGTCCATGTGCAGCCTTCTACTTGTTTTATTGCTGGCGGTTCCTGGTTTCCAGAAGCAGAGCAGTTAAAAGCAATACGCCAGGAGATCGACTACAACTCTTCAGATTGGCACGAAATCATCGATAATAAGGATTTTAAAAGTGCGTTTGGCGACTTGGAAACTGAGGGGAAATTGCAAACTTCGCCCAAGGGTTATGCGCCAACTCATCCGGATATCGAATACCTTAAATTAAAGAGCTTTACCGCAGTTGCAAAGTTGTCTGACGGGGATTTATCCAGCGCTGAATCTGTTAAAATCGTGTCTGGATTATTTGAAAAATTATACCCTTTTAACGTTTTTTTACGAAATGCTATTTCTTAATATTGTCAAATGAAGAAACTCTTTTTTCTTGCTTTCGCCTCCCTGTGCTTAAGCTCTTGCGTTGTACTATCAACAAAAAAATACAAAGCTTTATTAAGCGAACGTGATTCTCTATCGAATGGCTTTAATGCCGCAAATATTAAAATAGAAAGCCTTAATGAAGAACTTACAAGGCTTAAGGATGATACTGCTAAACTTCACAGCCGTATCGGAGAATTGGAAGGCAAGGTTTCTGGCCTTGATGCAAACTATGCGTCTTTACGTGCAAATAGCTCAAGTGAAATCAATAAACTTTCTGCCGACCTAAAAAAGCGGGAAGCCCGTTTGAAGGAGGTTGAGGAGGTATTACGTAAGCGTGATGAAGCAACCAACGCACTAAGGGATAAGTTACAAAAGGCTTTACTTGGCTTTCAGCAAAGCGGTTTAACCGTGGAAATCAAAAATGGAAAAGTGTATGTTTCCTTAACAGATAAGCTATTATTTGATACGGGAAGCATCATTATCGATGATAAAGGTAAGCTGGCTTTGACAGAGCTTGCGAAGGTTTTGAAGACTCAACCAGAAATTAATATCTCTGTTGAAGGGCATACAGACAACCAGCGTGTTGCTAACCTCGGCCAGATTAAAGATAACTGGGATTTAAGTGTGCTTAGAGCAACTTCGGTTGTGCGTTTTTTAACTGATGTAGAGAAGATAGATAATGCCCGTATTACCGCGACCGGGAAAGGGCAGTTTCAGCCTGTGGCAATTGGCAACACTGCCGAGGATAGAAGCAGAAACCGTCGAATTGAAATTGTACTCTCTCCGAAATTGGATGAGCTGTACGAGCTTATTAAATAACAATTAGACAGATAAGAAAATAAAAGAGCCTGTAGCGAATGTTACAGGCTCTTTTATTATTTAACAGAGTTAGAATGGGCTAGCCAAATCTTTAAAGGCTGGCAGCACTTTATCTTTCTCAGATAAAATAGCTTCAGCTGGATCGATTCCCCAATTGATATTCAAATCGGGATCATCCCATCTAACACCAATTTCGGAAGCCTTGTCATAGAGGTTGGTTACTTTATAGGCAAAGATGGTATTATCTTCAAGAGTTACAAATCCATGTAAAAAGCCAGGAGGGACCCAAAACATAAGGGCGTTTTCAGCACTTAGCTCTATTGAAACATGTTGCCCGTAGGTAGGAGAATCCTTGCGGATATCCACCGCGATATCGATCACCTTTCCCTGTATTACACGAACCAATTTACCTTGCGCAAATGGATTAGCCTGGGCATGTAATCCGCGAAGTGTTCCCTTTTGGGAGAAAGATTGATTGTCCTGTACAAATTCGGCAGTGATGCCAGCTTCGTGAAATAGTTTTTTGTTATAGCTTTCGTAGAAATAACCGCGGCCGTCTCTCCAGATTTTTGGCTCAATTGTAACCAATCCAGGGATGGAAGTTTCGATAAAGTTCATTAGTTATTAATAAATTCCATTAAAGTGCTAAAAGATACAAACCTGTTGCTGAACTGCTCAGCATGGTTGTCCATAATAAGTGGCAAGTGGCTTGCCTTAAATTGGTTGTAAGAATCGATGTTATCAATCACAAATTGAAGGCAATAAGTAATTCCTTCATTGGGCGAATCAAGCACTTTTAAAAGACGATTAGAGGCAATTAAGTTAGATTCCATTGCGGAGGGAATAAATTCGTTATTCATCCAGTTTAGCCACTGCTTGTCTATGCTGTCTTCAATAATGATTGTGATGTTGAATAAAATCATTTGGCAAAGATAGCAGTACATCCGTTGCTAACCAATATTGTCGCCTCTTAAGTTTCTGAAACGTATGCGTGCTTCTGCGGCAAAAAAGCTGCCCGGGTAATCGGTGATTATTTTTTGGAAGTAAGATTTTGCCTTCTCCGGGTTATTTAGTTTGGTTTCGTAGATATCCCCAAGCGTAAAAAGAGCGTCGTCTGCCCATAATTCAAAACTATGATTATCAACAATAGACTGTAATTGCTGAACAGCTTGCTGTATTTTATCCTGCTTTAGATAAATACGTGCTTTAGCCATCAGGATATCGTCTTCAAGCGAATTGCCTGGATACAGCGTATGAATGCTGTCAAGTACCATTAAGGCTTTATCGCTTTTGTTTTTGAAGATCAAAAGTTCAGCTTGCGCATATTTCTTAAGCGAGTTGGTGTCTGCCAGAGTTTCGGTGTTTTCCTGGATTTGCAAGCTTAGATTTAGTGCGTCGTTTGCAATCAATTGGCTGGTAGAGCTTTTCAATACATCTAGTTGGGCTTTTGCCCATGCAAACTCGCCCTGGTAATAAGATAACTTAGCTCCACGGAATTTCGCCTCCTGCCCGTTTGGTTCATTAGCGAATTCTTTTTCAACCTGCCCGTAAACAAGCGCGGCCTCCCATAGTTCCTCAGTGAGTATGTAGATATCGCCGAGCGCAAGTTTTATTTGTGCTAAAGAAGAGGGTGGGAGCCGAGGTGTTTTAAGAGCATCTTCTAGCAGAGCCTCAGCGGCTTTCGGTTTATTGAGCTGAAATGCCTGGAGGTTTGCAAGCTGTAAAGTAACATATACCGTGGTTGCCGACTTGCCAAATTCGGTTAGCATGTTCTGAAAATCCTTTTCCAGTTGAAGCAATGCTGCCGGGCTTGCCTTACCATCGGTTACCAGGTGGTTTTTAGCATTGAGTAATTGTATGGTAGCGGGTATATAAAATGTATTTTCTTTGCCTTTATTAATTAAATATTGGAGCCCTTCGATCGCAGTTTCGTATGATTTATTTGCTATCAGCATCACTGATAGGTTAAACACCCTGTCTCCTTCTTCTTTAAGCCTTTTATCTAGGGCTATAATTTGCTTTAGGGCCATGTCGTACTGCTTCTGTTGTATATAAAGCCATGCAAGCAGGTCAGCATAAGGGATATTTTGTGGTGCTTTTTGCAGTTTGCGAAGAATAGCTATTCGCAGCTGATTATAGTCTTCGGGGGAATCGAATACTGTAGAGAAAGTATTCTTTGCCTGATTAACAATGTTTTGCTCTGTTTCCGGTGCTCCCAAAATTTCCAGATACTCCTGAATAAGCATCGGCTTATTTTTTTGATAGCGGTACAAAGAAATCAGGTCGTAAGCAAATGCACCTTCGTTACGAAGCACCTTTCTTCCGTTAAGTAGTGTCTTGGCAGCATAATCATAGGCCTCTGCCCTGTAAAAAGCTATGGAAAGTTCGCGTATTGCAAATTCTTCTTTGGGCAAGTTTTTTACCAGATTATCATACCACTCGTTGGCTTTTTGAACATTGCCTTGTTCCCGAAGCAACCTTCCAAAATCAATTTGGTATGAAAAGCTCTCTGGATAAGCTTTCATCATTTTTTTTACCGCTTTTTCGGCATCAGCATATTTTTTAAGCCTTAGTAGTGTACTTAGGTATTGCTCATAGTAGAATTGCTGGTTGTTGCCACGATTAAAAAGCTTTTCGTAAATAGACGCGGCCTTTTCAAACTCTCCTTCGCGGAAATATTGAAGCGCCAGGGCGTCATCGGTACTTCTTTGTGCTAAGGCACCCAGTGAAAAAAATAGAAACAGTAAGCTTAAGAGTGTTTTGTTCATAAATACAGCCATTTACAAGGCAATACTTTGCATTTTGTTAAGCGTGTTGTTAAATATACGCCTAAATGCTTATTTATATTACATTCGATGTATTCTAAATGTTACGTTTTAGATGATGCAAAAGGTATATTTTAGTAATTCGAACCTAAATTATTGAGAGGATTTGTATGTTGAAACGGTTTAAGGTATGTGTTCTTGTTACGTTTTTGTACTTGTTGGCAGGTTGTGTACAGGAGAAAACTGCAAGGCGGGTGCCTTTAGAAGATTTTTTTAGAAACCCAGAAAAGACTAATTTCCAAATATCGCCAGATGGGCGTTACATTTCGTTTTTAAAGCCTTTCGAAAACAGGCTTAATTTATATGTGCAGCCGATTGGAAGACAAGATGCGAAACGAATAACGCATTTGCAGGGAAGAAATGTTGGGTTTTACTGTTGGGCAAACAACAATCAATTAATTTTTTCTACGGATAATCGGACCGGTGCTTTTTTGTATTCGGTAAATAAGGACGGAGAAGGTTATCGCGAGCTGCTATCAGACGAAAAACTAGGCCTAAAATTAATTAACACTAAAAATATCGTAAATGGCGAGTTATTGGTAGGATTGAATAAGCGCGATTCGACTGTGTTTGACGCTTACCGGCTCAATATTAGTAATGGGAACTTAAAATTAGCGGGTGAGAACCCGGGAAACATTTTTCAATGGTTCTCTGATGAAGAGGGCAAACTCCGTATGGCTTTGGCTAGTGATGGCGTAAATGAAACGTTACTGTTCCGGACAGAAGAAGACAACCATTTTAAACCCATAATAACCAACAATTTCAAGAGCCGAATAACTCCAGTTGGTTTCTGCGACTCTTTAAAAACTTGTATTTATGCTATCTCAAATATCAACCGCGACAAATCTGCCCTGGTAAAATTTGATTGCAAGACAGGGAGAGAGGTTGCCGAAGTTTTTAGCCATAAGGATGTAGACGTTTCTGACGGCGGATATTCTTATAAAAAGAAAAAGCTGATTTATGTGAGCTTTGAAACCTGGAAAAAAGAACGTCTTTATTTAGACAGTTCTGCCAAGATTATTTATACTGCCTTGCAAAAATTATTGCCCAATACAGAGGTTGTTATCACCGACCAGGATACTTCTGATAGCAACTTTATAGTAAGGACTTTTACTGACAGAAGCCAGGGGGCTTTTTATCTTTACAACGCCAGAAGCAAAAAGCTTATTCTGTTAAGTGAAATTAACCCTTCTTTAAAGGAAAAGGAGATGTGCAGTATGAAACCTATCGTTTTTAAGAATAGGGAAGGGCTTACTATTAATGGCTATTTGACACTCCCTCTGGGATTTAAACCTAAAAAGTTGCCTGTTGTTGTGTTGCCTCACGGCGGGCCTGCAAGCAGGAACTCCTGGGGCTATAGTTCGGAGGTGCAGTTTCTCGCCAATCGCGGTTATGCGGTGTTTCAGGTTAACTTTCGCGGCTCTGATGGATACGGGAAGAGATTCTGGATTGCGGCTTTTAAGAAATGGGGAACCATTGTGCAGAACGATATTACCGATGGCGTAAAGTGGTTAATTAGCCAGGGCGTAGCAGATGAGAAACGAATTGGTATTTACGGTTCTGGATTTGGAGGCTTCTGCGCTTTGAATGGCTTGTGCTATCAGCCCGATTTATACGCTTGCGGAGCATCCCAGGCGGGATACACTAATCTTTTTTCGTACCTCAAAGCGGTGCCGCCTTATTATAAGCCTACATTACAAATGTATTATGAAATGATAGGCGACCCCGAAACGGATATCGACTATCTGCGCCAAGCTTCGCCTGTATTTCATGCGGATAGGATAAAGCGTCCAGTGCTTATCGCCCAAGACGCTAAAGATGCCCGGGTAAAGGTTAATGAGACTAACCAGTTTGTACGCGAGCTTAGGAAAAGGAAAATTCCGGTAACTTACATTGTTAAGGAAAAGGAGAAATACTCCTTGAGAAATCCGGAGAACCGTATTGATTTTTATACCAGGCTGGAGTCGTTTTTAAACGAAAACCTGTCCGAAAAATAGGCGATGATAGTACGGAAATTTTCACAGCGGAAAAATTTACTACTTAATACGGTTTTTATCGTATTGATAGCAGCCTCGCTTATCGCGGCATTAATAATTGCCCATAATTTTACCTCGCGATATGTCTATAATGAGTTTGAAAGGCAGAAAATAGAAGTTTTTGATGCTACAGTAAAGCCCTATACAGATTTTTTCCAGAATAAGGTTTCAGAAGTTTCTTTTTACCAGGGCTACCTCGACTCGGCTTCTGTGGCAAAATATTCTGACTCTGTTATCAGCACCTATCCATTTGTAAGCCGGATTATTTTTTATGATACAAAGATAAGCAACCATGGGCAGCAGAATGCCTTTATTGTCAATAATCTGTCCATTTATCCAAAAGCAGTTTTCCAATTTGGAAGGACATTGCCGGCAGATTCCGTCACACTTTTTAAAGGGAAAGGTCAAATGGAGTCTATTCCATATATGGACGAATTTAACAGTATTGCGGCTAAGTTATCGGCCTTTCTGCAAACCGCAGATACCACACAAACCATGTTAAAGGAGGATTCTTATGGCGTATTTTATAACATCACCCAAAATCGGGTAACGTTTATGAATATTCCAAGGGAGGAGGAGTTGAAAGTTTTTAAAGGACTGATGTATAGAAAGCAAACCAATTCGCCAGTTTATGATCAGGACGTGCTTTCTTTTAAGTTGGATCCGTATAAGCTGGTGATAAAGAACAATCATCCTAAACTGTATCAAAATATAAGTATCAGGCCAATAACTTTTGAAAGTGTGAACTCTGATAGCGGCCTTGTTAGTACCGAATTACCTCTCGCCGGTGCATTTTCAAGTTATAAACTTTATTATAGTGCCTCTCCCGATTTTTTGTCGGCCGAAGTGAATCGCAGGTTTGCCCCACTTGCCTTTGCTGTTTTGTTGGTTTATGGTGCGCTTGGATTTATAGGTTACCTGATTTATCGAAACCTAAGCATCAATAACAAACTGTTTAAGCTTCAGTATGATTTTGTGAACAACCTTACCCACGAGTTTAAAACGCCGGTAAGCGTGATTAAAATAGCAGGAAATAACATCAGGAGCGCCAATCAGCTCACCGACCGCGAGCGGATGCATTACGGTAAGATATTAGATGAGGAAGCGGATAAGCTAAATGATTTAATGAACAAATTGCTTTCATTTACGCAGATAGAAAACCATTCTATTCAGATTAAAAAGTCTAAGCTCAACCTTGAAGTGTTTATTCAAAACCTTGTAGATGGTTATCAATTGAAGCACCCTGACTTCGAGATACATTATTCCATTCATAATGTTGAGTATTTTACCACGGATATGGTTTTGCTCTCGAGTTTGTTCCAGAACCTGATTGACAATGCTTTTAAATACTCGCTACCCACAAGAAAATCTCTGGATATTGACGTACGTCTTGAAAGAGCGAATATTGTTTTTAGGTTTGCAGACCAAGGCATCGGTATTCCAAAGGAAGAACTAAAGAACATTTTTAGAAAGTTTTATCGTATTCAGAGTGAGTACAATCAGCAGGGGAGTGTTGGATTGGGATTAGCTTTTTGCAAAGAGCTTGTTAACTTTATGCAAGGCGAAATTTTCGTTCGGAGCAAGGTTGGCATCGGTTCTGAATTTACTATCGTACTGCCCTATAGTTAGAAGAATATATACCGCTATAAAATCAATTACTAGATGAAGAATATTAAAGTTGCAATTGTAGAAGATGATGAGAATTTACGTTTCCTGGTAGCTCATCGACTGCAATCTGAAGGTTATAATGTGTTAGAAGCAGCTAATGGAGATCTTGCTGAACAGATGATTTTAAACGAACGCCCTGAAATTGTATTGCTTGACTGGATGCTACCGGGTAAGCAAGGAATTGATGTTTGCAAAGATGTAAGGGAAAAAGGCTTTGAGAATGTAATTATAATGATGACAGCCAAAGCCCAGGATGTAGATAAAATTGATGCTTATAGCCAGGGGATTTCTGATTATGTGACGAAGCCTTTTAATATGGATGTGCTTGTTGCGTTAATTGAAAACAAGGTGAAATATGTTATCAATAATGAGAGGACCGAAGTAAGCCGTTTTGGAAACATGGAACATTATCCTAACACGCATTCATTGCTTAAGGATGGAAAGAAAATTGAGCTAACGATCCTTGAGAACAGAATTTTACTTTATTTCCTGAAAAACAACGGCAAGGTTATCAATCGCGATGAACTGATGATGGTTGTTTGGGGCTATAATTCAGATGTTAACACCCGTACTTTAGACATGCATATTGTAAGGCTGAGGAAGAAGATTGAAAGCAATCCAGATGTCCCTCAGTATTTGCAAACGGTGCGTGGAATTGGCTATAAGTTTGTATTCTAACAGCAATAAATGGTTCCGCTTAGGCTGGCCATAATGCATTGGTTAAGTATAGCATGATGAGCTGCAAAATCATCGTTCCATCTAGAAAGAAAAAGTAGTAATACTCATTTTTTTCAAGCCTTGATTTAAAGATAAGCCATCCTGCAAGTATGATTGTAAGTGCCAGTCCGATAAAATCTGCATCCACAGACTTGGTATAGAGAAATAATAAGCTGATGTAAATAGCCAAAAGGAATTGGCAGAAGATTAAAGCCTTTTTTTCACCGAGCATAACGGGGATGGTTTTCAGGTTTTGATTGCGGTCTTGAAACAAATCCCTGATATCGAAAGGGACGGTTATTGCAGCAATGAACAGAAATCGTTTTGCAATAAGCACCATGGTATCGCCTGCCGGAATTTGATAGCCGCTTTCTATAATAGGCAACAATACACAGCTTAGCGACCAGGTTAAAGCGATAATAAAGAGTTTTAGCCCGGGGATATTCCTGAGGCTAAATTTCTTATCATTTACAGTAAAAAGGGGTAAATTGTACGCTATAGATATAACTCCCAGAAAGAGCAGAAGCATTTGCGAGGCCGCCGATAGGAAGAATATCATTGGAACTATAGACAGCACAGCAACCAATGTGATAGTTACCATCAAATTATAATGCCCAAAAATCCATCTTACTCTTCTGAACGGAGATTTTTTAGGTTCCTTCGGCTTTGCCAAAAACATGCTGAAATTGTATAAAGCCAGGGTAGAGCAAAATAGCAGGCCTAAAACATATTTATCACATTTGGCATCTAGTAAATGGTAAGTTACACCAGCCTGTGCTACAGCACACAAACCAATAAAAATATTACTAAAAAGAAGAAAGTCTAAGCTTTGGCGGATGATTTTTTTTAAGCTTAAGCTAAGCAATGATGCCATGCAAACATTTGTTTTAAAGCGGATTAAGCCCGCTTTAATTCAAATATCGTAATTTCAGGCAAAATTCCAACTCTGCCAGGGTACCCCAGAAAGCCATAGCCAACATTAACGTAGAGCTGTTGCCCATTTTCCTGGTACAAACCTGCCCATTCATTATAAAGGTACTTTACCGGGCTCCATTGTAATTCTTTAATACGTACGCCGAACTGCATGCCATGTGTGTGCCCGCTAAACATCGCATCAATATCAGTACTATTTAACACCTGTGCTCTCCAGTGAGTAGGGTCGTGAGATAATAAAAGTTTTACCGGCGCATCCTCTACGCCTTCCATTGCCAGCGGCAAATTTGCTTTTTTAGGAAATCTTGCTCCCGCTCCCCAGTTTTCAACGCCGATGATAGCTAGTTCTTCGCCATCAACTTTAAGTGTTCTGTTGGCATTTAGCAATAAATCCCAGCCCATATTCTTATGCGTTTTTTTCAAAACCTCCATGTTTTTGAACTTCTCAGGATTGTCCCACGTACCGAATTTATATTCGCCATAATCTTGGTTCCCTAAGGTTGAATAAACGCCCAAAGGCGCTTTAACTTTGGAAAAAATATCCTGATAGTCCCTCATTTCTGAGGCAACATTATTTACAAGGTCGCCGGTGAAAAAAACAAAGTCAGGTTTTTCGCCTAAAAGCATCTCAACTCCACCTAAAACAGCTTTGCGGTTATAAAAACTACCGGAGTGTATATCAGATATTTGGGCCATTTTAATGCCATCGAAGGCTTTGGGAAGATTTTTAAGATAGAGTTTTTTGCGAACCACCTGGTAATCATAGGCTCCGGAAACTATGCCCCAAGTTAACGAAGCGAATGGAATAGAAGCTACTACCAGCCCACTTTTAACAATAAATTCAGATCGGCTTATTTTATCTTCAGAATTGATGGAGCTAGGCAGGACGGGCCTGTCGGAAGGCTGTTTTTTGCTTTGTTTCAAATTAAGCTTTACAGCAAGCCTCCTTATATCATCTATAAAGAGAAAAGGTAAATAGCATACCTTAGAAACAAAAGTAAGTACAAAAGCTACCAGGATAACCGCCCTGAGAGTTAAAAACAAATTAAAATAGATGCTTGAATAAATGCCAGCCAGTAGGATAAATGAATAACCCCACCAGCAAATAGCAAAAGTTGGGCTGTAGTTGGGTTTTTTATTTAAAGTTTTAAGGGCTTTAAATATATACCAGTCAATAAGCAGCAGTACAGCGCTAATAATTAATAAAGGAAGAATCCTGTGAGCCATTTAAAAAATACTTTTAATCATCCCCCCATTATGAGAGGATTTTTGCAGATACTTTAATAACGATTATCATCATCGAAAGTATCTTCATCGTCGTCAAATGTGGCATTGAACAAACTTCCTAACATATCCTTAAACCCATAACCATTA
>Ga0307408_100002151_pt1 | contig 14103 bp, 6 predicted proteins | sample 322Cmetagenome_FD_202116 | JGI IMG/M metagenome (GOLD analysis project Ga0307408, IMG submission 202116) | Maize rhizosphere microbial communities from greenhouse at UC Davis, California, United States - 322HYB-C-3 | ecosystem: Host-associated > Plants > Roots > Rhizosphere > Soil | place: USA...
GTCCCTCCCCGCATAAAGGGCAGAATGAGTGGAGCGGACGGACGCGCCTCGAGGAAACCAAGCCAGTGCCTGACCTGATCTGCCTCCCGTCTGGGTGCAGAGCCATCCAGAAGGGTCGGCCAACTCAGCTCGTTCGGACTCGCAAAAAAGCGCGCGAGCCATGCTTGGTCCTGCTGAGAGAGATGCTCGATCATCTGTCGGCCACCAGATAGGATTCGAAGTTGATCCGCGCCTCCGAAAGAGTCTTAGGCGTCGTATCGTACACGACCATTTCGTCGTTGAGTTCGAGGCCGTTGTAAGTGAGATTCATCGAGCCGGTCAGCAGACCACGCTTGAGCAATACTCCCTTGATATGCAGGTGCTGTCGGCGAACGATCCGCAGTTGGTCCGAAAGTCCACCCTCCTCGACGGCTGTCGTCAACGCGGCGATCAACGGATCGTTGTGCGTGTCCATGCTGGTGGCAATTCCCAAGGCGGTGCCGCGCGCCATCATGTCGGTAAGCACTTCCACGAGGCGGATTTCGCGATTCCCCCATTCGGGGTTGATTGTGCCGAAGCCACCAGCGCGGTTGTCGAAGAGCATGATGTTGCTGATCCACGGGCTGACCAGCCAAGTACGCTGCCCGCCGGGCGATAAAAGTTCCCCGAGAAGCATCATCTGAAGGAGTTCGCGGATCAGGTTCTGGCTCGTCACTGCACTCTTAAAAATGCGCCGGGTCTCAAAACTCATTGCAGCGCCTCCGCAACGTCGAGGTCCACGTGGAATTCGTGTTCGACGCGCCGCACCGCTTGAACACGGGCGAAAACTGAGAGGTAGACCGTCTGCACCGGATTTGTGGCCAGAAAACTCAGCGCGTCCGCCAGCAATGATGCCGATGACATCGGGCAGACCAAGGTCGCCGCACCAATATCGGCGAGGCGGTCAAGGCAGAGTTCCTGCCAGCCTTCCGCCAACAGATCGATCAGCGATCCATCCTCGGCGAGATACGCCTGAAGCAGCAGTGGTTCCGCTGCGGGCAAATCCGCGAAAGGAGAATAAAGGCGCAAGCCTGATTGCCGAATGTGTGATCCTCGCGGCCAGAGTAAGCCGTAGATCACCCCGAAGCGCCATTGGTCAGGATTGACAGTTGGAGCGTCAATGCCCGCGAGCCCCAGTGCGGCGTCGATCTCCTCGGAACGAGCTAGTCGATACGCGAGCACCCGGGCATCCAGTTCGACACTGAGCCTTGCCTCTTCAGCATTCCATAGGCGGACTGCGGTGAGAAAGAACGCATCGCTGTCCTCACCCGACCCCGGACGCAGGATTCGGTTCGCTAACGCGACAAGGAATGCGTGGAACGTGATGAAGCCATCCTCCGCCAGGGCTTGCCGAAGGGCCGAAAACGCCTGGTGGCTTTCCTCGGCGCCCGATGCCTGCCTGAAGACCTGTGTGGCGGTCGGTAGCGGATCATCCCGATCGCCCTCCACCACGGCACTGAGAAACCGACTGAGCTGAAAATCGCTGATCGAGAAATCATTGTCGCGCAACGCAGCCGTCATCAAACTGAAGAACCGCCGCGGATCGTCGACATATTGGCGCTGCGCCTCTTCGATTTGACCGTTACCGCCCGGCGTCGCCTCGCTGATCCAAATGTCAGCGTGTGCGACGCCGGCGAGGACGTCGTCAGCCTCACGCGGCCCTGCGTTGATGTCGAGGACCAGGCTGTCAGCATCGATCTCCGGGCAGAGGCTAGTGATGGCACTCATCGCCGCCGCACCAACAGTCGACGCATATCGCTCGCGCAACCAAGGCTCCCATCCCGCGTCGCTTGGCGTCCACAGGATGGCGGCCAAATTAAACAGGCTGTCGACGACCCGCCGATCGGCGAGGAGCGCCGCGAGATCCTGCCGCAGCCTGTCTTGTTGGTTGCCCTGCGCATTTGCATCGTCGACGATCGGAGACTGGAACAGGATGTTGAGCGTCCGATCAAGATCGAGTTCTGCCGTTCCGTCTGCCAAACGCTCCGCCGCGGCCCGCAAAGATATGCCTTGCGCTATTGCCTCGTTGCTAAGGGCAGCCAGCATGAGGTGCGCCAACCAATCGCGCGCGAACGGATTGTCGACGGCCTGGAGGAAGGGTCCGTGCACAGCCTGATGGTGGAAGCGAGCCGTGCGCATAGCACGATAACGCGGGTCGGCCTCATCGCCGAGATTCGACCACATGCGGTCTGGGAAGTTCAGGCGGAGACAGATCGCATCGACTGCAAGGCTGTACCCAAGTGCTGCCGCTGTACCGCCGACCTCAAAGATAAACTCTTTCAGCAGAGATCCACCGTCCCGGAAGCGAATGCCAGCGTCACTCCCAAGAGCCATGCGCCGCACCTCAATCGGTGCAAGGCCCTCATGCGTGTAGAATCGCACATCCTCGATTAATGGCGTCCAGGGACTGCCGCGGGGCGGATCAAGCACTAGGCCTTGCTCACGCGCGACCAACTGACTTTGCCACCGCAACCGAGCGTTCGACGTATCTACGACCGTACCGGGGGGAGGCTGCACCTCAAAAACACGCGGCCGGTAGACAGGAACTTGGCGAACAGCCCCCGCAATCGAGATCTTCCAATCTCCGAGAGGGTCCACCTGGGTGAACGGCTCGAGAGGCACCATCTGCTCGCGGTTCTGGTCGAGAGGAGGGCACATCCAATGCCGCTCGAAAGCATGGCTGATACCATAGCGCCTCGATACCCGACCGGGCGCAAACTCGCGGAGCGCCTGCGCGATGGGCATCGCTACTTCATCGGGCGTCGCGCTCCCTGGTTGGGGGAGCACGATGTTTACCTCAGGTAGATTGAGATCGCTGAATAGATTGGCCGGTGCGAATTCAGGCAAGGGCGAGTTGAAAACCTGATAGTCGTTGCCGGCTTGACCCTGAGCTGTCCAATTACTCTCCAACCGGCGCAGTGCCGTTGGAAGCACTTGTGTCATCAATGGGCGCGGGTGATCCCAAAGCAGTGGCGAAATCGCATCCTCGCCCATCTTCAGCGCCGACGCGAGATATGCTGAGTACCGGTCCTGCTCAGCGGGAATTGTCAAAATGCGGCGGATAAGCGCCGCCAAATCGGTCTGTCTCGCTCGTTGATAGCTTCTGTCAGTACTCGCAGAGAGATCCAGCCACACACTGCCATGCCGCGAAGAGCCGAGAGACTGGCTTAGGTAGTCGAGCGTCGCATAGACAGCCTGGATCCGCGTAACATAGCGGTTGCCGATCGGCAGTGTGCGCAGGGGCAACTCAGGATCGAAGAGGAGGTCGTAGCCCTGATAGGCAACCCGATCTCGGCCGTAATCTGAGAGCACGGCGACCGTCCAAGGTCGCATTGTACGCGAGCGACCGGCCCGACCCTTCCGCTGAAGGAACTGCGCAACGTCGCGCGGCGCCTTGTGTTGGATAACAGCGCCAACGCGTGGATCATTAAAGCCGACCTCGAGCGACGCCGTTGCAACAATGATATCGAGATTGTTACCAACGCCCGGATCCATGGACATAACCCGACCAACCGACTTCCGGTCCTGCGGCTGCAGGCTATGACCGATATCGACCACGGCTTCCCAATCCTGGCCGTGGAGCTTTCGCTGCTCAACGGGAAGCGGCCGACGGAGAGACGCTAGGCCACCGTCCGGCTTGCTCGCTCGGTCTGGAGCGCCGCTGCTCGTGCGTCCTTCGGCGTCCAGCATAGCGAAGTACATGCGGTTCGTGACGTCGATATCATCGGTAAACAGGAAGACCCGTTCGCCAACGACGCCACGACTCTTCCGCTCGTCCGGATTGTCGAGCAAGCGCGACAGCAGCATTCCCGTTTGGATAGTGGTTGAGAGCAGGGCTGTGCGCGACACCGGGTCTCCGCGAAGCGCAAGAAGATACTCGGCGCCCTCGGCAATCATATCTCGATTCGTAGGAGTGATCTCAACGGAGGCCTGCTCGTACAAGCCCGTTAGCCTAGCGAAAAAGCGGGCGCCGTCCTTCAGGGTCGCCGAGAGTCCCACAAAGCTGACATGGCGTCGTACCAGTCGCCGCCAGCGTCGCAGCAGAAATGCGACCTGCGCTCCTGATGTGCCCGCGTAGGTATGCACCTCGTCCAAGAGCATCATCTCGACCGGTCGCTGGGCCCGCGCGCCGATCCCGAACAGGTGGCGGAAGCGGTCGTCTCCCATGCGCTGATTGAGCATTTCGGTTGTCGTGAACAGAATATCGGGCGCTTCAGTCTGCAACCGCTGGCGGGTCAGAATGATCTCGTCGCTCTCGATCGTTGTCGAGCACTCGACGCATTCGAGGCGCTCGCGGTTCGCGCGCCGATCAGCGTCGCGCCACGCCATCTCTCCGTCGCAACTCGACGAGGGGCAGCGTAGGTAATCACACACAAGCCCTGCCGACGTCACGCGCCATCCGCTGCGTGCCTCGTGCGCGGTCTCCGCCGACCGCGGCGTTGGACCGAAGAATGTTCCTATCAGAATCTTGCGCCGGCCACGGGCTGCCAAGGTGGCGTCAAGTCGACGAGCCTGACCGTAAACCTCGGCGAATTGGTCCTTGAGCAATTCGTTGCGGGGATAGAGCGCAAGCACTTTGACCCACCGATCGTTGGTCGAGTCACGCTGAATGTGAGATGCAATGCGCGACAGCGCTGGCAGATAAAATGCGAGCGTCTTGCCGCTACCGGTGCCGGCGCTGACGAGGGTAGCGATCGACTGCGACCCCTCGAAACCTCCAAGTATGCGTGCTGCTGCATCGACCTGGAACCCCGCCAAGGCAAAGTTTGAGCCGAAGCTTTCGATCAACGCAGACAGCGCCGCGCGCGCAGATTGATCAGCCGTTGTCGCTGCAATCCGCGAGAGCGCTGCGGAGCCGTCTATGTCGCGGCGCGGGTAGCGTCGGCGGCGCCAGATAAATCGGAAATCCGCGACGAGCGTTGGTGCGCTCTGCCAACCAATCGGGCCGCGGTGTTGGGGGAAAAGCTGGCGGAGACGGAACAGCAATCGCACGCCTTCAGCCATGCGCGAGCGGAAGCGAATTCGCTGGTCCTCACTGATATCGAACAGGAGGGCCCGATCGATCAGCGCTGAGATCACCTCACTTGCGTCACAAAAGGATATGCCGACACCCGTTCCCGGGTCGTCGAGCAAGGAATCAATGATCCCATATAGCTCGCCGGCCGAGACGTGGCCGTCCACCAACCCCCACGTCAGGAGCCGAGCCTCGCGCTGCTCGATCTCGTCGAGCGCCGCCAGTATCAGGACGTCATCGGCGTGCATCTGCACCCCGCGGTACGATGCGGTAGCTCGCCAAGGCGCCATTATCCTTGAGCCAGGTTGTGACAGCCTCAGTCAGCAGATCGAGCGTAGCTCCCCCGCTCTGGACGGCCTCAAGAAACCGCTTCACGTCGGGTGAAACGTCATAATCAAAATCTGCGGCAGCTTCGGTGAGTTCGGCAGCAAGTGCCCGAATTCGATCGACGGTGGCACGGTCGGGAGGTAGTCTATCGAACTCCGCCCGAAAAGCCTGATGAAGCTTGTCATAGCGCTGGAATGCGGCGCTGTTTCCTGGAGTAAAGGCAATGCGCCCTTTCACGACGGCAGGCGCTTCTCCGGTGAAGATATCCTGCCGAAAGGCCTTCCAGCTTTTCGAAGCCGCACCGGAGACGTCCGTAGATGCTGTCGTGATATCCCTGATCAGGTTCGCCCAGCCTACCCCTTTGGTGAGCGTCGCTGCTTTCCGGTCCGCCGCGAATTTCTCAAGCAAGGTGGCAGCGCGCTTTCGCGCAGCGTCTAAAGTGGCGGGCGCCGAGGATGTGATCCCTGATTGGATGAGGACGCCCCGCTGGTCGAGCGCTCGACTGAGCTCGGCCGCCGGCGCAGCAAGGTCCGATCGCAGATCTGCGAGAAGACCAGTTTCCTTCACATTGGCCGCCAAGTGATCCAAGGCGAGAAGGCGATCGCGAAGCGATTTTGCTCGGGCAGGGAGGGACGCGCTCATTGGGCTGTCTCCTGAGGCGAAGCTGGTTCACGGCTCACCGCCTCTAGCAGCCCAGCGATTTCGCTTGCCGCGACTGACGGATCAGACTGACCGCGGATCGTCTCCTGTTGCGTGACGCGCGGCTCAGCCAATGTGACGATCTCATTTGCGATCTTGAGGAATGACATAGTCCGCTGGATCAGGCCGAGGTCGATCGAGCCGAGAGCGTTGAGCAGCTTTGGGATCTGTTCTCGATCTGCCTCGTCGACGATTGTCGCAGATTTCTCGACGAGATCGACAAAGCGGCTCGCCTGAAATTCCGCCAGCCGCGTCTCGAACTCGTTATGCCTGATCGTAACTGTCGCGGGCCAGCAGTTGGTCTTCTGTAAAAGCGGAATTATTTCTCGCAGGTCAGAAACGAACGCATTCTTGTCAAGGCCATCGTCGACAAAGTCGGCAATCTCCTCCCTGAACGTGCGAAGCTTCGCGATCACCGTCTGCAGCCGGTTCCAGAGCCGTGTGTCGCTCATCGCCGGGATGAACGTCCGCACATCGTCCGGCAGCCCTTCCGGCAGCGCCCCGGTAGGTGCCTCACCCGTCAGCGCATCGAGAAGGCGTGTACTGTCGATCGCGAACGGCTTGTTACCTGACCCTTGGAAGCTCGCAGTTCGATCGAGCACGAGGCCTTGCAACGCGGATCGCGTGCTGCGTCCATTGGTGGTGCCGAGTGCCTGCGAACGCAGTTGGTCCCAGCCTTCCTCGAATGCCTGCACCTCGGTCTCTGGTGGCGGTGAGAATAGCCCCCTTAGCAGTGGTTCCGGCGATGAAGGGCGTACCGGTGGAGCGAGTCCGATAATTCGGGACTGGTTGAGTAGCGCCCGTCCAACTACGGCTGTCTGCACATTCGCTTCGGCCACGAGTAAGGGTATCAACTGGGCGACGAGGCGGTCGACGATCGCAGCGCTAGCGACATAGTCTACATCAGCTTCGGCGTAGTCCCATCGGTTGCCATTGAATCCGAAGCGAAGCGCACCAAGAAAACCCTCCCGAAGCGTTGCATCCTCATCCTCATAACGATCGCACACGACCAAGATGCGTCCAGCTACGGGATTGTTGCGCGCTCCGGCGATCGACAGCCATGTCGCCTTAATTTCCTGGTCAGGGATACGGAGAGCGCCCCAATTTATCGCCCCTTTCAACATCGCGGCGAGTGCGGATCGCAACTCGCGCGCATCCGCTTGCACAAGTTCGGTCCCTTCAGCCCATGCGTTGAGCTTCCTCGACCAGTCCGTGACACGCTTGTCCTGTTCAGCCGAGGCTGGCGGTGGGGGCGAGGCGGAAGCATCTTTGGGTTGCTCGGGTGTGGGCGGCGATGCTTCGGACTTCGCCTCTGGCACGAATGCAACGTTCGCGAGGCTCGCCGGTGTCGGCAGCGAAAAAGTCGTGAAGATTGCTGGTGGGACGTGAGCCAGATCGCCCGAGTCAGCGGCGTTCCCAGCCCAAACGGCAAGCGCTGAATTCAGCCGGCCTTTCACTGCGTCGGGTTGGCTGGCTTCGCGAACCAGTCCCGCGAGGTAGAGGTTGGGCCGCAGCCCATGAAACTCGGCTGGCGGGAACGCGCCGCTCACAAAACTGGCACGCATGAGCAACGGCCGCCGAAGGATTTCATTGATCACCCGGCGAGGATTGAAGCTGAGCTTACTCCCCTCGACCAGGTGCCGCTGCACGAGTTGGTCAATCGCGAGGCGATTGAATGGGAACAGAGCGTGGCCACGCGAAGAATAGCCAAATGCGTTAAGCGCATCACCTTCCTCCTCGCTCTGCTCTTCATCATGCCATGAAGGCAGCCAATCGGTGAGGCCCTCGCCCGATCCGCGGCGGTCAAAGCGCCGCCGCAGTCCAGTCTCACCCCACCGCGCTGCGTTGAGATATGAGCCCACCATATCAACGACCGCTGCTTTGATCTCATCATCGCCTTGCTGACGATTCCCGATCACCCAAACACGTTGGGCCCGTGTCAAGATAGTGTCCCGCGACGCGAGATAACCATCAGTCAGCGCCAGTGCGGTCCGCATGGTCGCGCGCACCCTCTTGCCGGCATATTCCCCTTCTTGAACACACACCTTGAGCAGGACGTCCTGAATTCCGGCGAGGGCAGCGAAATCCTCGACCAGGAGAACAAGGTCCATCTTGTCCTTCAACAGGATCTCTCGGACGCCCAAGATGATTTCCTGGAGCGTGATACCGCCGGTACTCTGCTCTAACTGAAAGACATTCCCGATCGCCGTATCGACTATCGTGTTGAGCAGATCCGCGGCTGCCTGCCGGCGCCGACTGTCCGACACCGCGAGTTGTGTCTGATAATAGGTCTTCACAGACAGTGCGGCATTGTTGAGGTCGATGCCGTCGGGAAGGATCAGGTCCTCCGCGAAAAACTGAGCCTGCGTCTCGTCACCTTCCGCTCCGTCCTCGCGGCCCTGCAGAGCTCGAGCCACGACGCGTGCGAGCACAGTCTCATCGAAATGATCCTTGAGCGCTGCGTCACTAAACAACTGAGGCAGCGACCTCGCGTGACCGATGAGCGGCCGCAGATCAGCGGCACGTTCCTTGTGCTCACGAGCTTCGAGTTGCATCGCCTCGGCACGGGCTGTCAGCGCATTCTCAATCTGTGCGCGGAACAGAACCACCGCCTTGCGCTTATCAACCTCCGCAACAGCACGTGTAAGATCCGACCGTGACTTCTCGAAGCGAGGATCGCCGGCCAACGGTTCGAGAATGAGCTCGACTACCTTGCGAAGGCTGGCACTTTTCGGGATGCGAATGATGTGCAGGCGATCGCGTTTCGGCGATCGTTGGAGCTGTGCATCGAGCCAACGAACGATATGCGACTTGCCGATCCCAGACGGGCCAGTGATGGGAAAGAGAAGATAGCCTCCCGGCACATCGTCCGACAGAAACGCATCGAGCAGTTGCTGCTCCGACGCGGGCATCTCGATATTGGTCCCGGCGTTGCGAGTGGTTAGCTGCGAAGGCTGATGGACGGCGAGCAAGACCGATACATCGGCTGTCTCAGCCTCATTCTTGATGCAGGCGTTGACCTCGTCCGCGTCGGGCCAGTATTTTTCAAGCATCAGCGTACCTTCTTCGCTGGCGTGAGCGTCACGTGGGATACGTCACGCCACGTTCGCATGCCTGTGCCCGACAGCGTCACGACACCTTCGGTGTCGCTCCGGTTTGCAAGGGTAATCACTCCCTCCCGGTCAAGCCGCTGAAGCGCACGCGATAGCGACGACGAAAGCAAACCCGCCCGCGGCCGTGGCCAAGCTGCATCCTTCAACGACGCCTCGACTTGGCTCCGGTACGACCCGCCATCCAGAACTGGCAGCACCGCAGCGGCATTCTCAACAAATGCCGGGCCGGTAAGATCGCGGGCAGCCCCGAAAATCGCCGGCAACACATCGCGCAGGGCGTCGGTCGGATCGACTACCCACTGCATGCCGTCCCGAGCGAACCCGAGATAGAGCATCCAGGCCTTGAGGCCATTCCACCGCGTGTCGTTCTTTCCGATGGTTTGCTTACTGGAGTCGACGATCTGGGCCTCTTCGAGAACCGCGAGTTTCTTGACGTTTCCGTCGAGGGAATAGACGTCCTGAGCGAGCATCCATGCGACGGCCCGGGACAGGTCGGCTGATTTCGACTTTTCGCGTTCCCAGAAGCGGTCATTGTTCTCAGGGAGCATCGCAACCGTTCGCACAATCGCTGGCAACCGGGTTTCCGCTTCGTCAGCGGTTTTCCCCAGGCTCGCACGATAGGGGTCGGCGATAACGACCAGGCCATCGATCTGGCCGAAAAGGCCAAGTTCGGTCCACCGGTTCAGCGTCTGGGTCAACTGGCTTGGATCGACCGCGTCCACCGCACTGCCGCAGGCGAGCAGGAGGTCTTCGCGATTGCGTGGGCCAAAGCGCACGATTGTGCGCGTAAGCGCGATAAGCACCGAGAAAAGGCCATCGCTGGCTTGGTTAAGTACGCTCACAGGCGGGCTCCCAGCCTGAATTGATCAAAGCTCAACACGTTCGAACCGGTGTCCCCGATCCGCCGTTCGGCATTCCAATGGTCAGGTGTCGATTTAGGGGTGATGATGACGTGCAGCGGCCGGGTCATTGTGAACAGGTGGTGCGGCAAAGATACTCCAGCGGCGCCCGTCCAGAGCGTTGCGCGAGGTAGTTCATATGACGAGGGCCAGAGCCGCTCTTCCTCGAGCGACTGGATCAGAAGCATATGGTCGTCGCTCTGCTTGTGGATGGCATCGAGTGCCGCGTTCCGCTGACGGAAGGCGTCTGGCATCGCGATCTCCCGAATCCCGAAAAGCGAAACCAAGTCCTTTAGAAGAGTAATCAGCACTGTATCATCACACGGTTCTTCGACCGGTAGAATTACCGGTTCATTGGGGTCTATTTGCGGAAACCGATCAGCGAAGAGGCTAATATCGCGCCGGCCAACGTCTTCGATGCCATAAGCCGGCGGAGCAGGATAGTGTGTGTTGACTGTTCCTTCGCGTCTATGCTCCGGGCAACCGCCGCAGGCACGTGACACGATCACCGAACGGCCCGGCGCATTACTACGGTACAGATTGTCCAACAAGGACGAGATCTCCACCTTTCCACTAAGAAGCCGATCAAGCAAAGTGCGATTCTCTGCTGCGGCATTAAACGATCGCTGGCGTTCAAGGCCGAACAAGGTCTCGAAGCGGCCTTGGCTCAGATGACCGAACTCGTTCATTCCGACGACTGCTCGTTGGAAATATTCCGACCAATGCTCCTCGCGTCGCAGCTCAAAAGCGGAATCCTCTTCTTCATCTTGCTGCGCGATTTTCGAGGGAGCTTGCGATTCAAGTTCAAGCATCCCGGCGCGGGCCATCATGATGAGCGTCCGCATGTTCCAGGCCAGATTATAATCGGATTGCTGCTTTAAGCGCGGAGGCACCACACTCAGGTCCACCTCAAGCATCTGTCCGATGCCGTCACGCTGCTGACTGCTGTCATACATCGTTGACCATCGCTCGAAGGCCAAACCGTCGCTGATGAGTGACGGTGAGCCGATCTGGCTTGCCGTTTCCTGATCTTGTTTCGAGTAAATCAGGAATGAGGCCGATGGTCGGCCGTCGCGGCCGCCGCGACCGACTTCCTGATAAAAACGGTCCAGGGTCTCGGGGACGGCAGCATGCACCACAGTCCGGACGTCCCTTTTATCGATTCCGACACCAAAGGCCGATGTCGCAACAATTCCATCAAGTTTGTTGTCCGACCACTCTTCGATAATGCGCTGGCGATCGCTGTTCCCGGTTTCGCCGTGGAAACAATCTACTCTCGAATGCCCTTCCTGCCGGAGACGGCGGAGCCATCGCTTCGCGTCACTCCGCTTCGTGACATAGAGGATGAATGGGCGCGGCGCATGCCGCAGGATCTCGAGAACCTTGCGGTCCTTGATGTCCGCATCATCCTCCCGATGCACCCAGTATTGCGGCTCCGGTCGAAGATAGACCGACGCTACCATTTTTACCGTGCGGGTCGGACCGAATAGCGCGTCGATCGTGGTGATTGTATCGGGCGTCATGGTTGCCGACATTAGGACCGTCCGAAAGGCTCCATCTTCAGGACATGCCGCCAGCAATCCCCGTCGAACTCCTGCGAGCATCTGGAAAGCCGGGCGGAACCCGTCGCCCCACTGGCTGACCAGATGCGCCTCGTCGATAATCAGATAGGTCAGAAGGCCCGTTCTTGCGGCCTCATATAACGATGGCAGCAGAGCACCGGTCGCGGCCTCCGGTGAGCAGTAGAGAATGCCCTGTCGGCCTTCCCGGATAGCGCTCTTCACGCTCGTTCGGTCTTCTGCGCTGAGGCCTGAGTGCCACGCGAGAATAGGAACCTCCCGTCGCGGATACCGGCGTTTAAGCATGACCGCCATCTGTCGAGCCTGATCGAGCACGAGCGCAGTCGTTGGGACGATACAGAGCGTCAGCCCCCCTTCGACACCTCGAGCGAGGACGGGCGCCTGCGCAACGAAACTCTTCCCGGACCCCGTTGGGAGTGAGACGATGAGCGTCTCGCCGGGCGGGAGCAGGAATGCACTGCGGACCGCTTCACGCTGCCCTGGGGAAACGTAAGTATCAAATCCGCTGGCTTCTCCAAGGAACGGGTCAATCGGACGCCGCCAGTCCAACCTGACGTCGTGCTCGGCAAAGACAGCCTCGAAAACCGGGCGATCGCTTTCTTCGAGCCAAGATGCTTCCCAGGGTCGAGCTTCAATCAGGAAATGGCCATTGGCCTCGCTGTGCGCGCGGACGCCACTTGATGCCCAACCCAAGCGATCGGGCCACCCATCATGCGATGGAACGCGAAGCTGCGCTTGCTGGCCGGAACGAAGCGACTGGCGCCGCAAAACGTGGCGGAAGAGAGGGATCGCGTCTGGCCAGTTTTGCAGCCCGCCCCCCGCCTGCGACGCCCTGAGAATCTGCACGAGGCGGTCGAATACACCGTCCTCAATCTTACAATCCGGACCGGCAGCTTCTTCTGAGATCAGATCCTGCAAGGCACCAAAATCGAAATCTGCCATTAGGACCCGCCAGACACGCGTTCAGTTGCGGGGCGACTGCCCGATAGGAATACGGCTCCAACCGTATCTACCCTGATCCGAGGCATTCGGATGCCATCTCGAATGGCGGCCGCAAGGCACTCCTCAAATGCCAAGTCAGCTTCATCCTGTTCGTTGCCACCGGCACGCGAACGGGCACGCAGTTGCCCCGCGCGACCAAGATCCACCCTGAGCGACCTTTGTTCCGCCTTCACCAACGAGTCGACTAGGTTAGGATCCGTCCGCAGCACATCTTCCGCGGCGATGCGGGCCTTCTCACAGAGATCCTGCCAATGCCCAAGCTCAGGAACGGGCATCTGCATCAGACGCTGCCATCGGCGAGCGTTGAGATTGAGATCCATTGCTCCAGCGCGATCGGGTTCGACCCCATAGGGTCGAGAAAGGCGCGCCAACAACGTATCGTCGGTTACAGGTATTAGCTCGCGATCGAGCCAGAGCGATCTAAGAAACGGGGGGAGCGCCATGTCTCCACGACGCTGGATCGCAGCCCGAACCGCACTTGTTCCCTGCCCTCGCTCGCACGCCAACTCCGTAGCAGCGAAGACATCTGCTTCGAGCAGAAAATCGAATCGAAAGAAGATGTCCGCGATGGGATCGCCGGCATGGTCTGGCGCGAAGCGCCACATAGCGAAGGAGCGCCCGCGGTCATCTGCCTCGGTGAACGCGGTCATCCCGCTGACGAAGGCGTCGCCATATCGGAGGAGACCCACACCATTCGAGCGCGCTACGCGATTCAGTGCAGTGCGCCGTCTGAAGGTGTAAGGGATCGTTCTGATTGCCCGGCCACCGCGAGCGTTCAGTCCCAGGTCGAGCGCGTCCGCGCAGTGCGTCATGAATGTCGAAAGCGGCACCAGTGTGTGGCGGTTGGCAGTCGAATATAGGTAGCGAAACGGCGGCGAAGGGCCATTGACACCGCTGCTGCCTTCGTCGGCACGCCCAAATTGCAGCATGGTTTCGAGCCAGCCTGCAGTGTCGCTTGTGATGCCCTCCCAGTCCTCGTCAACTTCCGATAGTTCGTCCGAGAGATCGGTCGGAGGGGCCCCCAATGCGTCTAGGGCATCCTGCTGGTCGATTGCCTTGATCTCCCGCTCGATCAAACCAAGGTTGCCAGAACTGGAACTGGTTAAATCCACGAGCGCATCTGGGCCATCAGTCAGCAACGATCGGGTGATGTTGCGCACCGTCTGCTCGATCAGGTACTGCAGACTTGCAACCGATCGGTCGAAAACCCTCAGCGCTTCATCAAGGTAGGAAACCCAGGCGAGTTCGAGCGGGTCATCTTCACAGGCCAGCACAATGGACCGCACGGCCTGACCCGAGCCATAGCGATCTGCACGACCGAGCCGTTGCTCGATCCGATTGGGGTTTAGAGGCAGGTCGTAGTGAACCACGACCTTCTTGCCGCCTTGAAGATTGAGCCCCTCCTCTGCCCGGCGATCACAAACAAGGACCGAGCGATCAGCGGTCTCTCG
>Ga0307408_100002153_pt1 | contig 14100 bp, 14 predicted proteins | sample 322Cmetagenome_FD_202116 | JGI IMG/M metagenome (GOLD analysis project Ga0307408, IMG submission 202116) | Maize rhizosphere microbial communities from greenhouse at UC Davis, California, United States - 322HYB-C-3 | ecosystem: Host-associated > Plants > Roots > Rhizosphere > Soil | place...
TTCACTAAAGGCCTGCCGACGATCCTAAAGGCGGTCTATCACGCGGTTTTCGAGTTTGTTGGTTGAGACGACTCAACGACGGCTTCTTCTGTCTGAGTTGGTGATTCAACCAGGAGAACATCCGCAAGACTACCGTTGTTCTCTTCAACGCCAGTGTCGACTTCAGAGATCTCAGTGGCATTGAGTGGTAATTCCTCTATAACAGGAGACTCGATCGGCTGCTCTTCATGTTTTTTGCGCTCGCTCAGGTAGAAGAGAACCGGCACCGTCATGCGTGAGAGAAATAGCGAGGCGACTTCGCCTGCCATCAATGAAATTGCCAGACCCTGGAAGATTGGATCAAATAAGATCACGGTTGACCCGACAATTACCGCCGCGGCAGTAAGCATCATCGGTCGAAAGCGAACCGCCCCGGCATCGACTACGGCGTCGGCCAGGGTCATCCCTTGTTTCAATCTCAATTCGATGAAATCGACGAGGATGATCGAATTACGCACCACGATTCCCGCGCCCGCGATGAAACCGATCATTGAAGTCGCGGTAAAGAACGCGCCCATCAGCGCGTGCCCCGGCAGAATCCCTACCAGTGAAAAGGGAATCGCCGCCATGATCGTAAAAGGCGTCTTGAATGATTGAAACCAACCTACCACCAGGATATAGATAAGGACTAGAACAGCGGCGAAGGCGAGTCCCAGATCGCGAAACACTTCGTAGGTGATGTGCCACTCACCGTCCCATTTCATCGCGAGCTTATCAGAGCTAAAAGGCTGACTAGCCACATAGCGTTCCAACCCATATCCTTCCGGCAACTTCAACTGGTCTATGGCCTGGTTCAGTTCAAGAATGGCGTAAACAGGACTTTCCTCTGCACCCGCAACATCACCAGTCACGTAAACTACGGGCATCAGGTTCTTGTGGTAGATGCTTTGTTCTGATTTCAACTGCTCGACACGAACAAGCTCACCCAGCGCCACCAGGTTGCCGCGGTCGCCAATAACTTTGATTCGTTTGAGATCGTCGACGCTCGATCGCGCGGCAAGCGGCAGTCTTAAAACGATCGGAACGTCCTCCTTCTCTACGGGCAGATGAGCCAGTCCGACGTTTAGACCTGCGATCGCTATACTCAGCGTGGTCGCAGCCTGCTCGGCTGATACTCCATTGAGCGCTGCCTTCTCTTTGTCGATCACGAACTGATACTTCGTTTGTTCATCTTCAATATACGAGTCGACATCCACGACTCCAGCAGTTCGATCAAAGATGTCGCGAATCTGGCGTGCTACTTCGATCTGGCGTTGGTAATCGGGTCCATACACCTCCGCTACCAAAGTTTGTAGCACTGGTGGACCAGGTGGGACCTCCGACACTTTTACGCGTGCCTCGTACTTCACCGCAATCTGCTGAATCGCCGGGCGAACTCGTTTCGCAATCTCATGGCTCTGAGCCTTCCGCTCACCCTTTGGAACGAGGTTTACCTGAATGTCGGCGACGTTGGGGCCGCGTCGCAAAAAGTAGTGGCGGACCAGACCGTTGAAGTTATATGGCGACGCTATGCCGACATACATCTGATAATCGATTACTTCAGGAACAGTGCGCACATAGTCAGAAATCTCGCGCGTCACTGCGGCAGTCTGTTCGAGCGTGGAACCTTCGGGCATATCAACAATCACCTGAAACTCGCTCTTGTTATCAAACGGCAGCATCTTTACGCGCACGAACTTCAAACCCACCAGACTGAACGACAAAAGCAGCAACAAAGCAACCAGCCCCAGAAAACCGTAACGCCATCGCGCTTCATGAATCAGTCGCCCCATGAAACACCGGTAGCTGCGAGTGGTCCAGCCCTCTCTGCTTTTTGATTCGTGTGCATTATGGCGTTTGAGTAAACGCAGGCTTGCCCACGGCGTAACGATAAACGCCACTAGCAAGGAAAAGACCATTGCCGCCGAAGCGCCCACCGGAATGGGACGCATGTAAGGCCCCATCAAACCGCTGACAAACGCCATCGGCAGAATAGCGGCGATGACAGCAAAGGTCGCCAGGATTGTCGGATTGCCAACTTCTGCCACCGCTTCCACAGCGATGTCGATTCGTCGCCGGTCCCGATTCTCCCGTAGCGCATAATGCCGCGCCATGTTCTCGACAACGACAATCGCGTCGTCGACGAGAATGCCGATCGAAAAGATGAGCGCGAACAGCGTGATGCGGTTCAACGTGTAGCCATAGAAATAGAAGACAGCGAGAGTCAGCGCCAGTGTCACTGGAATTGCTGTCGCCACAATTCCTGATTCGCGAAGGCCCAGGGCCAACCAGATCAGAACCGAGACCGAAAAGATGGCGATCATCATGTGCAACAGAAGCTCGTTCGATTTCTCGCTGGCGGTCTCACCGTAATTGCGGGTGACGGCGACGTGCACGTCGTTTGGGATCAGTGATCCTTTCAGTTTTTCTACCTTCTCGATTACATGATCGGCGACAGTGATCGCGTTTGTTCCTTTTCGTTTCGCGATGGAGATCGTTACCGCGGGCAAGGCGGTTTGCGCCGTTGACGAAGTAGCTTGTTGTTCGTTTTGAAACGCCGGACCCGTACGGTAGAGAACATAGTCAGCCGGCTCTTCCGCGCCATCCTCTATTTGGCTGACGTCGCGCAGGTACACGGGCTTGTTGTTTGTAACGCCGATGACTACGCTGCCAACTTCTTCCGCTGAGTGGATAAAGCCACCCGTCTCAACCAGGAACTCACGATTGCCTGTGGCAAAGCTGCCGGATTGCAACTGCCGGTTGGCCAGCTGGAGGAGAGGCACGATCGTGGCCGGCGCAACGTTGTACGCGGCCATACGCCCCTCGTCCAACGTCACGCGAATTTGTCTTCGTTGTCCGCCGATGATCTTAACTTCCGAGACATCGGCGACTTCCTTGATCTGATCGTGAATCTGAGCGGCGACGCGGCGCAGCATGAAATGATCGTAGGCATTGCTCGAGAGTGTGAGCGCGAGGATTGGGACATCATCAATCGAACGCGGTTTGACGATCGGTGGACTGGCTCCGGGAGGAATCAGGTCGAAGTTGGCGGACATCTTTTGATTTAGACGAACAATGCTTGCCTCTTCGTTTTGGCCCACATAAAAACGCACCACCGCCATCGCGTAGCCCGGCGACGAGGTTGAATAAATGTATTCAACACCCGGCACTTCCCACAGCAGCTTCTCCATCGGCTTGCTGACGCGTTCTTCTACTTCTTTCGCTGAGGCCCCAGGCATCTGCACAAAGACGTCGATCATCGGCACGATGATCTGTGGCTCTTCTTCGCGTGGGAGCAGCATTACCGCGCCTATGCCGAGAAGTATCGACGCCGCAATAACCAGGGGCGTTAGCCTGGAATCGATGAAGGCGCGTGCTAATTTGCCGGCGAGTCCGAGTTCGTCTTTCATGACTTCATCTCGTTGCTATCGGCGGGCCTTTCACCGGTGCGGCTTCGCGCACGCGAGTGCCGTCCTGAATAGTTGGAGGACCCTCAATGAGAACCTGATCACCGGCATTGAGGCCCGATAGGATCTCTACCCGTTCACCAAACGCCCTGCCGGTCTTGATTAAACGCAGGCGCGCAAGACCTGATTGGTCCACAACAAACACGCCCGTAAGCTGTCCGCGTTGACTGACGGCTGTTTTGGGAATTGCCAACGCCTGTCGTTGGCCGGAAATGAATCGTGCTTTGCCGTAAAGACCGGATCGCACCTGCGCGCCTGCCACATTGGGCACGCTAAGTTTGACGATATAACTGCGGCTGTTTGGATCTGCAGCGGGAACAATCTCTTCGACCGATCCGCTCAGTTCCTGATCGCCAAGCGCCTCGATCTCCAACTGCGCTTGATCACCAGTATGAATCGTGCCCAAACGTGATTCTTCTACTGAGACTTCAAGTTGATACCGGGAATTGTTTTCGATCGTGAGTAAAGGAGCTCCGGGGGTAGCCAAATAACCGACGTCGGTTTGTTTTGAAACTACAATGCCGTTGATTGGCGACGTGAGCTTTGCATAGCCAACGTAGACGCGAGCGTTTGAGACGTCGGCCTTTGCCTGATCGATTCGCGCGAGCACTTGCTTCTGTCTTGCCTTTATTGCCTGCAAGAACCTCTCAGCGCGCTCACTTTCAGCGCTTGCTATTTCTAATTTCGTGCGCACTTCGTCAAATTCCTGCGGGCTTACGGAGCGACGAGCGAACAAAGTCTGATAGCGATTGAACGTTGTGTTCGCGAGCTTTTCATTTGCCCGCGCTGCTTCGCGCGCTGATTCGGCCGCACGAGTGTTGCGTTCTACTTCATCCAGAGCGTCCATGGCCTCGCGAACTCCTGCCTGGGCTTTTTGTACCTGAATTCCGGCTTCCCGGCTTTCGATTTCGATCAGGGTTTGGCCGGCGCGTACTGTGTCGCCTTCGCGAACGTGTAGCGCAACAACGCTTCCCATAATTCTGGCGGCGACAACGCTGCTGTTCCTGGCCCGCACAGTACCAACTGCTTCGTAATAGTCGTCGACGGATGTTGGTTGCACGGTTTCGATCTTCGCGCCTTCGACTACAGGCATCTGCTGCGATGTCTCTGTTTTCTTTGAGCAGGAAATCAGCAGCAGCAACAGCGCCATACCGCTAACTATAAGACTGATTCGTTTCATGATAGTCGCTCCTCAGGAACCAAAGGCTCCAACATCCTTCAGACGCCCGGCCGCAAGCTGCACATTGGCGTAACCAACGTATTGCTCGTAGCGAGCGGCAAGCACGTCTGAACGGGCTCGTACCAACGCCGTCTGCGCTCGCAGCAACTCCGTTATCGTCGTCAGACCAGCGTGATATCGATCCTGGACCATCCGCAACGTCTCAGTGGCCTGTGCAGTTACCTGGGCCACGACTGCCATTCGTTCACGGGCCGACACGTATTGCTGGTAAGCGCGCATCACTTCAAAGCGAATCTGATTCGCCAGTTGTTCCTGCTGCGCAGTGGCGATTGATTCGGCCGCACGACTCTGATCTATTCGCGCCTTGCGACCGGCGTCGAAAACATTGAAGGTAATGCTTGCGCCCGCGGCGTAGTCGCCGCTCCCGCCGGCGACGTAACGTCCGCTGGCGCCCGCATTGACGAATGCGTCTACTCGTGGCAGCCATTCGCCGCGGGCTCCGCGTGATCGCACTTCGCTGGCCCGCGTTGACAGAACAGCACGTTGATAATCAGGGCGATCCCGCAGAGCCTGTTCTGATAGAGCCTCGACTGTTTCAGTTGGGAAACTTCGCTCAACTAGTTCGCCCAGGGGCTGCTGCGGTCTTTCGACAGGCAGGCCAATCGCGGTATTGAGTGCGGCTATCGCAGTCACCAAGTCACCCTTTGCCTGAATCTGCTGTTGGCGAAACTCTGATAATTGCACTTCTGCGGCGAGAAGATCTGATTGGACCACTAAGCCGCTTTCAAAGGTGTCGCGAGCTCGTTTCACATCAGCCTCGGCGGTTTTTACCGCCTCGTCGCTGACTTCCAACCGCGCCTGCGCCAGCAATAGACCATAGAAGGTGCGAATCACTGCGAAGCGGAGCTGTTGGGCAGCCATCTCGGTCTGTTGATCGGCTTCCTGTTGTGCGATGCGAGCCTGTGCGGTTCGAGTCTCGGTTTGTCGCTGATCGAACAACGGGACTCGTAAGGTCAGCGCCGATCGAAAGTTGTTGACTGCGTTGGGATGATTTAAGGAATCAATCGCGAAGTTCTCCGGTCCGAAACGACCCTGCTCCAACAAGGTTCCGAAGACGAAGACCGGATTGTTGCTGCTGGTGAATGTTTCATTTGCTTGCAGGGAAGGCCAACGTCCGGTGCGCGCCTCCTGTAATTGCGCGTCGGCCAGTCGGCGTCCCGCAGCAGTGACTTTCATGGATGGATTTGTCCGCAGGGCGATCTCGACAGCCTGCGTCAGGGTCAACTGCTCAGTTGGCTCAGACAACCGTGGAGCCGTTTGGGAGTTCGCTGTTGTGAAAAATGGTGCTCGACTTCCGAAAACAAGCAAGCACAACGTAACGGTCGCAAAAAACTTCTTCAGTGAACCTTTTGAGCGCATTGGAAGCTCGCTACGTTCTTACCTGGTTACGAATCGATTCGGCTTCGCTCTTAGCGCCCAGCCAACGCAGAAACGTCATCATCGGGCACCAGTTTGTAAACGCCGATTGAATCAGGTTTAGCGCGACAAACCCGGTTAGCAGAAACCAATAAGGACTGTGAAAGTAACCGAGCAGCAGAGAAGCAAGTACGAAGCATCCAGCTATTAATCGCAAATATCTTTCGACACTCATTGAGGGCCTCCGATCTTTCTAACAACGATCATTGCCTCAATCAGCAATCAACGATCCGATCACCCTTACTGGATTTTCAGAGGTGTATCGAGTGAACAATTGCAAAATTACGCAACTGTAGAACTAAACCTGCGGAGTTTTACGCAATCGAAACGAGTCTATGATCCGCTTCTTCGCATCTTTTGGCGTTTGTCGGAGCAAGATTAGATTGGCCCAAAGGTTGCGATATCGACGAGCAGTCATGAGCCCCCGAATTGTAAAAGCCAGCAACAGCCAAGAGGTTTTCGAACGGCAGGCGCGGATTTGCAAAGCATTCGCACATCCGGCGCGATTACAAATTCTCGATCTGTTGGGAAGCGGGGAGCAGGGCGTTTCAGAATTGCAGGAGACGCTGGGTATTCCAAAAACACGGATCTCTCAGCATCTGACGATCCTGAAGTCGGCTGGCGTCCTCTCAACTCGTCGCAATGGCAAACAAGTGCTTTGTTCTTTGGCTATCCCTGAAGTGAAACAGGCGTGTCAGATGATCCGCAAAGTGCTTGAGGTACACATCGCAGAGAGCCATCGTTTAATCGAATAAAAGATCGCAAGGAGTAATCATGGAAAACAGCTATTACTATAGAACCGAAGTAGAGTGGACCGGAGAGCGGCACGGCGACTTGAGTGCGCCAGTGCTGCCAAGTCTGAAGGTTGATGCACCGCCTGAGTTCAAAGGACATGAAGGTGTCTGGACGCCTGAACATCTCTTTGTCGCGTCCGTCAACTCGTGTTTCATGACCACGTTTCTGGCAATTGCTGAGAATTCGAAACTTGAATTCGTTAGCTTCAGTGCCGATGCGAAAGGAAAGCTTGAGAAGCTCTCTGGTCAGGGTTTCATGATGACCGAGATTACGCTGCGGCCGAGGCTTGTCCTCAAGAATGCGCGCGATGCTGAGCGCGCACTTCGCATTCTGGAGAAGGCCGAGAAGCATTGTCTGATTTCAAATTCGATCAAAACTCAAACTAAACTTGAACCGGATATCAAGTTGGTCGGCGCATGAGAGCGAGTTGTTTTCCACCGTCACGATTTCATCAGTTGGTCGTAAACCAACTGATATGGATCCGCAGGAACTCCCAGGTCACCTCGGAAGGGACGATCCAGAGCGGCAATCATGAAAATGATCAGCCCGATAAAGACCGCCAGCAGCAGTACTTCGATGCGGTGTAGTCGCGTATCTCCCACTTTGAAAAAGAACGAAGCGCTCAAGCCAATGAAAGCACCTATGACGATCACCGCCCACATCAGGAGCGGTAAACCGGTGCCGGCTGCGTCAAGTCTTAGACGGCGCGACTGGATCAGCAGGTTATAGGCGCTCAGGGTTTCTGCGTGCAGTATTTTCTGGCCTTCCGTCGCCGGTTCGAATTTGTTCAGCATCGTCTGAAAGCGGCTCATGTGCTCGAGGCCGGCGGTTGGGACTTCTCCCCGCCGCTGCAATGGCCAGGCTTGATTGATGACTTGATCCGTATACTCGCGAAGTTCCTTCTGCAGGTCCGTACGGATAGGGTCGGGATAACTGCTCACGTCGCGGTAAATTGCGTTCAGTGCGGTGGCCTCTCCAGTAACGATCTTCGATGCGTCGGAATAGGTTTCGAAAACGTTCACGGCGATCAACGCCACTGCCAGGCCATAGAACACCATCACCGACTGCAACATTGCACCAGTGAACTCCGAATCTGCCACTTCCACCCGCATACCCGGCAACACGCGCCGGCGGACCACCCACAATCCCACCACGCCGAACAAGCACAAAGTGACGATGATCATCGGTCCGATAACGACCAACGGAAGATCGAAGAGAGATTCAAACATCTGGTGTCTCCTTTTAGCCGATCCCTGGCTTTCTCATTCACCGTTCGATGTCCGGCACCGCCGGTGAACGGTCGTAGCAGGCTCGGAGCGACCCGTAGAGGTAGAGCCGCAGGTATTTATACAGGACTGTCTCGCACGATTTGAATCGTACACGCTGTTGCGAACAAAATGCACTTGAATCGGCTTCGTCTTCGTAACTACTACTCTCGCGTCACGACAACTGTATTGCGGCTTCAAGTGCGGTGCGTGCAGACGTTATTGGAGGAATCTCTAAGACAACAACGCATCTCGTGTTATTGCAGTGTCACAGACGATCATTTACTCATTTGCCGCACGCTCTAATCCTGGACGATTTGCAATCGTAATTCGTTTTCTTCCGATTTCAATTAGGCCGGCGGTTTTTAATTCGTTGAGAGCACTCGTGACTGTCTCCGTATATACTCCCAGCCGCTCAGCAATATCCTGGTGTGAAAGACCGGTAATTACATTGTCTTGCCATTGTCATCGTTTGGTTTCATTTCGCCTAAGTAAATGTCCTGTTTCGTTCAGCCGGCTAATCTATATGGTAAATTTCTGATTTCGAAACGTCGTTTTGTTCACAATTTCCTTTCGGCTGATATTAAGGGTATTCGGATGGGCAACACCGGTCGAGACTCAAGACAAAACCGAGTTCCTGGATGGCTCAGCGCCTCATTGGTGATGGGAGCGTTCGGCCTGCTTTGGTTATTTGAGCATCGACGTCCACTGAGGAGGGAGACTGAAAGCAAGGTTAAACGAACAGGACGAAACCTTGCCGTAGCAGGGCTGGCCGCCGTTTCGCTCCAGTTAGTCGAGAAACCCATAATTCAATGGCTAACAGTGAAGGTGCAAAGACGACGTTGGGGACTGTTAAATCTTTTCCACTTGCCGACTTGGCTCGAGGTCGTTCTGACGGTGGTCCTCATGGACTACACGCTTTATGTCTGGCACGTGCTCATGCATCGCGTACCCGTTTTGTGGCGTTTTCATCTTCCGCATCACGCGGACCTGGATCTGGACGCTTCAACAGCCTTTCGTTTTCACGCTGGGGAGCTTGTCATTTCAACGAATTGGCGTGCACTTCAGGTCCTGCTAATCGGTCCATCACCGTTCTCGCTATCCGTGTGGCAAACTTTTGTACTGCTCTCGATTCTCTTTCATCATTCCAACGTAGGGCTTCCGCTGGAATTCGAGCAGAAACTGAATCGCATTTTTGTCACGCCGCGCATGCACGGCATTCACCACTCAATCGTCGAGCAGGAAACAAATTCAAACTGGTCCAGCGGACTTACAATTTGGGACTGGCTGCATGGCACGCTCCGACTCAATGTGCCACAAGATAAGATTACGATTGGTGTTCCCGCATACCAGCGTGCGCCAGATATTAATCTCGGCAAAGTCATCGCAATGCCCTTTGTTGAGCAGCGTCCTACCTGGCTTTTGCCGAGGAATGGTAAGCCTGAGCGGGAGATTCGATCGGTTCCCACGAATCAACTAATGCCATAGCGACGGTCTTATGGCTCCTTAGGTGTTTGCAGTAATCCAGCTTACATCCAACAATCACAGATTTGTGGTATCCCCAAGTGAAGTCTCGGCTGAAGAATCGGCAAACGCGAGAGATGCCCTGAGACAAACGAATTGATATTCTCTTGCGCTATCGGCGTCCAGATGAGCCCGGATTACAAACCGACAATTTCAATCATCATTCCGACACTCAATGAAAGCGAGTCAATCGGTAAGACATTGACTGCTGTTTCGCAATTGACAATTCCGGTTGAGGTGATAGCGGTCGATGGGGGGAGCGACGATGACACTCAGAAGCTTGCCCGCAGCTACGGCGCTCGAGTGGTTTCATCTGAGCGAGGTCGAGGTGCGCAAATGCATCGAGGCGCCAGCGTTGCGCTAGGTGACGTGTTCTGGTTCCTGCATGCGGACAGCGTTGTTCCTGCGAATGCAGCCGAACTTATCCGGCAAACGTTGACTGATAACGGAGTGATAGCAGGAAATTTTGAGGTCCACTTTGACGGTAAAAGCGCGGCGGCACGATTTATGACCTGGTTGTATCCGCAGTTGCGTCGCCTGGGACTTTGTTACGGCGACTCGGCAATCTTTGTGCGTCGCGGAGCGTATCAAGAAAGTGGTGGGTTCGACTCTCTTCCCATTTTTGAAGACCTGGATTTACTGCGCCGCCTAAGGGGAAAGGGAAGATTCGTCCACTTACCAGCGACGGTTGTTACTTCCGCGCGTCGCTTCACGGGCCGCAGTTTTATCACCACATTCATTCGTTGGATTGCATTGCAGTTGCTATATTCGGCGGGCTTGAACCCTCGCCGTCTGGGGCGACTGTACGCACCGGTCCGCGAGCCGGTTAAAGGATTTAAGACTACGCTAGCGCCGATTGACCCCCAACCTGCGGATGTTCAGGATGACGGTAAAGCATGATTCATAAACCATTGATAGGTACCAGGTGCACGTTTGCGCATTTCCTCGCTGGTGATTTCATCGCGTAAGCGATAAAGGTCAGGCGGCGTATCTACGTCATAATACATTGGGCACGAGTGCAGACGAAGATTCATTGCGGCGGCATTAGCTGCTGTTTGTTGATACACCCGAGGAGAACTCCAGTCGATGTTCTGAAATAAACCTGGAGCTGCTCTATTCAGACCGACCAGATAGTAACCGCCATCAGTTGTGGGGCCGAGAGAGATTTCGGCGTGACCATACTGGAGAGCTTCGAGCGCCGCTTTTATGAAGATGCTGGGAAGGGTAGGGCTATCTGCACCGAGAATAATGAAAGGACGGAACCCGAGACTTGAAACATGAGCAGCAACTGATTCGAGTCGTTCTCCGAGATCATGACCATGCTGTTCAAGCCAGAGCAAACCTGATGGAAGTATCGCTTCGAGATCTGTGCGCCCATCAGTGGGGGCAAAAGCGATCTTAACATCTTCAACTATTCGTAGGGCTTTGAGCACTGTATCCCGAACAAAACACGCTGCCAATGATGCGGCCTGGCAGTTGGTGAGGGGTGGTACAAGTCGAGTTTTCACTTCACCCGCGCGCGGTGCTTTTGCCATCACTACAATGATCGGTTGCGGCATAAAATCGGGAGTATTGCACAATGTCATACTATGAAGAAGACGATCTGCAACGTTTTTCACACATAGCCAAGCATCGGCCAGATCTCTTTGAGAAGTTCATGGCGTGGTATCAAGCCTGCCAGGAAGAAGGCGCGCTCTCACGACGCGAGAAAGCGTTGATCGGTTTAGCAGTTGCGCACGCATTGCAATGTCCTTACTGCATCGACGCATTTTCGCAATCCTGTCTGGAAGCTGGATCGAATATGGACCAGATGACGGAAGCGATCCATATGGCCGCAGCGATCCGCGGTGGCGCCGCACTCATTCATGGTCTGCAATCACATAACTCCGTAAACAAGGTATCAATGTGATGCCAACCGGTTTGCCCGTTATACAACCAGCCGCAGCGTTTGCTTTGACCATCGATTTTGATGAGAAGTTAGCGGCTCACGGCCTTGAACTCCATGCTTCGAGTGTTGATACCCTACAGATCAACCTGGGGAAGCTGTGCAATCAGGCCTGCAAACATTGCCACGTCGATGCCGGTCCATCGCGTACGGAAATGATGAGCCGCGAAACGACCGACCAGGTACTCGCCGCAATACAGAGATTCAAAATTCCGACAGTCGATATCACCGGCGGCGCGCCCGAGCTCAATGCTTCATTTCGGCATTTGGTACGTAAGTCTCGCGATCTCGAATGCCATGTAATCGTACGTCATAATCTGACTGTAATGTTCGAGGCGGGACAGGAGGATCTACCGCAGTTCTTCCATGAACACGAGGTGGAGGTCATATCGTCACTGCCTTATTTCCTGGAGCAGCAGACAGACGCACAGCGCGGTCGAGGCGTGTTTGAAAAATCGATTGAGGCAGTGCACCGGCTGAATGCAGCTGGTTATGGAGTGGAGAACAGCGGACTTGTTTTGAATTTGATTTACAACCCGGTTGGCGCCTTCTTACCGCCGGCGCAAGAAAGTATTGAAGCAGATTTCAAACGCGAGCTAATGGATCGCCACGGGATTTCCTTTAACCACCTGTTCACTATTACAAACATGCCCATCAAGCGGTTCCTGGACTACCTGCGTCGCTCCGGCAATGAAGAGCGCTACAGATGGAAACTTGTTGAGGCGTTCAATCCAGCAACCGTTGCAGGGCTAATGTGCCGCAATCTCGTGAGTGTCGATTGGACAGGAAGATTATACGATTGCGACTTCAATCAAATGCTGGATCTTGGTGTCGCGGCTGAGATGCCGCAGACGATTGCGGCGTTCGATCCGGAGAAGCTGGCCCGCCGTCGAATCAAGACAGGATCACATTGTTTTGGTTGTACGGCTGGAACGGGATCGAGCTGTGGTGGCGCAGTAACAACCAGCGTGAGTCCCTCAACTTAAAGCAGCTATGGCCATTGCCAAGCATGAGGAGAAAAATTGTGAAGGTACCAACAATAGTAATTAAAGTTGGCGTTGTCATGGTGATTGCTCTATCCGCAAGCGCATATCCAGGGAGCAGTCAACGCAACACTCCAATTGCCGTCGGAGAGGAGGCACCCAACTTCACACTCGACGATCAGAACAGACAGAAAATCACACTTGCCGACGCTCGCGGTAAGAGTCCGGTGGTCCTGGTTTTCTATCGCGGTTACTGGTGACCCTACTGCGCTCGGCAGTTAGCCGAACTACGCTCGCTTTTAAAGAAGGATGAGAACGTGAAGCTCTATGCCATCAGCGTCGATTCACCGGATGCAAGCAAGACTTTTGCTGAGAAGATTTCATCGGACGGCAAAGGGAAAGTTAATTTTCCCCTGCTCAGTGATCCCGGACATAAAATTATCGATGCCTATGGTCTGCGCGATCCCGCTTACGAAGGGCAGGACGTTTATGGAATCCCACATCCGGCGGTTTTCATCATTAATAAGGAAGGGAAGGTCGCTTGGGTGAAGGTTGAATCGAACTATCGCGAGCGTCCGACTAATCAGGAGATCCGCGCTGCGATCGATCACTTAGCCGCGCAGTGATCCAAGCTCACAAAAGAACACACTAAGAGCCCGGCAGGCTTTGCGCTTTTGCGTGAGAAAAAACCGTGGTTGATTACCGCACTCACGTTAGCGCCAGATCCGGAGGTACAGCGAGAGCCACTTTTTATATTTTGAGAAGCTCTCTAGTATCGCTTCCACGCCGGCCTGCTGATTAATCTGCGTAAGCGTGGGATACACGTGAATCATGCTACCGAGTGCTGTGATTGATAGTCCCTGTTTCATTGCCAGCACCACTTCGTGAATCAGCTCACCTGCATGTGGGCCGACAATGTGAGCACCGGCGATCTCTTGCTTGCGGCCAATGCAGATGATCTTGGCAAAGCCTCTCGTATCTCCTTCCGCATGTGCCCGATCGTTGTCTGAAAAGTGAGTTCGGTAAACGCGAACTGCGCTCGATCCAAATTTCTTTCTCGCATCGTCTTCAGTCAAACCCACCCGCGCGACCTCCGGATCGGTGAACGTGGTCCAAGGCACTACCCGAAAGTCTGTTCTTTGCATTAGGGGCCAGAAGAGCAGAGCATTGCGAATTACAACCGAAGCCTCATAAGCCGCCATATGCGTGAAAGGGAAATGGCCAGTGACGTCCCCGGCCGCAAAAATGTGTCGTGCTGATGTGCGCAAGTATTGATCAGTGAGGATGCGTTGCGCGTCGTATTTCACTCCGGCGGCTTCGAGGTTCAGCCCTTCGATATTTGGCCGCCGTCCCGTTGCAACCAGAATCTCTTCTGCTAGCAGCTCGGTTTTCTCTCCATCGCGCTCCACAGTCAACACTTTTTGGCCGTTTGCGGTGGTAGCTCGAA